>JGI24519J20070_1000229_pt1 | contig 16869 bp, 20 predicted proteins | sample LinPmetageLP43_FD_20070 | JGI IMG/M metagenome (IMG submission 20070) | reverse complement strand
CCGATGAAAAGTTAGATAATTAAATATAAAAATTCACCACGTAAAAATCTCTATATAAACAACAATGCAAATCTAAGGGGAGTAGCAAGAGGGTAACACGCGATGCGATGTTTAGGACTCCTTTTTATATTCAAATCACTGATATTCAGTAATTTGAAAAATTATAAAATTTATCCCTTCCTGCAATTTGCGACAAACGCCCTGTAAATGCCCATTTTTAGGGAATAATTTGCGACAAATCGGCGAATTATGGACTCATTTATCGGCATCAGGTTCAAAAAGGAAACGGCAAAACGTTTTCAGGAATTTTCACGGACACACTTCAAATCACACACCGAAGCATTGACTACAATGCTCGACTTTTTCTTTTACAACGAGATTTCCCCAAAGGAAAAATTAGGGCCTACTGGTAGGACGATCGAAGCTTCCATAAAGAAACGTATCAATGCGGTTATCGCCATCATGCGGGATATGGAAAAGACCCAGACCAAACCCACGGTGGCAATGATTGAATCCCTTTTCCAGACTGAAGAACCCAAAAAGAAACCCCTGATTTTGGAAAAGAAAACGCTCGAAGAAAAGCCTAAAGTAAGATTTCAGGAAAAGCAAAACCATACTAACGAACCCTAATTTTTGAGCTATGTATATCACCATCACACCTCAAAAACTGGGAGGGAATTATTCACAAAGTTCAGGCGATTTTGTTGGTTATCTGGAGAAAGAAAACCAAGGTCTGGAACAGGAAGAAATGGAACACTTTTTCAATCAATATGGCGATAAGATTTCAGCCGAAGAAGTGGTAAAGGATATCGATGGCAATGGTGGTAAACTCAAAAAGACCGAACCGAAATTCTATTCCATTACGGTCAGCCCTTCCAAATACGAACTGAACCGATTACAGAACAATAGCGAAGATTTAAAAAGATACACCCGTGAGCTGATGAAGGATTATGTGGCTTCTTTTAACCGTGAAATCAATGGAAGGCCTATTACCATCGATGATATAAAATATTATGCGAAAATAGAACACCAACGCACTTTTAAGGGAACGGATTGGCAAATCAAGGAAAACCAGCCTTATGCCACCAAAATATTGCAACTCAAAACTGAAATCAGAAGGATTGAAGAAGGTCGTACTGAAGGCAATATTAAATTATTACAGCAAAAAGTAGCCCGATTGGAAATGGAAGCTCCGCAACAACAGGATGGGAAGCGGATTGTCCAGGGGATGCCAAAGGCGGGAAACCAAAGCCATATCCATATCATCGTAAGCCGAAAAGACGCATCCAATACGTTTAGCCTTTCACCAGGGAGCAAACATAAGGCATCGGAAGTCGAGATGCACGGTAAGACTATAAAACGAGGCTTTGACCGTGATCAGTTTTTTGAGCGTGCAGAAAAGACCTTTGATAAGACATTCGGTTACGAGCGGAACTTCGCCGAGACCTATAAAGCAAGAAAGGATTTCGTCAAGAATCCGAAAGTCTATTTTGCATCACTAATGAAATTGCCTACCAATGAAAAGGCAATTGCTTTTAAAATGATGAAGGAAAGTGGTGTTCCAATGCTACCAAGCATTCCAGTGTCACAGGCACAACTGGCAATGAAGGTATTCAACCGACTGCGCCGTGGCGTGGAAGTGGCCATTAAATCAAGTTCCATAGGCATCTAATCCGAACGTATGCAAGTAGACAATCTTTTTACAGCTCTTTTAACCATTGGTCTGGCCAGTGCTTTGTTTTATGGTTTGTTTCGGGTTTCCAAATATGCATTTCTTGCAAACAGCTTTATGTTGTTTGCCCTGGCCTATTTTTTACAACCTTGGAATGGTTGGGTTTTAGTTTTGTTGAATGTGGTGTGTCCACTTTTGTTAATCAATACGGCCTTGTATGTTTTCCTACATACACCCGAAAGGCAAAAAAATGGCGACGATAGGTATCAAGTCAATTTTGAAACTACAAAAGGAAACTTCAAGATTGACAATATCAAGCGCGGTGCATCGGTCATTGGTTCTGCAGGAAGCGGAAAAACTGAAAGTATCGTGTACGGATTCTTAAAACATTTCAAGAAAGAGGGTTTTTGTGGCATCATCCACGATTACAAGGATTTTGAGCTGACGGAAATGGCGTATCCACTTTTCAAGGATAGCGAAATTCCATTTAAGGTGATATCCTTTGATAAAATCATCCATCGGGTCAATCCCATTGCTCCCCGATATTTGGAGAACGAGGAAAGCGTTAATGAGGTTTCTCGGGTGTTGATAGAGAACCTTTTAGAGCAACGGGAATCTGGAACGACCGGCACGACCAAATTTTTCAATGATGCTGCAGAAGGTTTGATCGGTGGATTGATTTGGAAACTCAAAACAAACTATCCCCAATTCTGCACCCTGCCGCATTTAATTGCCATTTATCAATATCTGGACACCGATAGCCTGATTCAGTTTTTGGAAACCAATACCACATCAAGGGCAATGGCAGATGCCTTCATTAGTGGTAAGGATTCGGAACGACAAACTGCAGGTGTAAAAAGCACGTTGGCCAATGCACTCAAACGCATTAGTACCCAACGTGTTTTTATGGCGTTGTCCGCAGATGAAGTACCACTCAATATCAATAGCGAAGAAAATCCTGCGGTAATTTCAATCGTGAACAATCCAAAATTTGAGACTTCGTATTCACCGGTGATTGCAACCATTGTCCATACCATCACCAAGCAAATGAGTGTGCGGAATTCCAAACCTTCCTTCCTATTAATGGAAGAAGCACCTACCATACGTTTATTGAATATGCACCGTATTCCAGCGACACTTCGAAGCTATAATATTTCTACGGTCTATGTAATGCAGGACAAGATCCAGAACGATATGATGTACGGCGATAAGGCAAGCAAGGCGATATTGAGCAATCTTTCCTATCAGTTTTTTGGAAAGGTAAACGACCCGGACACCGCCAAATATTACGAACGTTTTTTTGAGATTATAAAAGACCCGACTAAAAGTGTAAGCCGTGGTCATAACCTTGATTTTGATACCCGTATTACCATGGGTGAAAAAGAAATTCCAAAAATCAGGGCGGATGTTTTCTTCCGTTTGAAACAGGGAGAGTTTATTACCTATGCGGATGGAACGGATAAAAAAGTACAATTTAATTTGCAAAGAATAAAAAGGGAGCTTCCTGAAAAAACTAAGCCGTTTTCAATAGCTGATTTAGAGGATAACTTTGAGAGGATTTATGAGGAGGCGAGGTCGATATTCAAGTAGCCTAATGAAATGAAGAAACTAAAAATAGAATTTTATCACGTGTAATGTTATGGGATAAAAGTATATTTATATTACCAGTTACCTGCAACCAGAAAAACCGTTCAAATGACAGAGCCTCAAAATCAATCAACTTTTTACCATTTGACAAATTTCAATTAAAATGCAATAACAATCTTTGTACTTATGGACAAATTAATAAACTATCTATTGGAATTTGGGCAGCTAAATCAACCGCAAATTGACCTGATAAAAAGAAAAGTAAAAGTAGTGGAGTTAAAAAAAGGCGAATACTTTTCTGAAGCAGGGAAAATACCAAGACAAGTAGCATTTATCGAAGAAGGCATTTTACGGGTATGTTACTATAACAGCAAAGGTGATGAAATCACCAAATACTTTGTTGATGAAAACAATTTTGCAGTGGACATAAACAGCTTCAATCAAAAAATCCCATCTTCGGAATATGTACAGGCCGTAACAGATTGTACACTGCTTGTATTTTCTACAGAATCACTCAATGATTTATCAGCTACTATCATTCAATGGGATGGTATTATCAACAAAATAACCGAAAAAGCATTGGTTGAAAAAGTAAATAAACTAAGCCCAATGTTAGCCGAGGATGCCACTACAAGGTATCTAAATTTTTTAGATAAATTTCCGAATTTAGCTAATAGAGTTCCACTTTCCTATCTAGCATCCTACTTGGGAATCACGCAATCATCACTAAGTAGAATTAGAAAAAGCATCTGAATTCATTATTTGCCAAATGGCAAAAGTTTTTGCTTTTGAAGTACTGAACTTTGCTTCATCATTTAAATAAAAAGCAAAAAATTATGGATTCAATAATTATTACAGGAGCAACCAGCGGAATTGGTTTTGAATGTGCCTTACGAATGGCTCAAATTGCCAAAAACGAACAAATTATTATTCCTGCCAGAAATATTAAAGCAGGTAAAGAAGTGATTGAAAAGATAAAGGACAAAACAGGACATAAAAACCTAACGTCTTTGGAATTGGATTTGGCTTCATTACAATCTGTTCGTCAATTTTCAGAGAAATTATCAAGAGAAAAAAATCTATCTATTTCTATTTTGATAAACAATGCAGGCGTGCAGAATATTGGCGAAACACAATTTACGGCAGATGGATTTGAACAGACATTTGGTGTAAACCATTTAGGTGCATTTGCCTTGACAATGCAATTACTGCCCTCTATGAAAAATGACGGACATATAACATTCACATCCAGCGAGACTCACGACCCTGCATTAAAAACACCCATAGAACCACCAATTTATACAAGTGCCCAAGAACTTACTTACCCAAAAGAAACTTCTGAAAAACAAAATATTGTAGGGCAAAGAAGGTATTCCACATCAAAGTTGTGCAACATAATGATGACATACGAATTACAAGAGCGATTAAAGCACACAAATATCAGGGTAAATGCTTATGACCCAGGATTAACACCAGGTACAGGACTTGCCAGAACTTACACACCCGCTATGCGATTTTTATGGAAAAATGTCTTCCCTGTTTTGACCTTATTCAAAAGCAATATCCACACACCAGCGCAAGCAGGAAAAAAATTAGCAAACCTTGCGTATTCTGAGAAGTACAAAGACTTAAAAGGAATTTATTTCTCGGATGGAAAAGTGATTAAAACTTCTGTTGATTCTTACAACAAGGATTTTCAAAAAGACCTGTGGAGTGGCAGCCTTGGACTTACAAAAACCACATTTACAGAATAACAAAAAAGAAACTTCTAAAAAATGGCAGCGGGTAAGTTGCATATAAGCCATAACGGGGTGTATTCGTTCGTAACTTTTTGCAGTTTTAGATTTAATAGAGATTTCCATCAAAAATATTAATTCGGATTATTAACAACCCGATGCGATATTTTCAATTCTATATTCCATTCGTCACCCCTCTCGTTCAGCTCCAAAACAGCCTTACGCTCATTGGACAATGAAAATTTAGGCAAAACATACACCAATCTTACGGTTTCGTTTTTAGTAATTCTGGAAGGCACATTTGAGCTAAAAAATAACAATGCTCTTAATGAAATTTGAGACACGTACTCTTTCCAGGGTTTACGTGATGCAGGACAAGATCCAAAACGATATGATGTACGGCGATAAGGCAAGCAAGGCGATTGAGCAATCTTTCCTATCAGTTCTTTGGAAAGGTCAATAATCCGGACACCGCAAAATATTATGAACGTTTTTTTGAAATCATTAAAGACCCGACTAAAAGTGTAAGCCGTGGGCATAACCTCAATTTTGATACCCGTATAACCACAGGGGAAAAGGAAATCCCAAAAATTAGGGCGGATGTTTTCTTCCGTTTGAAGCAGGGGAAATTTATTACTTATGCTGATGGTAAAGATTTGAAAGTTCAATTTAAGTTACAGGATATTAAAAAAGAACTTCCTAACGATTCGAAAGAATATTCTAGTGAAGAGTTGGAAACTAATTTTGAGCGAGCTTATGATGAGGCGAGGTCTATATTCAAGTAGCCCAATGAAATGAAGAAACTAAAATATAGTTTTATCCCTTATAATGTTATGGGATAAAACTATATTTATCATTGATAGAACTAGTTAGCGGTAATGTGGCAACCGACTCCATTCTATGGACATCTAAACACAAGAAACCGATATTTGAACACTTTTGAGTTTGCAATCTGTTCTAATTTTACAGAATAAAAAAGAACAAAAAATGAAAGTAATCTTAATAACAGGTGCATCAGGTGGAATTGGAGAAGCACTTACAACCAAATTAGCAGAAAGAAAATACAATCTTTTACTTGTAGCAAGAAATGCTAAAAAATTGGAAAAACAATGTAACCAATTGGCTGAAAAATTTAGTGTTTGTGCACAATTTATTTCGGCAGACTTGGCAAAACCTGAAATAGCGGAATACATTTTTTCTGAAACACAGCAACGTGGCTTGGAAATAGAAATGCTTATCAACAATGCAGGCATTGGTTCAGGTGGAGAATTTTCCGAAATATCTCTAAAATCAGAATTGGATTTAATTCAACTAAATGTTTCATCATTGGTAGCACTTACACATCTATTTTTACCTCAAATGCAAAGACAAAAAAGTGGAACAATTATTAATGTGGCATCTATGGCTGCCTTTATGCCTGTACCTTATATGAGTTCTTATGCCGCAAGTAAGGCTTTTGTACGGTCGTTTACAGAGGCAATTACCCAAGAATGCAAACCTTATAATATTCACGTGATGTTGTTATATCCAGGATTGACTAAAACCAATTTTAATAAAGCAGCGGGAATCGAAAATGAAAAAGGAAAAGGACTTAATACTGAATACAATAGTTCTACACAAACTCCTGAGCAAGTAGCAGACGAAGCGTTGAAAGCCTTGGGCAAAGGAAAACACTTTATCGTATCGGGAACACAGAACAGATTTGGAGCAAAAATGATGGCTTTAGTTCCTAATAGTTTAATTGCCAAAATTTTTGCCAAATCGTACCGTAAAAAAATGGGATTGTAATTACTAAATTTATAATCTATTATGAATAAAAAAGAAAGTTTGACCGTTCATATTCAATCCATTACTCAACAACACCAAATAATGGATTTGGTTAAGCCAAAAAATCCGTTATTTAGTTTGTTGCGGTTTGAAGATTGCCCAAAAATTGATGTAGAGCAACGTGTAAAATTAATTTCCGATTTATATCAAATTACACTAAAAAAAGAATGCCCGTGTAAATTGCAATATGGTCAAACTAACTACGATTTTGATGAAGGTGTAATGTCTTTCTCTTCTCCCAAACAAGTAAATATTTTAGAACAAGGGAGTTTTATACCAAATTCGGGTTGGTCATTGTCCATTCACCCCGATTTTTTAAGAGGTTTTTCCATATCTCAAAAAATAAGGTCTTATGGATTTTTTGATTACGCTACTAATGAGGCTTTAATATTGTCAGAAGAAGAGCAAAAATCAATAGAAAATATTTTTGAGCAAATAGAAAGAGAATATTTATTACCAATAGATAATTTCAGCCAAGAAGTTGTTATTTCAAATGTGGATTTATTGCTAACTTATTGTAACCGTTACTACAACAGACAATTCATTTCGAGGAAAACAAACCATAATGAATTGTTAAATAAAGTGGAAAGAATATTGGAGACCTATTTTAGTGTTACCAATGAAAAAACATTGATATCAACGACCATTTTAGCATCGCAATTAAATTTATCGCCCAAATATTTAAGCGACTGTTTAAAGCAATTGACAGGACAAACGACACAACAATTAATACACGAAAAGCTAATTGAATATGCCAAAGACCAACTATCAACAACCGAACTTTCCATAAGTGAAATAGCTTATCAATTAGGTTTTGAATATCCGCAATCTTTCAGCAAACTTTTCAAAAGCAAGACAAACCAAACACCACGAAATTACAGACAGACGTTTAACTAAGAAAACACTACGGCTAAGCCGTGTACAAAACATAGCTATTATAGGCTTTCCGAGAGGTTTTTGTTTATTTACAAAGTATGCCAAAGCGGATGGGGAGGGCGTGCTGATCGCGGCACTTCCTACCCGACCCATCGACAAATCGATAGCCGAGGCCTGTTTGCTGGCGCACATCCTGGTGGGCAAATATATGGATCACCTGCCGTTCTACCTCCAGATCCAGATATTCAAACGGGATTTTGGGTGGGAACCTGCCCAGAGCACAATTGGCGACTGGATGGCCAGTTGTTGCCAGTTGTTGGAACCGCTCTACAATACACTGAAACAGAAAATACTGGCCTCCGATTACATTCAGGGCGATGAGAGTCCGATCAAGGTATTGGATTTCGACAAGAAGGGCAGTACGCACCAAGGATATCAATGGGTCTATCACGAACCCGTTCAAAAACTGGTACTTTTTAATTACCGCAAAGGCCGTGGACAGAACGGACCCAAAGAATTGCTTGCCGATTATCATGGGTATCTGCAATGCGATGGCTATACCGTGTACGACAAGATCGGTGCCGATCCCAAGATCACCCTTGCCGGATGTCTGGTATACGCTAGGCGCAAGTTCCACGATGCGCTGGACAGCGACAAAAAGCAAGCAGAAAAAGTATTGGCCATCTTTAGGGGTATCTATTTGGAAGAATGTAAGATCAAGGAAGAGCCCCAAGATGATTATGAAGCGAGGAAAATACAGCGCAACATAAGGATCAGGCCGCTATTGGCACAGATCAAAACGTGGATCCAAGGGCAACAGTTCAAAGTGCTGCCACAAAGCCCCATCGGCAAGGCGATGGCGTATTACATCAATCAATACCCAAAACTGGAGGCCATCTTTGATGATGGGCGCATCGAACTGGACAACAACTTGATCGAAAATGCCATCCGCCCCATGGCAATAGGCAGAAAGAACTACCTCTTCTGCGGATCCCACGATGCAGCGCAAAATGCCGCCATGCTCTATTCTTTCTTCGGGAGCTGCAAGATGCAGGACGTCAATCCAAGGGAATGGCTGGCCAGCACCCTTGAGCGGATACCTGATCATAGCATACAAAAACTCCAAGAGCTTTTGCCCGGATATCAAAAACAGAACACATATGACCAAAGAACAGGTAAAGGAAAAGGAAAAACAGCTATTGGAAATAACGGGGACCTTCTGCACTCATAAACTCAATGATGAATACTTCGCGCTTTGTGAAAAACTCATCAAAAAGATGGGCAGAAAAAGGGATGTCCCCTTCACAATGGGAAAATTGGAGATATGGGCGGCAGCCGTGGTCCATGCCATAGGATCGATAAATTTTTTGTTCGACCGATCCTTCGAGCCATATATAAGTTCTAAAGAAATGAACGAATACTTCGGGACCAAGGGGACTACGGTCTCGAACAAGGCCCGGGCCATAAAGGATATGTTCGACCTATGGTATTATAGCCCTGAATTTTCTACAGGCGCCATGCAAGAGAACAGCCCTTTTAAGAGCGGAAGGCAAGGATATTGAATTCACTACGGAATATGAAAATCTATAGCTAATATAGTTGCTCGGACGGATACGTTATAACTCCATCATTCGATAATTTTTTTAACTACGGTTTTGACCTTTTAATTTGGGGCATTAATAAACCGGTGAGCTATTTTCAATTTTAAGTTTCTTTCCCCATCCCTCTCATTCAATTCCAAAACAGCCCTACGTTCATTAGATAATGAAAACTTCGGCAAAACATACACCAATCTCACCGTTTCGTTTTTACCAATTCTGGATGGTACATTATAACGGAAGAGCGGTTCTCGATACAATTTTTGTAAAGATTTCTTTTTCCCTTTCTGTCTTGTTTCTAAGGAGAGGTTCAATAAATTCAAATCGTAATCCAAGCTAGAATTGTTCTTTATTTGGATTACAAAATAGAGCTCATCTTTATCAAAAACAATATTTTCCACACTCAAACCGACACCTTCCTTGCGTTTATTAAGCCGACGAATACGTTGCTTTCTATCCAGAAGGTAAGCGCAAAATCTTTTATAATACAGATGTCTCTTTGTAGTACTGGTTTCAGAATCGCAAATTTTTATCGAATCGTTTACTATCGGCTTTTCATTCCCAATACTATTTGACATCGAGATGAAATAATTTAGTTTAGATAGTCGCTCCTTATATTTTATAATATAGGAGAAAACCGACCCATCTCTATTGACGACCAGTAAATTACTTTCCTTTCCGGGCTTGGCTTGTAAAAGTCCTAAATGCTGTTCTTTTTCCCTGTTATAGGTGAAAACAAAATTATCAGAACCAGTAATTCCTTGGCGGATGGGTTCAGGAAAGAACAGCGCGACATTCTTTTGGTCATTGGCAAAAATGGTATCCAGTACTATAGTATTCTGAGCTTTAGTGAAAGTGGACATCAGGACAAAGGCGGAGATAAATAGATGGTTTTTCATAAGAGTACGTTTTAAAATGCCCTGTATGGGCTTATAGTTTAGGCTTTAATATCAGTTGGTAATTATTGAGAACGGTCACCTTTACCTTGCGGTTATTACGCTTTAGCACCTTGGTGATGCCACCTACTTGCGGCACACTTGGGATGTTGATGTCACCTATAATATCATCCAAAACCTCATTGGTGGCGTCTGCGCGAAAATTGTTTTCCACATAGATTCCCTCGCTGCCATCTTGGACGTCAAAAGCTTTTAAACTGGTGGGATGGTTTTGGATATTTTCAATCATAATCAAGGCACGATTGGGCTGGAAACTGATAAACCCATAGATTGGCGTGTTTTTTGGCACCTTTTTATTATTAATCATTGCATCCTGAACCAGACGCATCCGCAACCTGGAATTATCCTTGACCACTTGGTTTCCGTCAACAACCGCATACATCATTTTATCCGTGCTCCCCAAAATCGACATCTGATTTTTCTTCGGAGCAGCTGCAAAGAATAATTGATGTTCCAGACCCAGCTCCTTGGCGGCAATCTTTTGTTTCATTTTCAGTTCCGTGGAATCAATTTCCTTTTCTCTCTTTGGAACAGTTCTTTTTTTGCCGATATGTTTATAGGACGCAGTTGAATATTTAATTTTTCCAGCACCGTAAATGCTGTCTACAATGCGTTCTTTTTCCATTTCGGGCAAATCTCGATTATAGAATCCGAGTGAATCGATCATCTTTTCATCATAAATACTCGGTGCGTTGGTTTCTCGTACTTCTTTTAGATCATTGATGGCATCCAGTTTTGAATCATATTCCTTTTGGTTCTGTTCCAATTCTGGAATTAAGGTCTGTTCAAGGTTTTCATTTTCACTATCGTCATCACCCATTATCATAAGGGAGTAGGATATCAGGAAAATGAACAGTAAGGCAAGTACGGCCGCAAAGACTATTTTATTCTTTTCTACTTTCATTGGATGTTTTTTTTAGGGTATTCTCGAAGTAATTTGTAATCAACAGTCCGTGTGGATTGTTAGGGAAGTTTCGGTCAACGGTAATCAGGTTTCCGGTGGAAACCAATTCATAGGTATCGATTACCGAACCTCGATTGATTTCAAATACCGTAACTGTCCTAAAGCTGTACAAACCATTTTGCTCATTGATCTGTGAGTCGATGCTCAATACTTTTTGTACCAAGGAATATTGCAGAAGGCGATTATACACCCCATCCGCTTTCTTTTGGCGATAGAGATTATCTACGGAGCTATTGCCCAACCAAAGCGCTTTTTTTAGATTCTTTTCATAATTGCTCGCATCGATATTGTAGAAATAGGTATGGAAGAGTTCTAGATGTGATAAAGCCTCCACTTTAAAATTTTCCTTTTGGGTTACCAATTTTAAAGGAATAATGCTTCCATCGGTGTTGATGGCAAAGGCACTGTTCAAGGCTTTCTTGTGCATATTAAACACCATTATAACCGAAAATATACCTGAGAGCGTGGCACATATAATAACCGCCAAAACAATGAACCTGTTTAATTTTAGAATGGCATAGATGTTTTTATAAGGTGTTTGCATAGGAATTTAATTAGTTGGTGAAAAGACGTAAGGTGAAAGAGGTGGCACGCCGATAGAGCTTGAATTTCAGAAAAACGATGAAACCTACAGAGCCTAGTTGCACTACAGGGGCAAAGAAACCTTGACCCACATCTGTACCAAAAAGGTTGTTCCAAAAGTTGGTATTGATTTCTGTATAGAGCGTATTAACAAAAACATTGGCCAGAAAGAAGGCGGGTACAAGCATATACACCGCTGCATACAGTTTGAAAAAGGTATAGGCCAAGGAGCGGAACTTTTCAAAAACAGCCAAACTGATGACCAAAGGAAAAAATGCTTGCATAATTCCCAAAAGGAAAAAGCGTTCCGCCAAGAATAGCGGATAGATGAAAAGATCCAGGATCCAAAGGATGATGCTGACGATAAAAGCGAATATCTTAAACCCAAAAAGGGGTGTAACCAAAGCTTCATAAAGCAAAGTCATTGCGTTTTTTGCTGCATCTATTAGATTTACGTCTTCTTCAATAGGAATATCCTGCATCTGCAAGGGTAACAAGGCAGGAGCAGTTCCCCGATACTGTCCTTCGATGGACACGAGGATGGCATCAAAAAAGCCCAAGACCTGAGTCGAGAAAATGACAAGGAGAACGACCGCAAAATTCTTGGCCAATTCTCCCGGACTCAATCCCCAAGTATACCCGTCCTTATCCGCAACTCCTTCATTATATTTTTTAAGGATATTGACCAGAAAGAACAGAACGGCAAGCGTTTTCATTCCCACAATGGTATATTGTGAGAAGTCGCTATTCTGAATCGTCTGGAATACGGCATCCACATATTCAAGCCCTATCCCTAAAATGATGGTTGCGGTCATCTTTAGTATTCGGTTTCACGGTTATTAATTTTATCCTGCATTTTTCGGAAAGAAATAATATCCCGATACCGCTTGGTCCGGATGGTGATATCGGAAACCATCTCTTTCGACTCGGTTTCCTTCTGTTTTAATATTTCTGCACGTTCCGCATCACTCATTTTGAGATAGTCGCTGGACAGGATTTCGTCTATGAAGTCCATTGTGTCCAAAGAATTCTCGACAATGGCATTAAAAGATTCGGACACCCTAGCCACTTCATCGGGTTTGATATAGGGGCTATTAAGAATATCCCTTAAATCACCCTGCATCACATCGATAAGCCGTTGGTTGTTGCGGCCAATTTCACGGACGGCCTTTAATTGCCGTACCACATTGTTGACTTTTTCAAGATTTTCTTTTTGTTGTTTTAGAAAATTGACCGTCTTAAGAAGGTTGGCAGTCTGCTTGCCAGATTCCAGAAGTTGTTTGACCAAGCTGATGAAATTGGTATTATCATACACTGGCATTCCCTGGCACGCAGCGCGTGCAGGCAATAAAAAGAGAAATGCCGTTACGATAATTAAGATTTTTGTCTTCATAATATTATGTTTTAGATGTAAATTCAATGATAGCCTTCTCCATATCTTGGGTCTTTTCATAAATGGCCATTATGGCTTCGTTTTCCTGTCCATCGGTCAGATAAGCTGCATAAACTTCTTTGGGAACTTCAAGCCGAAAAATGTTGCTTTCCTTTCCGATTTTGATGAACATCTCGGTGTACTTGCGTGGTCCTGTAAGATTGTTCTTGATGGATTTTAATTGGTTCAGGTCGTGACTGGACAGATTTAGGCGTTTGACCAATTCATCATAGCCCTTTTCATTGTTTAGGCTATAGACAACCTGTGTATTCTCCAAGATGCTTGCAGATGTTGAATTGTTGGGAAGCTGATTGATGGATTGTAGAATGATGCCAATCGCACCGTTTTGTTTACGTATCGCCTGATAGTAGAACTCCACACTTTCGAGTACATTTTCAAATTTCAGTTGCTTGGCAAATTCGTCGAACAGAATGATGCCTTTTTCGGCACGGTTCTTCCAAATCGTCCGTTGGATAGCAGACTTAATCAGCTTCAACATTACAGAAAGGATTTCTCTATTGTCCTTGACTTCATCCAGTTCAAAAACTATCAATCGTTTGTCCTCAATTTTATAGGTCTGGTCTTCACTGACTTCAAAAAGGAAGCTATATAGACCATCGCCAACATACTCCGATAGTACGTGCAGAAAGCTTGTAATATTGAAGTAGTCAGGATGGATTTTAAGTTGATTTAAGAGGTCTTTTTGATTGCTCTCGATAAAGTGATAGAATCCATCTAAAGAATGATTTTCTGAAGTGCTGTCGTAATAATAGCGCAGTATCTTTTTGACGGAAACGGACTGTGCCTTGGTCACCTTTAAATCAGAGGCAAACAGTTCAAATAGGAAAACCGATAAATCCTCTAATCGTTCAGGTGTCAGGTCATTTATATGGCTGATGTAAAAAGGATTGATACCCAAATTCTTTCCGCTCTCGTAGCGCAACACGGTGAACTGTTCGGGGTAGAGTTTTGCAAATTTGGTATACGAGCCGCCCAAATCAATGATGACCAGACGGACACCACTTTCAAAATATTGGCGCAGGATATTATTGGCCAAAAAAGATTTTCCCTCACCTGTTGGTGCAAAAATGGCAAAGTTTCGTGCTTTGATTCGCTTTTTACGTTCGTCCCAAACATCTTTTAAGACAGGAATGTTATGCTCCCGATCATTGAAGATGATGCCAGTAGCATCCGATTTATAATTGGTATTGTTGATGAATAGACAAAGGGCGTGTTTCATGTCGGTCACATATAAGTCTGCATTCGAAAAATTGGATGAAAAACAGCAGTAACTATTGAGTATATAATTCTTGCGCTCTTCACCCCGTGGATAGTAAGGGGTGATATCCAGTTCTTTAAACTCAGTCTTGATTTTTGAAGTTATCTTATCGAGATCTTTGGCATCTTTAGACCAATAGATGATATTTAGATGACCACGAATAATTCTGGAATTATCATCGGCATTGATTTGGTCAAGGATATGCTGGATCTTTCCAAGAACCACTTTGTTCTGTGAACCAAAATTGGAACTCTTGTTCAGTTCCTCTGTTTTCTTGTCAAGCAGCTTGCACCATTTCTGTTTATCATCCAAATACAAAATTTGGTTGACGATATGATTCTCATTTAGCGTAAGCCCTAAACCATCAATAAACCCTTGATGAAACACAAAATCGTCAGATGTGAATTTCTCATTGGTCTTGCTACTTTGTACACTTTCGCCAAAGCACAGTTCGCTGTTGATGGCCAGGGCATTAAAATGATTTTCGCCAATAGTGACGTTCTTCTTTTCAAGAAGGATATCGGTATCAAAACCTTCGTTAAAGCCATTGAAATAATAATTCGTGAGGTTTGTAATTTCGTCTGGTTTTAATTGTCTGAGGGACACCCTCCGGCTGTTATTGATAAATGCAACCGAATCACTGACCGCAGCGATGAACGCTTTTATGTTGTTATCCATTTCCTGAACGACTCCCTTAGAGACCTTTCTAAAAGGGTTGACATATTTTGGATTGTTGAGTGCTTTGTTTTTGGTTAATATAAAGAACAGATAACAGGTGTGTTCCATATGTTCACGTCCTTTAAAATGTTTGTGAGTTGCTTTTTCCAAAAATGTTGTATTAGGAAGTTTTTCGGAGGTATAGGATTTTTTAAGATAGATGTCCTGCTTATGGACCACGGCACCGACAGGTAAGGATTTTAAAGCCTGAAACCAGGCCCCGTGCATATCCTCAAAGTCCTTTTCGGATAGCGAATAAATTTCGGGTAAATTGCCTTCATAGCACAAGACCACATTGCCGTTGTTGGCAAAAATGATATTGTCCTGAATATCCGCAATAGGTTGATATGCCGAAAGGTTAATCTTGTCCATACTTGAAGCCGGAATTTTTTTTGTTACTGATAATTTTCGGGAAGACTTTTGACATCTGAAAAAGTTGTGGGTTGTTGGTTATGCGTGTCAAGGCGATATATAGAGCACTGTTGAAAATCAATATGCCTATGATTATTCCAAAGCTGAAGGAAAAGATAATGACCAATAGCGAAGCCACTATGCATATCATCATTACGGCAAATAGGGAAATGGGCAGCCCAAAAATGACCGCCTGTTTCCTAATGTTTTTATAGACCTCGAATTTCTTCATACAGCTAGGTAATTAAATCCCACTTAGTGGGTTAGACTACGATTGAGATTAGGTAGGTGAAAATTCCAACTACTGCACCTGCAATTAGTACAAAGACCAGAACACGGGTAATCCCTTTTTTCAAGTCTGCATTTTCACCAAAGAAATGTCCTGCATTAAAAAGGAAGCCGATGAGGAAGATGACGCCCAAAATAATGGGGAAGATGGTTCTTATAGTATCGGAAACATCATTAACGGAATCTTCGATACCTCCAATTTGAGCAAATAACGAAGATGAAACCAGTAAAAGGAAAGTGGCTAAATAGATTGATTTTTTCATAACGGAAAAGTTTAAAATTTTGATATGTTTTCGTTATTCGAAATTTACTTATATTTGAACATAAATAATTGATAATCAAATAATTGTGAATAAAATATTATTTCATTCTGTTTGAATTCCTTTGCCACTATTTGATGTCAAATTCTATGGGATTTTTGTATGAAGGTGTTAATAACTCAAATTCTGAAAATGAAAAATCTGCTCAAAAACGTCAGTTTTGTGGTTTTGCTCTTAAAAATGTGCATCATTTTTGGGCAGGAAATTGACGCTCAAAAAAGAATCGTGATCGATGTTGGACACGGAGGAAAAGATTCCGGTGCCATCGGTATAAATGACATCCAGGAAAAGGATATTGTTTTGAAGATTGCAAAGGAAATAGTAAGCCTTAACGAAAAGTCGAAAGCACCATTGGATATTTACTTGACTAGGTACAGCGACACGCTTATTTCATTATCGGATAGGACTAAACTGGCTAAAATTCTGAATGCAGATTTGTTTATTTCGCTGTGGCTATTTCGGAGTGATGGTGCCACCTGTTTCGGTCAAACAGTGCCACTTTGAAAGATCTTTCAATTATACAAAAAAAATGTGTTACGCGTTTTTTAAAATTCCTTTTCTTAAGCTTTCTCCTTTTAGGTCCAACCTGTGCGAGGAGTTAACGATCCTGTCCAGTATGGCATC
>JGI24519J20070_1000224_pt1 | contig 17070 bp, 18 predicted proteins | sample LinPmetageLP43_FD_20070 | JGI IMG/M metagenome (IMG submission 20070) | reverse complement strand
CTGGATGTGATGGACGGATACCACCATCGCTCCATGTCATTTCAATAGGTGATTTTGATTTGTCTGTAGCATTAAAGTGCAAGGTTATGAAAGAAGAAGGGGGACAGCCTTCTGGGTAGTAATCTGGGGTCCACATTTTTGAAAATACTGATGCAACACTACATTCTGCATCCGTAGGGTACTTTAAATTTAATGTTCTAAAAGGTATATCTATTAAGTGGCAGCCAACATCGCCAAGGGCTCCTGTTCCAAAATCCCACCAACCTCTCCAATTAAAAGGGTGAAGGTTGGGTACAAATTCCCTTTCGGTTGCAGGTCCTAGCCATAAGTCCCAATTTAGAGCATCGGGTTTAAGGCTTGCATCTGGTTTGGGCATTTCAATTCCTTGCGGCCAAACGGGTCTATTGGTCCATACTTGTACTTTTGATACCGCACCTATTTTATCCTCATCTATCCATTGTTGCACCATACCAAGAAGTGGATTGGATCCGCCTTGATTTCCCATTTGAGTGACAATTTTGTTGGTTCTTGCCATTTGGGTTAGCGCTCTGGCTTCTTTAATGTTATGTGTCATGGGTTTTTGCACGTAAACATGTATGCCGCGCTCCATAGCCCATTTTGCTGCGGGACCATGTATATGATCTGGCGTAGAAATTGTTACGGCATCTATGTTTTTCTTCTTGTCTAACATTACCCTAAAATCATCATATAATTTTGCCTTTGGGAAGTTTTCAATGCTTTTTGCCGCACTTCCTGAAAAATCTACATCACATAAAGCTGCTACACGCTCTCTACCATTAACAGATGCGTTCTTTATATCGCTAATACCTTTTCCTCCGGCTCCAATAGCGGCAATGTTTAAACGGTCGCTAGGGGATATAAACCCAGGTCCGCCTAATACATGTCTTGGTACTATAAAAATAGAACTTGCCAAGGCAGATTTTTTCACAAAACTGCGTCGGTTAATTTTAGCTGGATTTTTCTTTTTGTTGTCTTTCATGATTGTTCTTGGTTAAAAGTTGAATGGTGTAACCAAGATACATAAAAGCCCCTTGTAAAGCAATCGTGAAACAATTGATTACAAGGGGCTTAAGTGGTTGATGAAAAGTAAATTTATTCCTCTATTTCCCCAACGTTTTTTTTATTCTTCTTCATTCGTAAATCAAAAAATTCTACCATTAAAGAAAAGGCAATAGTAAAGTATAGGTAGCCTTTAGGTATTGTACCTGCTTCATTACCAAATACAACCAAATGGCTTAGATGTGCAGATTCTGCTATCAACATAAAGCCAATTAGAATTAAAAATGACAATCCTAATATTTGAATTGATGGATGTCTATTTACAAACTCTCCAACAGGGTTTGCGAATAGCATCATTATAATTACAGATATTACTACAGCTACAATCATTAGCACAAGGGCGTCATTAGGATTGGGCGATATTCCGTTAGTCATACCAATAGCGGTAAGTATAGAATCAAAAGAGAATACTATGTTTATTACGGTTATTTGAAGTATGGCGTTAGTTAATGAGGTTGATCTGGCTTTTTTTACTTCGCGCTCATCATGCCCTTTATCTTCTACCTTTTCATGAATTTCCTTGGTGCTTTTGTAGAGTAAAAATAAACCACCGAGAAATAAGATTATTCCTTGGCCGCTAATTCCTCCGCTAATCCAATCGCTATCAAATACCCAAAAAGGTTTTTTCATTGATGTAAGTAATGATATACCAAAGAGCAATACAATTCGCATTGCCATGGCTAGAACCAATCCTAAGCTTGTCGCCTTTTTTCTTTGGTTGGGCTCAAGCTTTCCTGCTGCAATTGATATAAAAATTATATTATCTATTCCTAAAACAATTTCTAGAAAAGTTAATGTGAGCAAAGCGATCCAAGCATCTGGATTTGTGAAAATTTCGAACATGGTTAGTTGATTTTTATAGCAGTTCCGGTTTTAACTACAAGCTTCTTATTAGGGTCTTTTACTGCACTTTTATATTCAAAGGTGTATGAAGAGTCCGTTGTGCTTATTATTTTATAATGTATGGCTGTTTTACTGTGAATATCTTGTAGAACAAATTCGCAATCGTTAAACCAGCGGACGGTAGCGCTGTCAATTTTATTCTCATAATAATCTACACTGTAGTCTTCGCTTCTGGCAAATTTGCCCTCTTTTTCTACACCGTCAACTTCGTAAGTGAATTTAAAAGTTCCTGTTTTATATTTTTCACATTCGCGTTCAGGTTGATAACAAGAAGCTAGGAATATGCATAAAGCTGCTGTAGATAATAAGTTTTTCATCATATTGCAAAATAATGAAAATAGGAGTGAAGTAATGATGAAATGGATAGAATAGTTTCTATGCTGAGAGAAATTTATTTCTCTGTGTATGTTTTAAATGTTCCGTCAGTGTAAAACATGACTATTCGTTCAAGTGTTTTATGATTAGAATTATGTTCAAATTGATTTTTGTTATTCGAAGAATGAATTTGATTTTTATTTTCAGACTTGGGGAAGTCACCTTCACCGTACAGCAGCCATTGCAAATCGACTTCAGAAAATGCTTCATCAATTTTCATAATGAACTCTAAGCTGGGTTTATTTCTGCCGTTTAATAAATGTGAAATACTTGATCGTTGAACATCTATTAAATCTGCGAATGCAGCCGATGAAAGTTCCTTGTGAGCTAAAATGGTCTTTAACCTTAATATAAAAGATGTGGTGTCTAGCATGTTTACAAAGTTAATATATTCTTTAGTCTAGTTCTGTTATAAGTTTAATAAATAGGTGTTATACAAGTGTTATTTATTAAGTTTTGGTTTAAATAAAATATTATAAAACACTGATTTAAAATATTTTAATATTAAAATTATTAAAAAAGTTAATTTTGTAAACTAAGGAAGCTTGTGTTCAGTTTAATTTCAATTGTAAATGTTTACAAATGTAAACTAAGGCTGTAGTATTTTTGCATTTATAAAAGTTGAGTGAAAATGAAGGAATCAAATTATAGTGAGATTTATGTTTCTAATATTTTAGGGAGATATATTACGTATGACCATATAGATGAATTTATAAATGGCCTGCCCAGCACTTTTAAAATCGAAAAAGTAGGGGAGTCTGTACGTGGAGAATCAATTAAAAGCATCACGTTTGGCAATGGACCAAAACGTATTTTAATGTGGTCTCAAATGCACGGTAATGAATCTACGACAACGAAGGCTGTAATTGATTTATTAAATTATTTAAAACGGAATGTTGCAGAAGTATCTGATATTTCAAACGCATGTACATTAAAAATTATTCCGATTTTAAATCCTGATGGAGCTCGAGATTATACGAGAGTCAATGCTAATAAAATTGATCTTAATAGGGATGCGCAAGATTTATCACAACCAGAGAGTCGTGTGCTAAGAAAGGTCTTTCAAGATTTTGAACCATACTTCTGCTTTAATTTACATGATCAGCGAACTATTTTTAATGTTGGGGAAACTAACAAGCCTGCTACAGTTTCTTTTTTGGCTCCAGCTTTTGACAAGGAACGTAACAATTCTCCATCACGAGAATTAAGTATGCGATTAATTGCAGCTATGAATAATAAGTTGCAAGAAGAGATTCCCGGTCAAGTAGGTAGGTATGATGATGGTTTTAATGCTAATTGTGTTGGTGATGCATTTCAAATGAGTAAAACCCCTACTATTTTATTTGAAGCTGGTCATTATCATGAAGATTATAATAGAGAGAAAACAAGAGCTTTCATATTTAAGGCTCTTTTAAAAGGTGTTTCTACTCTTTTAAACAACACAATTTCAGATTATAGTATAGAGCAGTACCTATCTATTCCCGAAAATGGAAAACAATTTGTAGATGTGGTAATTAAGAATGATGACTATATTTCTAATCATTTAACTAATAGTAAAGCGGTTGCGATACAATATAAAGAGGTTTTAAATAAGGGCAAAGTTGAGTTTAGGCCAGAATTACATGTGTTTGAAAAGGAACCTAAAGAATTGTATGCGCATAAGACATTGAATTGCAACGATGAAAATGACCTTAAGTGGTTAAAAGAAAATGATTTATTGAATCTTCAACCGTGATATTCTTTGTCTTTTTTCTTTGAAAAGGTAAAATTGTTTACGTTTTCTATAAAAAAAACGAAGTTTCAATGAATTTAATGTGATTATTTTTTATTTTTGGCAAAAATTTTACAACTATGGGCAAAGTCAAATTAGACGAAATAGACCACCAAATTCTGGATATGTTGATTGACAACACCAGAACTCCTTTTACCGATATTGCAAAAAAACTACTTATATCTGCTGGTACAGTGCATGTAAGAGTTAAGAAGATGGAGGAAGCAGGAATTATAAAAGGATCATCCCTTACTTTAGATTATGTAAAACTAGGATATGCTTTTATAGCTTATGTTGGTATTTTTCTTGAAAAAACACATCAGACAAAATTTGTTCTTGAGCGTTTAAATCAAATACCTAATGTAACTATAGCACATATAACAACAGGAAAATTTAATATTTTCTGTAAAATTAGAGCAAAGGATACTACACATGCCAAAAACATTATCTTCAAAATTGATGATATTGATGGTATTAGTAGAACTGAAACTATGATTTCATTAGAAGAAAGCTTCAACGATAAAAAGCGTTTGATGCATACCATTTTTAATGAGTTATAAATAACGGTTATTCAACTAACTTAAAAAAAGCCCGGTTATCTTATATAATTGGGCTTTTTTGATTTTTAATTATATAAATTTTATTCAATGAGAGTTAAGGATTTACAGGAAAATGAATTTCAATATTTTTATAAAACCTATTTAAATACCCTCGATGAGCAAGATGATTTGAAATCAGCTTTACAAAATGGTAAAGAAAGCTTTAAAGACTTGGTTCATGGTTTAACCGATGAACAATTTAAATATAGTTACGGAGAAGGCAAATGGACCGTAGCTGAAGTTTTGGTGCACTTGATTGATACTGAGCGGGTATTTCAATATCGTGCCTTTAGAATATCAAGAAATGATAAAACCCCATTGCCTGGTTTTGATCATAATGTATTTGTTGTTGAAAGTAATGCTAATCAAAGAACCAAAGAAGATATACTTAAAGAATATCTTTTTGTTCGTAACGCCTCAATAAATTTGTTCGATACAATGTTAGATGAACATTTAAAAAGAACTGGTACTGCTAGTGATATTCCTTGGTCAGTAGCCGCGTTAGGTTTAGTGATAAGTGGTCACCAAAAACATCATGAAAACATATTGAACGAGCGCTATTTTAGTTAATCTAGCTCTTCTTCATTTTCCGTCTCAAAATTTAAGTAGATTGCTTTCGTCAAATCTTCCGATTGCATTACTTCTTCGGGTGTTTTGGTTTCTAACTCCTTTTCTATATTCTCTTCAAAATTTGCGATGAAGTTAGAAAGGCTTTTACTTATCTTAACAAGATACAATGTGTCTACTGTTCTTAACTCTACAGCTTCAACATAATCACCTTTAATATTTTTGAAGCTGATAATGTCTTCATCACCATATCCATAAGGATAAGTTTCTATTAAAAGTGCTGCTAATTGGTGGTCTAATTTACGGTAATCAATAAGTCGTCTGGTCATAACTAATTTATTTATAGAGGGTTGTGATTATCTATAACTAAGCTAGCAATTAAAGTCACATTTCGCTTTATAGAGTTGTGAAAGTGCCTGTTTGAGTATATGAAGTTTTTAAACTTTGTAGTAAGCGAAAGCTTCTGAGAATAAATCTACAGGAATTTCTACATCGAACTCAGGTTCACCAATAGATTTTAAGAGGACAAAGTTTACTTTACCGTGCGAATTTTTCTTATCATACTTCATAAGTTTAAGAATGTTGTCAATATCATCATTCAAAAATTCTACTTTATCATATCTATTTAAGAATGTAGTTTTTATATCTTCTAAGCTTTCATTAGTTAGTCCTAAAAGTTTATTTGATAAATAAGCTTCTAAAATCATTCCTATCGCAATTGCTTCACCATGTAAAAGCATTTCTTTAGATTCATTCTCTAAGAAGTAAGATTCAATAGCATGACCAAGTGTGTGTCCGTAATTCAATATTTTACGAATATGTTGCTCTGTGGGGTCTTGAAGTACAACTTTGTTTTTTATCTGAATAGATGTTAGAATATGATTTTTCATATCTTCTAAACTTTCTGCATCTTTTAAGGCTTCCCAGTAAGCTGTGTTTTGGATTAGTCCGTGTTTCAGCATTTCTGCGAAACCGCTTCGTACTTGTCTATTATCAAGAGTGTCAAGAAAATCTGGAACAACTAATACCATTACTGGTTGGTTGATAACACCTATCTGATTTTTCAAGGAACCTAAATCTATTCCCGTTTTACCACCTACAGAAGCATCTACCATAGATAAAAGGGTAGTAGGTACGTTTATAAAATCTATTCCTCTTTTAAAAGTTGAAGCTATAAACCCACCCATGTCGGTCAATACGCCACCACCAAGGTTAATCATAACGCTTTTTCGGTCGGCACCTAATTCAGATAAAGCTTCCCAAACACCTATGCACGTTTCAATGTTTTTATTTACTTCACCAGATTCAATTTCAATAATTTCAAACTGATATTCACCACTAATCTCTGCCATAAAATTTGGTAGACAAAGTTCATGTGTATTTTCATCCACCAAAATAAAAACAATAGAATATTTCTTTTGAGCTAAATGGGAATTTAAAGCTTGAAAAGCTTTTTCGTTAAAATGTACTGCGTAAGAATCTGAAATTATAGAATCCATTAAAAATATGGCTTAGTATTGATTACTATTTCACCGCAAAATAAAGGTTATTTTTAGTCTTAGGATTATAAATTCTGTGATTATATTTGATCGTTATAGAAATTTTAAAAAATGGACCAAATATTTGAAAATACCGCAACGGCATTTGCTTTAAAATCAGACTCAGAATTAGAAAGAGCTTATTTTCTTTTTAAAATGATTTCAAATGAACCATTAGTGAAAATGGGTTCGGTAATTACCAATTTTGCTTTTAAAGCACATTTACCTGTAGAAGGTCTTATTAGGGCTACTGTGTTTGATCATTTTTGTGGAGGCGTAAATGAACGTGATTGCTTGCCTGTAGTGGACCGAATGTGGGGAAAAGGAGTTTGCTCTGTTCTAGATTATTCAGTTGAAGGAAAGGAAGAAGAAGACCCTTTTGACACGGCTACCGAAATGATTTTGACAATTTTAGACTTTGTCAAAGAAAAGGAAGCTATTCCCTATGCAGTTTTTAAACCAACCGGTTTTGGAAGATTTGGGTTGTATCAAAAAATTAGCGAGAAAAAAGAACTTACAAAAAAGGAACAAGCTGAATGGCAACGTGTAGTTAATAGGTTTGACAAGGTTTGTAAAAAAGCGCACGACTTAGAGGTGTCTTTGCTTATAGATGGCGAAGAAAGTTGGATGCAAGATGCCGCAGACGATTTAGCTGAAGATATGATGCGTAAATACAACAAAAAGAAAAGAATTGTATTTAATACTTTACAGACATACAGATGGGATCGATTACCTTATTTGAAAGCACTTCAAGAACGTGCGGTAAAAGATGGTTTTTTGGTAGGTATGAAGGTTGTACGTGGTGCATACATGGAAAAGGAAAATGAAAGAGCCAAAGAAAAAGGGTATACTTCTCCTATATGCAAAACAAAAGTCGAAACAGATGAAAATTTTAATGCTACCATTGAATATATGATAGATAATCTTGATTCTCTATCTATTTTTTCCGGTACGCATAATGAAGATAGTTGTTACCGTCTAATGGAGTTAATGGAGCAAAAAGGTATAGCTAAAAATAATGAACACGTTTGGTTTGGGCAGTTGTATGGAATGAGTGACCATATCTCATATAATTTAGCGGCCAATGGCTATAATGTTGCTAAATATTTACCATTTGGACCAGTACGTGATGTAATGCCTTATTTAATTAGAAGAGCGGATGAAAACACTTCTGTTGCCGGACAAACCAGTAGAGAGCTATCGTTATTGAAAAAAGAAAGAAAGCGTAGAAAGATATAAATTTTAGTTATTGTAGTTCCACTTTCTGAATGGTGGCTTTTTCTCTACAATTTTTTACGGTAAACCTATAATCTCGTTCCTTGTATTCAGATTCTACAATGTATGTTTTACAAGGAACAGATTTAGTATCGCTTTTACCAAAATCAACATCACCTTCTGTTAAAATATAGGTAACTCCAATAGAGTCTAATTGAAACTCTTGAAGTTTTTGCTTTGCTTCATTACTATAGTACATTGACTTTGAACGAATATCTTTTAGTGTTCTACAATCAGGAAGATAGCAGAAATACACTCCGGTTTCTTGAGATTTCTTTTTAAGAAAGAAAGTAAGAAATACAATACCAATGGATAAACCTACCAAGAAAAAACCTAACCTTTTAAGAAAATCCATTTATGCGTTTTATGTAAAATTAAAAATGCAAAATTATGTCTTTTTATAGGACAGAAAAAAGAATGCTTTCAGTATTCTAAAAAATAAGAAAATTAATATCACTGTATTGTAAGTCAAACCACTCTCCAACAGATTTGTTGGTAAGAATACCATGGTACATATAAAGTCCGTTACGTAGACCTTTGTCAAAACGTAATGAATTTTCTAAACCGCCATCTTCACCAATTTTTAATAAATACGGAGTGAATATATTGCTGATACTTACAGAAGCTGTTTTTGGATATCTTGACGGTATGTTTGGAACTCCATAATGTATTACATCAAACTTTCTTCTTGTAGGTTTATTATGATCGGTAATCTCGCTAGTTTCAAAGCAGCCGCCGGTATCAATACTTACATCTATGATAACGGCACCTTTTTTCATATGCTCTACCATAGTGCTTGTAACCACTACTGGAGACCTGTCTTTACCTCTTGTGGCACCAATAGCTACATCACAACGTTTTAAAGCTTTAAGCAGATTTTTTGGTTGAATAGTAGAAGTGTAAACGGTCTGTTTTAAATTGGTCTGTATATTTCTGAGTTTGGTGATAGAGTTGTCAAAGACCTTTACATTGGCACCAATGCCTATAGCTGAACGCGCGGCGAACTCTCCAACTGTACCTGCTCCAATAATAACAACTTCTACAGGTGGTACTCCACTGATATTACCAAACATTAAACCATTGCCGTTATTATTTGCAGCCATTAATTCGGCAGCAATTAATACAGAGGAAATTCCTGCTATTTCACTTAAAGACCTTACAGCTGGGTACTTTCCTTCTTCATCACGAATATATTCAAAAGCAATAGCGGTAATTCTTTTTCTGGCAAGTTCTTCAAAATACTCTTTGTATTGAGTTTTAATTTGAAGCGCAGAAATAACCGTTGTTTGCGGATTTATAAATTCTATTTCGGTTAGGGTAGGAGGCTCCACTTTTAGAATAAGTGGACAAGCAAAAACTTTTTTTGTATCTCTTGTTATCTCACCACCTGCAGTAATATAATCTGCATCTGAATAATGTGCACCTTCACCTGCACCAGATTCTATTAAAACACGATGTCCATTTGCTGTAATTGCATTAACAGCATCTGGAGTTAAACAAATTCTTTTTTCTTGATATTGATTTTCTTTTGGTATACCTATAAAAAGCTCACCTTTTTGACGTAAAACTTCTAAGGTTTCCTCTTGCGGGATTAATTGATGTTTGCTAAAGGGTGAAGTGGGTTGGTTCATAACTAAAATATCCGTTGTTCAAATCAATGACTTGAAACTCAAATGTACAATTTTTAAAGAAATGAATGTTTGTACTATTTGTAAAGATAGTTTTATGCTAAAATTTAAGATGAAGCCAGTTTTGCAAGCGATTTTGTAAAATTTTTAAAAAATTTTCTATGTTACCTGTAGATAGTTTAGAGTTTAATTCCTCTGATAATGTCGGGAATCCAGGTGCATCATTTATATCATTCTTGTTTGCGGCTTTTTTTTTTGACGAACTGAAATCCTTTTCTTTTAATTCTTTAAGTTCTGCATCCATTGCATCCAAATCAATACCAAGAACATGCTTGTCATATATTTTAATTCTTAAAAAGTATACAAATGGAATAATTATTATACAAATTGGCAATAACCAAAGTAAATTCTCTGTATCTATATCGTTATCATAGTTGTATAAAACCTCAAAAATTTGGAAGGCATACATAGCAATTGGAATAAGTATAATATGATACCACCAATTTTTAACAGTTAGAAACCAAAATATCAACAAATATAACGGTACAATTTTTCCCATCATGAACCAAATAAATGTTGAAACGTCAGCAAAACCATGACTATCGATTGTAATACCAATTATAGTTACAGAACTTCCTGTAGCTTCAGGAATATATTCGTATAATTTATACAAAAATGGAGAAATAGCTATGAAAAAGACCATTATAGATTCTAGCAGAATCTTTCTTTGAGCTTTTTTATTTTTTACTTTAGGCGTCATTAAAAATTATATATAAACTTCTAACGATGGTAATGTAAAAAAAGTATAAAAAAAGGGTGTATTAGCATACACCCTTTATAAATAAAAATTTGTACTTAAATTTTTTCTTTTAATTTTCTTTTATCAATTCCGACTTGCTGATTATCGATATCAATAACTGGAGCAGCCATTGCTAATAAAAATACGCCTAAGGCAAGGGAAGCTAAGAAAGTTCTTTTGTTTTTCATTTTCAAGGGGTTTTTGGTTAAACATTAGTTTGTTCTCCTACAAACGTAAGAAATAATGTACAGTTAAAAATGTTTTAAACGTTAAAAATGAGCATTCTATCTGATTTTATAAACATTACATCGATTTTTTGGTTTTTCATCGAATAAATACAATAAAAATTCCGCCTCAACGATGTTCGTTTTCTACATATAAGGTTTATACAAAACCATATCGCTATAGCAACTAGTTATGAGAGTTTTAGCCTGCGAGTTGACTCATCTAGGATTTCTATAGTTATTTCTTGAACATCTTTCGGAATTAGGTTGGGTATTTTCTCTGGCCACTCCATGAATATCCAACTGTCAGAGGTTAAATAATCATCTATGCCCATATCCATAGCTTCTACTTCATCTTCAAGTCTGTAAAAATCAAAATGATAAGCTAATAATTCTCCATTTTCTAATGCATATTCATTTACTAGACCAAATGTAGGGCTGCTTACATTATCCTTACTTCCTAACTCCTTAATAAATGCTTTAATAAGTGTAGTTTTACCAGCACCCATTGGAGCATAAAAAGCTAAGGTTTTGCTATTTGATTTTTCTATTAGCTGCTTTACAATGTTGCTTAAATCTTCTTCTTTATAAATAAATTCCATATTCCAAAAACTATTTAGGCTCCAAAACTACAAAAGGTATAATCATTTCTTCTAATGATACACCGCCATGTTGGTATGTATTTCTATAATAACTAACATAGTGATTGTAATTATTTGGATAAGCAAAAAACAAATCATTCTTAGCGAAAATATAAGAGCTACTCATATTAATACTTGGTAAATGAATAGATTTAGGATCTTTTGCAGCTAGCACATCATTCTTTTCATAAGTTAAGCTCCTACCGGTCTTGTAACGTAAATTTAGACTGGTATCTCTGTCGCCCACCACTTTTGAAGGTGATTTTACATTTATAGTTCCGTGATCAGTAGTGATGATTAACTTCATTCCCAAAGTTTGTGCTTGTTGAATGATTTCTAACATTGGGGAATTTTTAAACCAACTTGTGGTTAGCGATCTGTACGATTTATCATTAGATGCTAATTCCTTAATTACCTCCATTTCGGTTTTGGAGTGAGATAGCATATCCACAAAATTATATACAATAACAGTTAGGTCATTGTCTTTTTGCCCTTTGAAATTCTGACTTAAATGCTTTCCTTGTTTAAGACTACTAATTTTATGATACTCCCATTTTAAATCTAATCCCAATCTTTTTAACTGTGCATCAAGAAATTTGTCTTCAAATAAATTTTTACCACCTTCATCCGTATCGTTTTTCCACCAATCCGGATACTTTTTCTCCATATCTAAAGGGGTAAGTCCAGAGAATATAGCGTTACGCGCATATTGTGTAGCCGTAGGTAATATGCTATAATATGAATCTTCTTTTTTCTTTTTGTAAAAGGAGTTTACAGTATCTTCAAAAGCGTACCATTGATCGTAACGCAAATTATCAACTACAATCAATAAAGTTTTTTGATCTTTAATTTCTGGGGCTATCCATTTTTTGAATAGTGTATGAGACATTACCGGTGCATCAATATCTGTAAACCAATCTTCATAGTTGCGTTCTACGAATTTCCCAAATTGCTGATTTGCTTCCGTCTTTTGCGATTCAAGAATTTCGAACATGCCACTATCTTCAATTTCTTCTAATTGTAGTTCCCAATAAATAAGCTTTTTATACAAATCTGCCCATTCTTGATAAGAATTGACCATTGATAAGTCCATCGCAATTTTTCTGAATTCTTGCTGATAGTTGCTTGTGGTTTTTTCAGAAACTAATCTAGAATGATCTAAATTCTTTTTTAAAGAAAGCAAAATCTGATTTGGGTTTACTGGCTTAATTAGGTAATCGGCAATTTTAGAACCAATAGCTTCTTCCATTATAAACTCTTCTTCACTCTTGGTAATCATAACCACGGGTAAGGAATTATTTATTACTTTAATTTCTGAAAGTGTTTCTAAACCAGATATACCTGGCATATTTTCATCTAAGAAAACAATATCTACTCTAGTTTCCGCTAATTCTTCTAAAGCCTCTTGTCCACTCTGGCAGGTGATTACGCTATAGTTTTTAGATTCAAGAAAGATGATATGAGGTTTGAGTAAATCAATTTCATCATCTACCCATAATATTTTTATTTTGTTCATTGAATTATTATTTGACGATAATCAAATTCTATGCTAATGCTTTTGTATAACTTTGAAATGTTAATTTCAGAAAAGACGACGTTATCTTGAAGACATCAAACAAATTGAAAATCTTTAATGATCCAATTTACGGATTTATTAGAATTCCCAATACGCTCATTTTTGACCTCATTGCAGATCCTTATTTTCAAAGGCTCCGAAGAATTTCTCAAATGGGACTATCTTATTTAGTGTATCCTGGGGCACACCATACTAGATTTCATCATGCATTGGGTTGCATGTATTTAATGCAGAAATCAATACAAGTACTTCGTTTTAAAGGAGTTGAAATAACTCAGAAAGAAGAAGACGGACTTTTAGGAGCTATACTTTTACATGATATTGGGCATGGTCCCTTTTCACATGCTATGGAGCATAGCATTGTAGAAGGTGTTAGTCATGAGTTTATTTCGCTTCAATTTATGAAGGAACTTAATGAGCGATTTAACGGAAGTTTAACGGAAGCAATTTCTATTTTCACCGGTAAGCACTCGAAAAAGTTTTTAAATCAATTGGTATCTAGCCAGTTAGATATGGATAGACTTGACTATTTAAAACGAGATAGCTTTTATACTGGTGTAGCGGAGGGTAATACCAATGCGGAACGATTAATTACGATGTTAAATGTTGTAGACGGTAATTTAGTAATTGAGGAAAAGGGAATTTATTCGGTAGAAAAATTTCTTATGGCTCGTCGCTTTATGTACTGGCAAGTGTACTTGCATAAGACTGCAGTAGTCGCAGAACGTTTACTAATTAGTATTCTTAAGAGAGCACGATCACTTATTGAAAAAGGAGAAACTTTAGTTTGTAGCCAAGCGCTAGATTATTTCTTAACCCACCATATTGATATAAATAATTTTGATAGTGATACGTTAGAAAAATTCGCCAAACTTGATGACGTTGATATATTGGCTGCTTTAAAAGAATGGCAAAATTCAAGTGATTTTGTGTTATCCGCTCTTTGCGAGATGATAATACATAGAAAGCTATTACATATTAAGGTTAAAAAGGATCCTATTTCTGATAGTAAATTTTTAATTCAACAAAATAAGGTGAAAAAGCGTTACAATCTTACAGATGAAGAAGCTTCATACTTTGTTTTCAAGGGAGAGTTAAAGAATAAGGCTTATGATAGGGAACATCAGACTATCAACATTTTAAGAAAAAATGGAAAGATAACAGATGTTGCCAAATTATCTGACCACCTTAATTTGAATGCACTTTCAAAAACAGTGACCAAATATTATATGTGTTATCCTAAAGAAGGTGTTTAACAATTTTTCTTACTTTTACGCTCATGAAATTTACAGCAGGTCAGATTGCAGGTATCTTAGAAGGAGAAGTGCATGGAAATCCAGAAATAGCCGTACATAAACTTGCTAAAATCGAGGAAGGCGAAGAAGGTTCCCTTACTTTTTTAGCTAATCCTAAGTATACTTCGTTCATTTACAAGACAAAGGCATCTATAACAATAGTAAATAAAAGTTTTGTTCCTGAACAAGATCTTGAAACTACTTTGATTAAAGTTGAAGATGCTTATAAGTCTTTTTCTAAATTGTTAGAATACTACAATCAAGTCAAAAACAATAAAGTAGGGATAGAAGAACCTATTTTTAAATCGGACACCGCCACTTATGGTTCCGATGTTTATATAGGAGCTTTTGCTTATTTGGGAAATAATGTAACCTTAGGAGATAACGTTAAAGTATACCCNAATGTATATATTGGTGACAATGTAAAAATTGGAAATAATGTTATTCTTTTTGCAGGTGCAAAAGTTTATTCAGAAACCATAATNGGTAACAATTGTGTAGTGAATAGTGGAGTGGTTTTAGGTGCTGATGGATTTGGTTTTGCGCCAAATGAAGATGGGGAGTTTGCGAAAGTACCACAGACCGGTAATGTAATATTAGAAGATAATGTAGATATTGGTGCCGGTACTACCATAGATAGAGCAACTTTAGGTTCTACTATTTTGAGAAAAGGAGTGAAGTTAGATAACCAAATACAGATTGCACATAATGTTGAAATTGGTGAGCATACCGTTATTGCTGCGCAAACAGGAATAGCTGGATCTACCAAAATAGGAAAACATTGTATGATTGGTGGACAAGTAGGTATTGTAGGCCATATTGTTATTGGTGATTTCGTGAAAATACAAGCCCAATCTGGTATTGGTAGAAATGTAAAAGATAATGAAGTATTGCAGGGTTCACCAGCATTGAATTACGGTGATTTCAACAAATCTTATGTTCATTTTAAGAACTTACCAAAAATAATTAGTAGAATCGACACTTTAGAAAAGAAGGACTGAGGATGAGTACAACAAACAACAAACAAAGAACAATTAGTAAAGAGGTAAGCCTAACGGGAGTTGGTTTACATACTGGGAGCGATGTTACCATTAAATTTTTACCTGCAAATGAAAACCACGGTTATGCATTTAAAAGGGTAGACCTAGAAGGAGAACCTATAATTCCAGCTGATGCTAACCTTGTGATAAATACACAACGAGGCACCAATTTGGAAAAAAATGGTGTAAAGATTCAAACTTCAGAGCATGTTTTAGCTGCTTTGGTTGGTCTTGAAATAGATAATGTTTTAATAGAGCTGAACGCTGCTGAACCACCTATTATGGATGGTTCTTCTAAGTTTTTTGTAGAAGTTTTGGAGAGTGCTGGTATTGTTGAGCAAGATGCAGTTCGTGAAGAGTACATTGTAAAAGATGTTATTTCATTTAAAGATGAAGAAACTGGTAGCGAAATAACAATCATTCCCTCAGACGAATATCAAGTGATGACAATGGTAGATTTTGGGACTAAAGTCTTAGGAACTCAAAATGCTACTTTAGATAAAATTTCGGATTTTAAATCGGAAATTTCTAATGCACGTACATTTAGTTTTTTACACGAGCTGGAAATGCTTTTGGAAAACGGACTTATTAAAGGTGGAGATTTAAATAATGCCATTGTTTATGTGGATAAAGAAATTTCTGAAGCCACAATGTCAAAATTAGAGAAGGCTTTTGACAAAAAGAAGCTTTCCGTTAAGGCAAACGGTATTTTAGATAATCTAACATTACATCAACCTAACGAAGCTGCAAGACATAAATTATTAGATGTTATTGGAGATTTAGCCTTAATTGGTACACGTATTCGTGGTAAGGTGATAGCAAACAAACCTGGGCATTATGTAAATAACCAATTTGCCAAGAAACTGTCTCAAATCATCAAATTAGAAAAACGTAATAAAGTACCAAAGTACGATTTAAGTTTACCTCCATTAATGGATATCCACAAGATAATGGATATGCTTCCTCACAGACCTCCTTTCTTATTAATAGATCGAATTATTGAGCTTTCTGATGAGCATGTAGTAGGTATGAAAAATGTTACGATGAACGAACCTTTCTTCGTTGGTCATTTTCCCGGGGCTCCGGTAATGCCAGGTGTACTTCAAGTAGAAGCTATGGCGCAAACGGGTGGTATTTTAGTTTTAAGTACTGTTCCTGATCCAGAAAATTATTTGACTTTGTTTATGAAAATAGATAAAGTAAAATTTAAAAGACAAGTACTGCCAGGCGATACTTTAATATTTCACTGTAGTTTAATTACACCTATTAGAAGAGGTATTTGTCATATGCAGGCATATGCATACGCTAATGATAAATTGGTAAGTGAAGCAGAGTTAATGGCGCAAATAGTTAAAAGAACTTAGAATGAATCAACCTTTAGCCTATATTCATCCAGGCGCTAAAATATCTAAAAATGTTGTAGTTGAACCTTTTACTACCATTCATAACAATGTAACAATTGGTGATGGTACATGGATAGGTTCTAACGTTACCATAATGGAAGGAGCTCGTATTGGAAAAAATTGCAATATTTTTCCGGGTGCCGTTATTTCTGCATCTCCTCAAGATTTAAAGTATGACGGAGAAGAAACAACCGTAGTTATTGGAGATAATACCACTATTAGAGAGTGTGCTACAATCCACAAAGGAACATCAGACCGTATGAAAACGGTAATTGGCAAGAATTGTTTAATCATGGCATATTGCCATATTGCTCATGATTGCCTAGTTGGTGACAATTGTATATTTTCAAATAATT
>JGI24519J20070_1000223_pt1 | contig 17087 bp, 21 predicted proteins | sample LinPmetageLP43_FD_20070 | JGI IMG/M metagenome (IMG submission 20070) | reverse complement strand
TTTTGGTTAGAATTTTGAAAACTATCACAAAAAGAAAAACAAAAAACCCTAACAATTTGAATTTCAAATTATTAGGGTTTTATTCTGTACTCGAGGCGGGAATCGAACCCGCACTCCGAAGAACTGGATTTTGAATCCAGCGTATTTGATACTAAATTTCCATAAGCTATATTATAATCAACTGATTAGCATATATTTAATTTTATATAATATCAATTGATATCGTTTAAAATCATAATTTGTTGTACCTATGTTGTACCAAAAATGATTATCTTTATATCCTAATATTTAAGATATGTCATCAAATGCAAAAATAGTCCTTAGGAAAAAGCCTAATAAAGAAGGCCATTGTCCTCTTTGTATTCGTATCACAAAAAACCGTCGCTCAAATTATCATTATATAGGTCATAATATTGACCCTAATGATTGGGATGTGAAAAATATTAGAGTTAGAAAATCACATCCTTACTCAGATAGGTTAAACGGTTTGCTTAGTACCAAACTGTCTGAGGCAAATAAAATGCTGATTGATTTGCAGTCGAGCAAAAAGGATATATCGGCAAATCAAATAAAAGAGAAACTTTATGCTTCTTCGGAATCAGTTACTTTTTTTGAAGTGGCACAAGACTTTCTTGATGATTTAGAAGCAAACGAAAAGCTGTCTAGGCTTTCAACAGATAAAGCAAGAATTAATCACGTTTTAAAATTTACCACGTCAAAGCAGCTAACCTTTCAAGAAATTGATGAAAATTTTCTAAAGAAATTTAAAACCTACCTCCGTACAAAACACAACCTATCAGAAAGGTCGATAGTAAATAATCTTATTGTGATTAGAACTATCTATAATAGGGCCATAAAATTGGGTATCGTAGATAGAAAACTTTACCCATTCGGTTCGGATAAAATACGAATTAAGTTCCCTGAAACTGAAAAAATAGGTCTTACTCGAAATGAAGTCATAGAGCTAGAGTCAGTTGATAACCTTACCAAGAATGAAACTCACGCTAGAAATCTCTGGCTTTTCAGTTTTTACTTTGCTGGCATCCGTGTAGCTGATATATTAAAAATTCGTTGGAACGACATTTTTGATAATAGACTTCACTATCGAATGAACAAGAATTCAAAACTGTTATCCTTAAAAATTCCAGATAAAGTTTTTCCAATTTTGAAAGATTACATAAATGACAAGCAGAGCGAAGAGGACTTTATATTTCCTGAAATGAAAAAAGCCGATTTAAAAAATGCTAAAGATGTTTATGCTAAAACAAAAACCGCTAATAAGAAATTCAATAAATATTTGGTAACGGTAGCTGATAAAGCCAAAATATCAAAAAAAGTAACTATGCATATTGCTAGACATACATTTGGGAATATATCGGAAGATAAAATCCCAATTAATATGCTCCAAAAATTATACAGACATTCATCGATTACCACTACAATAAATTATCAATCTAACTTTATGCATAGAGATGCGGATGACGCATTAGATAGCGTGGTAAATTTTTGAAGGGATAAAAAAATCAATTAGCGGATATTTTGAATATGCTAAACCTATCTGTAACAACAAAATATCTGTTCTTTATCTTTTCCAATTAAAAATTTAGTCTTTCCTAAATAGGAATTAAATTTAAATTGGATCCGCTAATTTTTGATTGAAACATTTTACCAACATTTTATATAGGTCAGGATGTTTCTTTTTGAGTAAGTCTGGACGCTCGAAGAAATATTCTGAAGCTACTGCAAAAAATTCAGCTTGATTTGTACCTCCATATTTTCGGATATCAGAATGATTGTCGTTTATGGCTTCCATTTCCTTATGAATTAAATTCAACCAAGGTAATGCATATTGATGTTCTAATAATCGCTCTGGAACTCCATCTGTACTATCATCCAGCTTATCAATAAGATGCACAAATTCGTGTATGCCAGTATTACTTTTATCGGTTGTGTTTTTAAAGCCGTGGTACAATGCTTTTTTAGATAAAATCATTTGCTTCTCAAAACGTCCATTCCCAACTATTCCACCAATATTTCTTGAGTTATCCTTACTGCTAAATTGCATATCCTCATTAAAATTATCAGGATATAAAAGGATACCACTTAAATTTGTGTAGTGCCATTCCTTGAAGCCAAAAACTGGAATGACGGCACTTGCTGCAATTAAAACCTTATCCAACTCTTCCAGTTCAAACTGCACAGCATCGATATAGACCTCACTTAAAAATAGCATCATTTTTTGCTGAAAAATTAGCTGTGCGTCTTTTGATAGATTTCTATAAAACAGCACATTATCCGTCAATAATTTATGCCAATGTTCTGGAAATGGCTTTACACTATGGCGATAAAATGAACAGCAAAAAGAACAATCACAACCGAAATTAAGATATAAGCCATATTAAAAAAACGTATTAATCTACAGGTTCCGCTTTAAATCCTACTTTTTGCAAAGTAGATGTTACGTCTTCTTTAGTTGCACCATCGCTGTCAATGGTTAGGATTTTATCAGGATTAGAGGTATCTACTTCCCAACTTTCTACACCTTCTTGTTTGTTTAAAAAAGGGGTTACTTTCGATACACACCCACCACAATTGATATTTGTTTTAAATTTTAAAGTTTTCATAGTATTGAATTTATTTATTATTAAAGTTTTACTCGTTTAAGTCTTAAGCTATTTGCAACAACGGATACACTACTGAATGCCATTGCTGCACCTGCAATCATCGGGTCTAATAAAAATCCATTTACGGGATAAAGAACCCCTGCTGCGATTGGAATACCAATGATGTTGTAAATGAATGCCCAAAATAAGTTCTGACGTATGCCCAAAACAGTTCTTTTTGATAGTTCCAATGCTTTTGGGATGGATTGTAAATCCGATGTTATCAAGGTCATTTTCGCTACATCCATTGCTATATCCGAACCTTTACCCATTGCAATACTCACATTGGCTTGCGCCAAAGCGTGCGAATCGTTGATACCATCGCCTACCATTGCGACTATCTTTCCATCTGCCTGTAATTTTTCAACAAAAGCGGCTTTGTCCGAAGGCATTACTTCGCCCTGGTAATTTGAAATCCCCACCTGATTTGCCACGGCGGAAGCCGTTTTATTGTTATCTCCCGTGAGCATATAGACCTCGATGCCCCTTTCTTGAAGCGTAGCGATGGCTTTTTTTGAAGTTTCTTTAATCCTGTCCGCAATTGCCAGTATCGCAAGCACTTGATTTTCGTTACCCAAGAATATGACTGTTTTTGCCTTCTCTTCCAGACTTTCTGCTGTGTGCATTAAAGTAGCGTCAATTTGAATATTCTTTTCGACCATTAGTTTATGGTTGCCCACATAATATTTTGAACCATTCTCTGATTGCGCCTTTACTCCTTTCCCTGTAATGCTTTCGAAGGAAGTAATTTCTGCTTGTTCAATATTTTCCTCTTTTAAATGATTAACTACTGCTTCTGCCAAAGGATGTTCCGATTGTGCTTCGATAGCCAAAAGAATTTCCTTGTATTCATTTTGATTTTTAAGCTTGTCCTTCCAAAGAATGTCGGTTACCAATGGTTTTCCTTCTGTAATGGTACCTGTTTTATCCAGGATTACTGCATTCACTTTATGTCCAAGCTCTAGACTTTCGGCATCCTTTATCAAAATATTATTTTCTGCTCCCTTACCAATACCCACCATTATGGCGGTAGGCGTTGCCAAGCCCAAGGCACAGGGACAAGCTATAACCAATACCGCTACAGAGGTTAATAAGGCTTGCGAGAAGGCATTATCGCCTCCTACTGACATCCATACTATGAAGGTGACAATGGAAATACCCAATACCACGGGAACGAAGATACCGGCAATCTTATCGACCAGTTTTTGAACGGGTGCCTTACTCCCTTGCGCTTGCTGAACCATTTTAATGATTTGGGAAAGCAAGGTTTCTCCACCAACTTTTTCAGCGGTAAATTGAAAGCTTCCTTTTTGATTAACCGTACCAGCGAAGACCTTTTCCCCTTGGGATTTCTGAACTGGAACGGGTTCTCCCGTTATCATACTTTCATCTACATACGAGCTTCCCTTGGAAACTTCGCCATCCACAGGAATCTTTTCTCCGGGACGTACCAAAATGGTCTGACCAACCTGTACGGATGAAATAGGGATTTCCTTCTCTTCCCCATTCTCAATAATTTTAAGGGTTTTAGGCTGAAGACCCATTAGCTTTTTAATGGCTGAAGATGTATTTGATTTAGCCTTTTCTTCCAATAATTTCCCCAAGGAAATAAAGGTAATAATCACGGTAGCCGCTTCGTAATACACGTGAGGTTCGATACCACGACTTAACCAAAATTCAGGAAAGAAAGTATTGAATACACTAAAGAGGAAAGCGATTCCGGTACTCAAAGCGACCAAGGTATCCATATTAGCTTTACCGTGTTTGGCCTGCTTTAACGCGTTGCTAAAAAAACTACGCCCAAACCAAAAGAGTATAGGAAAGGCCAATACCAAAGAAATCCACTTCCCTGGTTCCCATTGCATATAGAACATTCCCAGCACAAAAATGGGTAGCGTAAGGATAGCCGACCAGATAGTACGGTTTTTTATGTCCTGATAATGCTTCTGTTGAAGTTCTTGTTGTACTTCCGAAGGGTCTTCGGCATCAATTATAATATCGTAACCGACCTGTCTTAAAGCGTTTTGCAATTGTTCTTCGGTAGTGGCTTCGTCGTAATCCACCAATACCGAACTGCTGGCAAAGTTAACCTCGGCCTTGTTCACACCTTCGGTATGTGAGAGTATAGATTCAACACTGGATGCACAGGCCGCACAGGTCATACCTGTTACTGGAAAGGATTTTTTTATTCCCTTTTTATGATTCTTTTTTTCGGTTTCAAATATGTTGATTGTTTCCATAAACCTATTCTAATTTATACAATACAAATTTCGGAATTAATAGGCTTTAATATGTTACGTAATATGCTGAATGATTTGTAGAATTCTCCCATATCACCTATAACGAATCAAGGACTACAATCATCTTGTAGTCCTTGATAGCGTCTTGCTTAGCAAATAAGCTTTCTACTTTTTAGCTTAAGAAATCCTCACAAGCTTCAGCACATTTTCTGCAGGCATCTGCACATTCTTGACAATGTTTATGGTCGTGTTTTTCACATACATCTGCACATTTTTTACAGATATCACGGCATTGCTCTACCATACCCCTTACATCGGAATAATTTGAAGCAAGTAAATTTGCCGTGGCGCTACAGATTTCAGCACAGGTCCTATCGGTCCTAATACAATCAACCATCATTTTAATGTCGCCTTCGTCAAGACAGGCATCTGCGCAATAATTACAGTGGGCAGCACAATTATTTAGTGCATCAATTAACCTTGAATGTTTCATATTTTATAATTTTTTAGTTATTAATTCCTCAAATTTAGATTTTGACAGATAATTTGTATGTTATAATATTGGTTATTATCTATATAATTTTGTCCAGTGATTTTCTACCTCCCTTTCGATTTAACTTATAGTCCGTTAAGCTCATACCTGTTTCATTTTTAAACTGTTTGCTTAAATGGTTTAAGTGTTTATAATCGAGCATTTGGCTTATTTGCGTGAAATTATATTCTTGAGACTGAATGAGTTCTTTGACTTTCTCTATTTTTAGCTTGATAAAATATTTTTCGATGGTTACCTCTTCAATGAAAGAGAATGTTTTACTGATTTTCGAATATTCTTTTTTTAATTTTTTTGAGAGGAAACTTGATAGATTTTCTTCAAGTCCGAATGGCACTTGTTCCAATATGTGAATCAGTTCAATCTTTACCTTTTCTACTAATTTTTTCTCGGGGGATTTAATTATTGAAAAGCCATCATCTTCCAAGATAGCTATTATACGTTCAAATTGAGATTCATTTTTAATTCCCACTTTAATACGACCCAATTCGATTTCGATTAAGTCAATATCCTCGTTTTTAAATTCTGTTCTAAGCACTTTGATGCACCTGTCACAGACCATATTGCGTATAAAAATTTCTTTAATCATAGGAGCTTATAAAATACCCTTATTAGGAAGTTTTGACGATAGTATCCAATATGTTGATGGCTACACTTTGATATTAATTTTTTATAATACAAATATCAGGATTAAAAGAATTTAATGTGTTACGTAATATGCTGAATGATTTGTAGAATTTACTCTTCACGAATTATTACTACCCAATTGGAATAATTTATGTCTGTTATAATCATAATGGGGACGTGTCTATCGGTCTTTAGTATTTGTAATCAAATACCCTTTTGATTGGATGACCTTTTTTATCTCATCGATATTCGTTTTAGTGGTATCAAATTCTATAATTGAAGTCCCTTCTTCAAAAGACGTAGATACATTTGTAACCCCGTCAATTTTATTTACAGAATGGTTGATATTTTTTTCACAACCAGAGCATACCATCCCTTCAATATTCAACTTTACAGTTTGAATATGTGTATTGTTTGTTGCAACAATTCCTTTTGTGGCCATTGGGTGAAATATTTGCGGATAATAAGAAACCAATGTCATTACAACAACAAACACTGAAACTAACCACAAATAGATTTTTGATTTAAAAAATGATGGTTTAGCAGTATCACAGCTGCCACAATCGTCCACCTTCTTTTTTTTATAAACCTGATAAAAGGCCAGTCCCAATGACAAAAATGCTATAACCAACAGATAAGGTTTCAAGGCAATAAGCCAAGAAAAATAGACAGAACTTCCACTAATACCAGCTACACTTGTAAGTAGCAAAGGACCCCAGCAGCATAGTTTAAGGGAAACTGCTAAAAATACAGCAGTCCCCATAGATGCTTTTTTGTTCCATTTAGTAATTGCCATACCTAACAACTTCCTATTCCAGCCTTTACCAAATCATCTTTTGTGATTTCGATTTTGGTGCAGCAATTCAGCAGTCTTCCGTTAACAGCAATGGCAGGAACTCTTGTAACCCCATATTCCTTCATTTTTGAAACACAGATTTTACTTTCGCATTGCTCGGACAGATTGTGAAGTGTGATTTCGCAGTCCTTTCCTGCTGTCTCCTTTACTAATTGTACCACAGGCTCGCATACTGGGCAACCTGCTGTAAAAATCTCGATTTGTCGTTTCATCTTATTTAAGTTTAAATTAATAATGGAACAAAGATGAGAACGTAAGGTAGGGGGTCACCAAACTTTTTTTAGTCTTTTTTTTCGTTGTAGTTTTTTAATCTGGTTTCAATGGTTTGGATTTCTTTTAAGCGATTGGTCAAATCGGATAATTCCAAATTGGGGAATTCACTTTTTAAATATTCAATTTTATCTTCATTGCCACAATTTCCTGGGCAAGAGTCCACGGCCTTTACAATTCCAATAGCAAGTGCTTTTCGATAGACTTCGTCCAACAGTAAGTAATGTGCTTTTTGAATCCCCTTATCAATGGATTTGAACTGTATGTTTATTTGTTCGGGGTCCTTTCCTTCATCAAGCATTTTAACAATGCCGTTTAATTGACCACTCAAAGTTTTTAATCTGGATTTAATATCCAAGATTAAATCAGTAGGTAATTTATGCTGTTCTCCTTTCATAACTCAAACTTAACTCGCGCAGCAACTTAATTTGGAAACATCTTTCCCAAAGGTAATCGCTGCCAGTTTAACAGATTCTCCTAAAGTTAAATATGGATAAAAGCTTTCTGCTAAATCTTTTACAGTGATTCCAAATTTAATAGCCATACTCAATTGTTGTATCAGTTCACCACCTTCAGGTGCAACTACTCTTGCACCTATTAATTTATCGGTTTCAGTGTTGCGTATCAGTTTTATGAACCCTCTGGTATCTTGAGCTGCCAAGGCTCTTGGAACGTAAATTAAATCAAGTTTACTGACTTCAAAAGGAATTCCCTTTTTTTCTGCCTCAATTTCATCTATACCTGCTCCTGCGATTTGAGGGTCTGTAAATACTACCCAAGGTAATGATGAATAATCAATACTTGTTTTTGTTGATGAAAACGCATTGTTCACTGCTGTACTACCTTCGGTTGCTGCTGTATAAACAAATGCCGGTGTAATGGTGACATCTCCTGCTGCATAAATATTGGAAATATTGGTTTCCATTTTTTCATTTACAATAATATGGCCGCTTTCTGTTAACTTTAGGCCAATATTCTCAAGCCCTAATTTAGAGGTGTTAGGCTTCGTCCCTGTAGCCACCACAATATGTCCTTTTTCAACAATTTGAGTTGTGGAACCATCAGGACAATTACAATGAATAATTGTATCGTTACCTTTCTTTTCAAATTTAAACGCTCTAAAGTTTGGAAGGATTTCAATCCCTTCACTTTTCATTTGTTCTACCAAAACATCTGTAATATCTTTTGTTTGACTGCGTAATGGCCTGTCGGTAAATTCAATGATACGTACTTTTACACCCAATCTGTTGTAAGCCATCGCAATTTCCAAACCAATATAACCAGCTCCCATAATGGTCAAGCTTTCAGGTTTTTCCTCTAAATCGAACAAGGTCACATTGGTTAAATAACCAACCTCATTCAGTCCTTCAATATTTGGAATATTGGTAGTTGCTCCTGTTGCTATTATAATGTTGGTTGCTGTGTAGGTGTCTTTTCCATCCACAAGGATTGTTTTATTATCAACAATTTCAGCCCAACCTGTACGCATTATCAGGTTTTCAAAATCACTTACTACATCCATATATTTTTGTTGCTGAAGTGAAGCAACCAATGTTTTTTTATCTTTTATGATTTGTGTAAAATCAATGTCTGCTCCTTTAGGGTTTATACCCTTAAAATTGGAATGCGTAGCGTGACGTACGGTTTCGGCAGCCCGAATAAGGTTTTTAGACGGTACGCAACCCACATTTACGCAAGTGCCACCAAAATCTAATCCTGCATTTACCATAAGTGTTGTGAGCCCTAAACCTTCAGCTTTAATGGCTGCTGAAAATGCAGCTGAACCACCACCAATAATTATTAAATCGAATTGATTTTGGCCTTTGGAATTTACAGCGGAAACCTCTTCCTCGTCGAGATTATTTACAACCGAATAATCACCAACGCTGTTTATAGCATCTATTACATTTGCCTTACTCATCTTATCAGCATCAAAATTAAATTCGCCTTTTCCGGTTTCGTGGTTAACTGTGGAACTTAAAACTCCTTCAGTTGCGTTCATATCCTTTTCGATATGTGTTGCACAACCTTCACAGGTCATACCCTCGATTTCCAATGTAATGATTTCTCTATTTTGAGGCATTTTGATTTTCATTTTAGCCGTATTTTTCATTGAAATCGGTACTGTTTACTTATTAAAAATTAGACCTTCCCTTTAATTACTTCGGCCTTAAACCCTTTCTTTTCTATGATAAGTTTTAGGGCTTTGATACTTGTTTTTGAACCATCAAACTCAATAACAGCAATATCTCCAGGGTATTCAACCGAATGTTCCAAAACACCATCTACTTCCTTTAATGCATTATAAATAGCATTGGAACATCCAGCACAAGTAATGCCTGTAATTTTAAATTTCACCGTGATTGCATTATGTTTCTTTGAAGCTACTTCCACAACTTGATTTGTAACCTCCTTACTTTGTGATTTGGCCTGAAAAGAAAACAGCATTAAAGCCAAAATAGGCACTATTGATAGTTTTTTCATAATGGGTAATTTTGCGTTTATTTATCTTTTATAACTTTGTATCCTGTTGAATTAATTGCCTTTTCAATAGCCACTTTAGAGGTTTTAGACTTATCAAACTCTACGATGGCATTTCCCTTTTCATACGAAGGGGTTACATTTATTATACCGTCCAATTCATTTACAGCGTGTTTTATGCTTTCTTCACAGCCAGAACAAGTCATTCCTTGAACATTAAAGTTTACAGTTTGAATATTTGATTGGTTTACAATGACTACTTCTTTTTTATTATCTGGATAAAAAATGAATGAATAATATGGAAATGCCAGCATTATAATTGCAAATACAGTTACAATTCCTAAAAACTTTTTTGATTGTATAAATTTTGGTTTTTCGTCTGTTTCACATTCGCAATCAATTTCTTTTTGAGGTTTTAGTTTTTGATACCAAGCAAAGCCGAGCACTAAAATTGTTAGCCCGATTAGATAAGGTCTAAAAGGCTCAAGCCAAGAAAATGTTGAGGCAATTCCACTTGTTCCAGCGATTAAAGCCAAAACGGGTGTAATACAACATAATGAAGCTGTAATAGCAGCAAGTAAACCTGCACCAATTAATTTGTTCTCACGTTTCATATCGTTTCTAAAACTTTGTTTTTATCGAGTATTTCAAAAAACGGATCTAATAATGTTGAATATTCAGGGGTTAGTGAGTAAAAAATGGTTTGGGCTTCTCTTTCCGTTTGCAATAAATTTCTGTCCTTCATTTTTCTCAAATGTTGGGAAATAGCTGAAATGTTCATTTCGAGAATATCGCTTAAGTCGCAAACGCAAAGTCGTTTTTCCTCAAAGAGTAAGTAAAGTATCTTAAGCCTTACACTATTTCCGACCAATGAAAGTCCATTCGCCAAATAGTCGAATGATTCGTTTAATTCCAAAACTGTGTCTTTACAACGGTTTATCTGTTCAATATCTGCCTGTTGTCTTATGCAAGAATTATTTTTCATAAGGCAAAGTTACAATTATTTCTTATTTAAGCAAATACTTAAATAATAATATTACAAATAACTATGAACCTTTAAATAACCCTATGTTTTTAATGTACTTTAATCAAATCTCATCCAAGGATTTTCGGTTTTTATCCACGGACTTCTTGAACTTCGTGGGTGTCATTCCTGTTACTTTTTTGAATTGATTGCTTAAATAGGCAACGCTACTATAATGTAGTTGAAAAGCTATCTCACTTAATGTCAATTCATCGTAAACAATCAGTTCTTTAATACGTTCAATCTTTTGGTTGATAATGTATTGCTCAAACGTTATACTTTCAACTGACGAGAATAGGGAACTTAAATATTTGTAATCCAGGTTGAGCTCGCCACTTATAACATCTGCCCATTTTTCATCGGTTTCTTCATTGGAATGATGTACTTTTTCAACTACTAAATTCTTCATTTGCTCAATAAGCCGTGATTTACGGTCATTAATTATATTAAAACCAGAACCTTGAAGTTTTCTGGCTAACGCTTCTCTTTGTGATTCGTTAAGTTTTGAAATCAATTCTACTTCACCCAACTTAATAGCCTTGAAGTCAAGGTTTAAATCTGACAAAATCTGCGATACTGTCGATATGCATCTCGGACATACCATATTTTTTATGTGGATAATTGAACTCATTTTTTTAAAATAGTTTTAGTCCTGCTTTTGAAAGTGAATAATAATATGCTGCTATAGCAGCAATTATAAATACGGCAATAATAGCCAAGATGCCAATAATTTTATCCTTTCTAGAAACATCACTTTTCAATTGACGCTTGTTGTTCTTTTTGGACTTTCTTCTATATCTTCTACTTTTACTCATCATCATTCTTCTTTTTTAAAGCTAAAAAGCTTCAAAAAACTTATTTAAATCGTGTGTTTAAATCATATTTTATTCTATAGTCTCTTTTACTTCACCACAGGTTAACATTGCTTCACCGTAATATGGATTGCGAATTTCTTTTTCTAAACTCAACCAATAGGCTCCTTTATTGTTATCTGCCATAGGGCAAAACTCACTATATACTGTTTTGTTAATCCCAAAAAGCCTTACGCTACTTATCATATGTGCAGAAAGATGTTTAAAATGTCCTCTTTGTACCGCTATGTCCAAGTTTTTCTCAATAGCACTGGCAGAGTTTTTTAATTCTTTCTGTATGGTCATCCAATGGTTATGTGCTTCGTTATCGGACAACAATTTCATATCTACTTTTGCTAAATTCTTTCCTATGTTTTTTGCAACTGTTTGTGCTTCTTCAGAGTTGTCATTAACAAGAGCATCTTTCAATAGAATATAATCATCAAAAACTTCCTTTAATTGGTTTTGAAATTTGTTGGAAACTTCTATTCTTTTTTTCATTTCTGAATGGTTAGCTTCTTCCTTTTTGTCTCCGGAACCATTGTCTTGCATACCTAGATGCCCTTCGTGCCCAGTTGTTGTTTTACCTCCTTCGGCGTTCATCATAGATTTTTTACCCTGTAATTGAGCCGCTGCATCTACCGTAAATGTGCCATTAGTTACTACTTCATCTCCATTTTTAAGACCTTCTAATATTGTGTAATTGGTGCCATTGGTATTGCCTAGAAGAACTTCTCTCATTTCAAAAACAGACTCGTTTGGCTTTGTTTTAATATAAACTACAGAGCGTTCACCCGTCCACATCACAGCAGTAGCAGGAACCGTAACCGTACTTTTAGAAATCGATTGAATCCCTTCAACCTTACCTTCAACAAACATTCCTGGTTTAAACTTATCGTTCTTATTATTGAGAACTGCTCTTACAACTATAGTTCTGGTTGCCGAATTCAGTAATGGGTCTATGAATGAAATTTTGGCATCAAAAATTTCATTACGGTAGGCATTTGTTGTGACTTTAATAGTCTGCCCTTCTTTTAATAAAGCGATTTGATTTTCATAAGCATCAAATTCTGCCCAAACCGTATTGAAATTGGCTATTTTATAAAGTGGCTGTCCTTGTTTTACGTAATCACCTTCTTCTACCATTTTATGAGTTACCGTACCTGAAACAGTTGCAAATACCGGAAAGTACTCTTGTACTTTGCCAGCCGATTCAATAGCATTTATTTGCTTTTCTGAAAGTTTCCAAAGCTTCAGTTTGTTTCTAACAGCTTTATATAGTTCTGGTTGCGATTCTTTAAGAGATGAAGCTGTAAGCAATTCTTGCTGTGCAGCAACTAATTCTGGTGAGTAAATAGTTGCCAAACGCTGTCCAGCACTTACACGTTCTCCTGTAGAATTAACGTAGAGTTTTTCAATTCTTCCGCCAAAATAAGTGACTTGTACTGCATTAGACTCTTCATTGGCCTTTATTTTACCCGATAACTTTAAAGAGTTATCTTCCATTTCTCCTTGTCCTACTGCGGAAGTTTGAATGTTGGCCAATGCTGTCGCATTGTCTGTCATTTTAATCTCATTTGCATTAAGACCATCTGCACCAGTTTCTGCTGGTATTAAATCCATCCCACAAATTGGGCAGTCACCAGGTTCTGGCTTCATAATCTGTGGGTGCATCGAACAGGTCCACATTTGATTAGAAGCAATCTCTTCTGAATGATTGTGGTTGTCCGTAACGTTATTTGTTGCACTATCAGCAGAATCTCCACCGAATATTAGAAAGCCGCCCAACAGGCCAACAATCAACGCAACACCTATGTAAATGATGTTTTTATTCATTTTAATTTAATTTATTCGTTATTTTCCAATCGTTTTATCATTGCTTTCATTTCGGCAATTTCCTTTTTTTGTGCTTTTATAATATCTTCAGCTAGTTTTTTCACCTCTGGGTCTTTGATGTCTGCCCTTTCACTAGTCAAAATCGCAATAGAGTGGTGAGGTATCATAGCTTTCATCCATAAGACATCGCCTACGGTTGATTTTTGGTCGCGTACCAGTCCCAATGCACCGAAAAAGAGTACCAAGCTACCAATGATAATACCTATATTCTTCTTTTTATCTTGATACATATTACGCATAGCCACAAACATTATAATAGCCATAGTCGCTATACCCAAACAACTCATATAAAAACGTGTAAGACTGAAATAAACATGGTCTATCTCATATGAATTTAGGTACATTGTGATATACATAGCAACAAAGGATGCTGCTAACATTGCTACAAATTTTGTGTAATTTCCTTTTTTTGAATCTTGTTTTGAATTTTCCATTTGATGGTGGTTTTTGTGTTAATTATTTATTTTTCTTTTTACTAATTTTCCTTATCGTGGATGATGACGTATACCAAAGCAAGAATCCACTCAATACCGTAATTAAACCTAATAATGAAAATGCTCTTAATACGATGGTATTAAAATTATCTCGCCCTTCATAGTCCATAGTATGTGTCATCCATAAAAAATCGAACCAACGCCAATCTCGATGACGTACTGTTTGAAAAGCTCCATTTTCAATCGCCACATAAGCCTTAAGATTTTCATCGGTTTTATATGAAATCTCATAAGCTGGTAAAGGTCTACCCCTATACTCGTGATGATTGCCTACGGATTCAATTCTCTGTATTTTGTCAAACTCTAAATCCGACAACATATAGCGTTCAGCTACTTTAATTGCTTCCTGTTTGGTGATTCCTTTCTTTTTAGCTCCTGAAACAGCGTTGTACAGATGCTCTTCATTTATCCAATAATAAGGTTTGTCATCAATTTCTAATAACTCTAAAGATTTTACATTCAACTCATTTTCCAACTCAGATAAACCAATCAAGTTCTTAAATGTAGCTTGTTCAGGAACGTCTTTTTTGAAATGGTCACCGTGAATATCATCAATGTCTGTCCAACTGAAATATAGACCACTAATAGTCCACATTAAGAATTGAATGCCGATGAAAAGGCCTAAATACCTATGTGTTTTTCTAATTTTTAGTGCTGTATGCCTATTTACCATATTACTGATTTACCTTAAAGTTGAACTTTATAGATACTTTCTCCCAACTCAATGACATTGTACCTTCGTTATCATTAATCTTATTTACTTGATATGCCAAGCGTTCTGTTACTTCATCTGAAATGATAGGCTTAACTTTGAAGCGCAAGACATCATCTTTTTTGTCGTATTCATCCTTTCCGTGTTGGTCCCAATTTGAATTAAAAATTATAGTCCATTCATCTTTTGATGGAATTGTGAAAAATCCATACTTGCCGGCAGGCAACATTTTACCATCAATAACTAAATCCTTGTTCGTTTCTATCCAAGTAGCCATATGAGCACCCGCCTGCCAAACTTGGTCATAAGCCAACAATCCACCAAAAATGATTCTATTTCTTACTCCTGGTGATGAATAATCTATATGAATATGAGCATCGCCTATCATTGTCATCGTTGAAGTATGTGGGCTTAAAGGTTTCTTTTTATCTGTTTGTGCAGAAGTTTCTGAAGCTCTTTCCTCAACAACTACCTCTTTGACATTTTTTGTTTCTTGTTTGCAAGAGACGATTAGAAAAACGATTAGTAATACAGAAAGGTGGATATATTTTTTCATTAGATTTTACTTTGTATTTCTTGATGAAGAATGTGTTTTAATAATTTTCCATTTACCATCTATCTTCTTTAAAATTGATGTTGCCACTCCTTTTTTCTTTATGGTTCTAGAATTGCCCTTATCATCAGGGTTTAGAACGATGGTATAGATATAGGTTTCTGTTGTAAATGCATAAGGTGCATCTACCTGAACATCGATTTCATAATCTGAAAATGTAAAACTTTTAAAGTGCCCTAATTCTGGACCCAAATGGTGTTCTATATAGTGCGCATACGAGCCTTCTACACCACCAGATTCAAATACTTTTGAATCTTCTGTAAATAGTTCAAATGTCCCCTCGGTCGTTAAGTTTTGTAGTGCATCTTTGTAAGCTTTCATTACTGCGATAACATCTTCTTTATCTTTAGAATCTTTATCATTCTGTGCATTGGTAATGCTGACTGTTGAAATGAGAACAGTTACGAGTGTAATAATTTTAAGTACTTTCATATTTATATTTTTAAAGGGGTTATTTGTTAACGTGAATTCTATTAATGTTTGCAATACCAAATACCAATACCAAAAAGCTCAAGAAAACTTCCATCATTACCAATAGTTTACCTGCAATATTCAATGGTACAATATCTCCAAAGCCAACCGATGAAAAAGTAATTAAGCTGAAATATAAAAACTCAAAAAACTGTAATGAAAATGAGCCATTGAGCGCTGTACTCGATTTAAAATTTTCAGGGTTCAAAGTATATAAAGCGTGATAATCTGCTGAAAACGAAAGGACAATCAAAATAATCAATACTCCAAATAAAGTAAGAACGTGGGTTAGCTGATGACTTTCGCCTATTATTTTACTTAACTGTATAAAAGTGAGCCTTACGATAAAAATGGTTTTGACCAAAGCCAAACCAACAATTATAAAGGGTAGAAATTGGCTGGCGGAATCTACACCTACCCATAGTATATAACTTAACGATAGAGCAATCACTATACTTGCAGTAAGCAATACCTTTTTAAACAGTTGCTTGTAAAAGCCAATTCTTTCAGATTTTTCTATTGTGTTCACTTTAGTCATTTTCAATTTATTTCCTTAACTAAATAATTGAAGCGCCAAAGCACCACCAACTATTAAGATTAGTATGGTATATATTATGTAATTGAACCATTTTCTAACTACAGACTTTTCAGTTGTATTTTGACACCCGTCTTTGCAACACTCTTTCATTGTTATATCATCCTTTTTTATATGCAAAATCCTTTAAATAATACTTGAAAATGAGAGGCAACCTTTATTAACCAATAAACCAACCAAAATGTTTACCCCTCACAATCAAGTACTCTTCACTAAACTTCTCTTCACCATAAATTTTTAATCGCCTGACCTAGGAAGAGAGGTGTTATTATTTTAGGGATTTAATCTCTCTCCCTTGTGCAGGCTGCTATTAACCAAATCAACTTTTCTTTTTCAAAATTCGTTGTGCCTGACTAGGGAAGGAACTAACACTAACCATCAACATTGTTTTCCTTCCCAGGACAGGACTTAAAAACTATTCAGATATCTTTTTCATTTTACAACCTTCTGTTAACTAATAAACCAGAACATTGAAAATATTTTTATACAAAAGGCTATCTATTGAATAGTTTTTTGAACTTTTCCACATTTAAGCATTTTGCTTCCGTAATACGGGTTTCTAACTTCGTTACTTGTACTTAACCAAGCACTACCTTTATCATACATTGGGCAAAATTGCTCGTATAACGTGCTTTTTGTATCTGTAATAGCTACCATATCAGTAATATCCTTACTTAACGTTTTAAAGTGCTCGCGTTGGTGGTCTATCGCACTTTCAGAAATATGTTCTGCGTGCTCGGTAGC
>JGI24519J20070_1000222_pt1 | contig 17089 bp, 13 predicted proteins | sample LinPmetageLP43_FD_20070 | JGI IMG/M metagenome (IMG submission 20070) | reverse complement strand
CCTGTAGCAAATTATGTACATGCGGTAAGAACAGGCAATCTTTTGTTTTTAGCGGGTAAGGGTCCAAAACAGGCTAATGGTGAAAATATTATAGGGAAGCTAGGCGATAGCTTAACTATTGATCAAGGTTATCAAGCTGCTCGAGAGGTTGGTATTAATCAGTTGTCGGTTTTGAAAGCAGAACTTGGCAATCTTAACAGAGTAAAAAGGATTGTAAGCGTACATGGCATGGTCAATGCCTCACCAGATTTTACGGATCATTCTAAAGTAATTAATGGATATTCAGATTTAATGGTAGCGGTTTTTGGTGAAAGTGGAAAACATGCAAGAGCTGCAGTAGGTATGGGTTCATTGCCAGAAAATATGGCAGTTGAGGTTGAGATGATTGTAGAGGTCTATGAGTAAAGTAGTTAGCTTAGCTTGTTTTCATTATAATATAATTTAATAGTATTGTTATAAAAGATTAAAATTTCATATTATAATATAAAAAACCGAGAGTTAACTCTCGGTTTTTACTGTTTAAATGAGAATGAATCGGGTTAGATTAGACGACCATTATGTGATATTGCAATAGTATAGTACACAGTTTTTGTATTATTAGATTGTGTACCGGTTATAAAATATCCAAATCGTTCTTTTGTAATATTTACATTAGAAAGTTCTACATTTTGGCTCCAGGTATGAAATTGAATTTTTACTTTCACATTGTTTCCTGAAGAAGAAATAGACATACTTTCTACGGTCTTTTTACTTTGAAAATTGTTACGGTCATTGAAGGAAGTTTCAATATTTTCAATTTTAATGATATCGCCTTTAGTCAAATTTAGAGGTCCAGAACCAAAAGTGGTAAACGGTAATTCTACATTGCCATCTTTTTTAACTGTTGAAGAACTTACATGGGCGTTGAAAATAAAACCTTCATTTATTTTAGAGACCAAACGCGCAAACACCGCATTGGTATAATCTGAATTTACACACGGTAGCGTTGATTTCAATACTGCGGAATTATTTACTGCTAGACTAATGTTAGAAGTGAATACCGCTAAAGTGAATACCCCTAATAGAATTGTTTTTTTGTAATTTTTCATAATTTCAGTTTTTATAGTTTATTAAATAATTATTCAATCCAAATTTTTGATATCGCCATATTGCAACCGGTTTTACTTCTAGAATCAAATTGAAGTCTTATATAATCGATATCAGAAAAGGAGAAGCTTTCTCCTGTTGGTTTTATTTCTGTAAAAGGAATAGTGAATACGAATTTGCCTTCACGAGCCGGTACATGCTTGCCATAGGCAGCATATGTGTTATTAGTGAAAAGATTTAAGTTAATGCCGTTAATGGTGCTTTTAGCGTCAAACTCAACCTTTAGGGATTTGTATTTACTTAAGTCAAGGTTTAAGGGGGCATTTCCACTATTATCAATGCCGTAATTAACATATGTTGTACCACGGGTATCATATGTATAACTCATAATCAATAGTCCTTTTTTAATACTTAAGTTCATATTTTGTTTATGTGGATTTTGGTTTAGTTTCGCATAAATTTGGCGGTAACTACCTATTATATTTTTGCCAGATTGTATTTTTCGCTGGTCTTTCATATCTGTAAAAATCAAATTATCTACTTCACCTGTTGTAAAGTCATCAATTACCAGTTGTGCATGCATTACATTGGTTATTATAATTGCAATTAATGGGAGTACTATTCTCATAATTTTGTTTTCAGTTATATCAATTCATGTTGTAACAAACAAAAGGTTAACATTCACTTTAATTTTTTTACTTTTAAGTGTTAACTATTTATCCATAAATACATTAAATGGAAAATCATTCAGATACATCTTTATTTGATGCACTAAAAAAAGGCTCTGAATCTGCTTTTAAAAAAGTGTATGAAGACAATAGAGAACTGTTTCTAAATTTTGCGAAACGATATTCTCTTGCAGATGAAGAAGTATTAGATGCTTATCAAGATGCCTATGTGGCGTTATATGAAAATATCCAAAATGGAAAGTTGGTAACGTTGAATAGCTCTTTGAGTACATATATAATAAGTATTGGTAAGTACAAGATTATGGAGCGATTAAGAAAGAGAAATAAGCATATCAATAATGAATTATTATTGAGTAGGATAGAAGAGGTAGATGCTGAAATTGAAGAATTTGATATTGACTCGGAGCAACTATCTCCTGAACAAAAATTATTGCGTATGTATTTTGGGAAATTAGGAGAAAAATGCAAGCAAATTTTGAAGCTGTTCTATTATCAACGGTACAATATCAAAGAAATAATGACAGAAGGAAATTACAATAGTGAAAATGTGGTAAAAAGCCAGAAATCCAGATGTTTAAAAACATTAAAGGAAGCCATTAATAATGCCCCCAAACTATGATGGACAAAGAAATTTTATTATTAAAATATTTTGACGGATCATTATCCGAAGAAGAGAAGGTTGTATTTAACCAGTTTTTAGAAGAGGATGATGAGTTTAAGTCGCAATTTCTTCTTGAAAAAGATGTGCAAGCGGTAATTAGAGAAGAGAGCCGAATTGGATTAAAGAAAAAATTACAGCATTTTGAAACAGAAAGAGAGACCGTTTCTACTGGCAATAAACAAACCTGGTGGAAACCATTAAGCATTGCAGCAAGTATTATACTTTTATTAGGGGCAAGTTGGTTACTGTTTAATTCTAATGCCTTTAATGGACAAGAACAATTGTTTGCTAATAATTATGAAAAATACCCGAATACGGTATATACAATTACACGTAGCGATGTTTCAGATGATTCTTTAGAACGTATGGCTTTTGAAGCCTATGAAACCAATAATTATGATGCAGCGATTGAATATCTTCTAGACTTAAAAGAAAAAACTAGATTGGATTATGTAGATTTCTACCTAGGGCAATCATACCTGGCTAATGAAAACTATTTAAAAGCCATAGATAGATTTCAGGAAATTATAGAGATTAATAGCGAATTTAAACAGGAAGCATATTGGTATGCTGCTCTCGCAAATTTAAAACTTGATCAAAATAAGGAAGCCAAGCAGTTATTAGAGGAGCTTGTGCAGAACAAGAAATATAAATTTAAAGAAGCCTCTGAATTACTTAAAAAGTTGGACTAATTGCTTTCTACCTAAAAAAAGAAGCAAGATTACTATACTGCCATAAAGAATCCACTGCCATTTAGAAGATGATACTAAAGGTTTTGTGTTTCCTTGAATAATATAGCCAGACCACCAGTATGGATGAGATAAACCGTTCTCTTTATTCTTTTCTAGAAAAGTAAGCTTGGCTTCTCTTAAAGATTCGTCCTTCGCTTTTCCATCAGCAAGATTTAAATAAAAATCCCCCATTAAATCCGAAGAAGAGTTGTCGTTTATTTTCCAAAGTGTACTGGTAATGCTAGCTGCACCGCTATAGAAAAATCCTCTAGCTAGACTCAAAAAACCTTCTCCACGTTTGAATTCGCCAATACCACTTTCGCATCCACTTAAAGTAACGAGACTAGCATTTAAGGTTAAGTTATATAGGTCTTTTACAAAAAGCAAGTCGTCAGATGCTGTATTAGGTGTAAAGGCTAAATAAGAATATTCTGGATTTTTATCATCAAATACAGCATGTGTTGCCAAATGTAAAACCGAATAATCAGATAAAGTAGCAGTGAAATTTTGAAGCGTAGCTTGGTCATCAATAAATGACTTACCAGTAAAAGATGTCAATATCTGCTGGACTTCATTTCTGTTGTGCGGTAAATGACCTAATAGTTGAGAACGGGAGTCGTCTGAAGGTATATTAGCATCAAAACTAGGTGCAAATGCTAGAAGCTTAGCACTGTTTTGCTTTTTGCCATTTAATTGAGTCCATAATGTGGCTGAGTTAACATAACTGATGATTTTATCTTCTATCAAGTAGCGACGCTCTCTCTCATTAATAACCAGACTGCCAAAGGGAATATAATTTAACAATCCATCTGGGGCAAGTATAATTCTTTCTTGAGGATGCAATTTTAAAATTGGACCTAGTATCTTTTGATACAGTTTATGACTCAACTTGGAAAGTGAATCTGGGTTCGATTTAGCATTCGAGAGCATAGCATGAACTTCACTAATATGGTTTTCAAGCTCCTCTGTAATCGTAATACTATGAAAGAACTTGTCATTCTTTGAAATAGCAATTGTATAAATATTCTGGTTACCGTAGAAGTAGGAAATAAAGAGGTCATTTTCTGTGAGGTTATCTTGTACTTCAGGTAGTGTTTGTATTTTATTATTGTACTTTAAGTCATAGTATGCTGGGTAGTTGGTTTCTAAATCTACAATTAAATTAATATGTTCTTGACGTAAATTGAAAAGCTTGTCTTCAAGCCCAACTTCAATATTTATCGAAGAAGAAAGTTCTTTTTCAATATTTGTAATTTCAGATTTCAGCTGATTTTCATAAGTCACTTTTTCTTTTGGAATCTTGGCGAAAGTCGTTGCTTGTGAAGATAATAATGCTTCTAATAATAATACTGATTTACTTTTTTCAAAGTATCTAAAAGCTTCTTCAATATAATAATCATTTTTAGAAGATTCGTACAAACTATGAGCAGCTATTAGTCCTGATTCAAAAAGAGGAAACGCATTTTCAATTAATCTTAATTTATCATTATTATTTAGGAAACCTGTTTTAAGATCATCTAAAATTTTGATACTTAAATCAGTGGTGTTAAATGCTGATAAATGACTTTCACTTGTGTTTAAAGTGTTTAACACAATAGCCTTATTTCTATATACTTGAAATAGTTTATTTTGACTATTTTCTGAACTTGAATTAGAGAGTAATAGTATTGCCTTGTCGTAAGTATTAAGAGCTTCGTGATAATACTGATATTGGTTTTGTAACAATCCTATTTTATTAAGTATATGCGCCTTCTTAAAAGAACTATTTCCGCCCCAATTTGTACTGACCAATGTTAAAGCCTTTTGAAATTCTTTTAAGGCTAAATCGTAATTGCCATTTTTTTGTTGAGTTTCGGCACTGACTTGATAAAAACTAGATTCTTCCGGGTCATTTTTCTTAAGTAACCTCCTAGCTATATTGACATAATATTTTGCGCTATCAGACTGTGAAAGAGAATTGTAATTCTGGGAAATATTCAAGACTGTCAATAAATCATTGTCTTTACTGTTTTTTATATTAAAACGATATGTTTTAAAAAGGAATGAATTCGCTTCTTCGTAGTTTTTTTGCCTTTTTAATACTTCTGCTAAAAGATTATAATTCGCGTGCAGCGAAGATTTATCCTCTGAGTTATTCTTTTTTAAATTTCGAATATTTCTTTCGTAATATTTTCTAGCAAGATTTAGTTTTCCTTCATTGCTATACATTTTGGCTAAATAACCATAAGCTGTAGATAGATACGTATGTAAATCAACATCCATTAATTTTTTTGGTTGTTGCTCTATAATATTGATTATTTCATTGAAAAAGACACGCGATTTTTCAAATCTATTTGTAATGTAATAGTAGTTTCCTTTTTGGTATGCAAAATGAACTCTATAAAAAATGCCATCATCAACGTTGGTTATAAAATTGAAATGGGTTTTAAAAAGAGAATCAAGCTCAATAAGTGTTGAATCAAGTTCAGATAGATCACGATGGTATTCTAAAACTTCAGCTTTGGCAGTTTTGGCATCAATGATTGATTCAATATCATCTAATGCATAAGTCTCCATTAAATCAAAATAAAATAAAGCGGAGTCTTTATTTATATAGAAATGCTCATATCCTTTTTCATAGATTAAATCTAAATTTTCGGTTTTATCTTGAGCTTTGGCAACGATTATAACAAAAAATGCAAATACTATTAAATTGAAATTTTTAATAATGAGATAGCCTTCAATCCTAAGGTTGAAGGCTATCATTAAACTTTGAATGCTCATTTATTTTTGAACTATAGTTGAAATTGAATATATGAAATTCATACCATTTTTATCTTTTCGTTCTATACTTAAAGTAATATTTTCATTTACTATTAATTCATTCACATTCACTTCTTGAATTTGTATATATCCCTCAGTTCCGGGTAATGGAGAAAGGTACCCATTATCAGATTCTAACACGACTTGATTATTTTCATTAGATCCTTGAACTAGGATCGATTCTAAGTTGTACCCTAAAATGTATCTTAGTTCATTTGGTAAAACATCTGGGCGAGGAGGTCTTGGGATATTGGGGCCTCGACGACCTAATTCATCAAGTATATCTGAAAAAGATGGTACTGTTCCATTAAATGCTACTAACTCTGCATGTAATTGATTAGTTTTTTCCAACTCCTCTTCTAATGACAAACCTTTGCCAGAAAGTGATTTAAGCTCCTTAATACGTGCTTCAAGCGAATCGATATCTTTATTTAAAACAAACTTTAGAAGCTCTCCTTCATAAATGTAGTTGTTTTCGGTTAATATGATTTCTTCATCTTTACCAATGTCCTCTTTACCTATATCTCCATATGGTAATTTTGAACATGCGCATAAAACAATACTGCACATTACTATTAATAATAATTTTGATTTCATGATGTAGTTTTTAAATTTAATAAATAGATTTAATTAGAGTTTAAAGGTCAGTTGGTTAACTCAAAAATATATGGTTTGCCATCTAGTATCTATGAAATATGTAACAGGTGCTATATGGTATGTAACACTGGTAGGTATTACAGTATGTTTGATATCAGCTAAGTTTTTTTAACATCAAGAAAAAGTACTTTTAGACTTTCTTGTTCTAGATGTCTCTGTAACTGAAATACCATTATGGTAACCTGAATTATGCGTAAAATTGTTTTCATCTTCCTTGTTTTAATTGTTATTTACAATTAATGCAGTTAGGTGAAAAAGGTTAACATTGTTCAGAAAAAAAATCAAGAGCATGTTGACGCTACATTGCTTTTTCTAGGACATGATTATTATTGTCTTTTAGTTTAAAAGAGGCTTGATTAAAAAAAGTTTCAAACGCTTGTCTTAAATCTTTTCTTAAGTTTTTGGAGTACTCTTTATGAATTGGTTTTTGGTCTTTTCTTGCAAATTTTCCACTTATGGTTATACCCTGTACCTTAAATTGAATGGTATCGGCAGTTTTCATAGGGTTGAGTAAAAAACTAATATAGGTGTCACCAGACCATTGAACTATATGTGATGACGAATCTGAAGTTCTGTGAACACATGAGTATTCATTTAGTTGACTTCTAATGTTTATAGTGTCTTGCGCACTAAATTTTAAAGTCAAAAAAATATTTCCGTATTTATTAGCTCTAAAATTGGTTTCAATACTGGTGGCAGGCTCAAAATTGTATTTGAAGTATATTGGACCAGCTTGTCTATTTTTCGTTTGTTGTATTGGTTTTTTTATTGTGGTAGAGTCAATTTCTGGTGAATTATCTAACTTATTTTTAATAGAAAGAACAGTAGTTTCTTGGTGCCATTTTAGTTCGGCCTTATTATCTGTAAAAGTCACTTGAATATTGTTTGTCGCCTCATTATTTAAAATTTCAACAAGATATAGAACTTCATTTTGTGTCATAGATTGACAGTAGCAACTAAATGTTGATAGTATCAGAAGTATATGTGATATTACTCTTTTCATTATTTAATACGTTTCTTTTTTTAGTAATTGGTCTATTTTCTCTCTTGAATAAATTCTTCGGTATACATGGGTGAAACCATCATGCATTTCATCACGTATATATAATATATTGTTGTAAACAGTAAATGAGCCCCAAAAAGTAAATTTATCATCTATTTGAATATTGTACACGCTATCTGTACTACTATATATTGATGTGGATTTCCATAAATTAAAATTTGAAGAGGATTTTAATGTGTTTTTTAAATAGCCCTTGAATTTGCAGTCAGATGAAAATATAATAGCATTGTGATTTGGTTTTGAATGGTCATTTCCACCTAATCCACCACTTATTTGTATAAGTTTCCAAGCACCAAATAAACTGTCTGGTAAAGATTGTGAGTATGCAGATTTTGTGCAGATGAGACTTGTTATTAAGCTTATATAAAAAAATGTTTTTGACATTTTATACTATTTATGTGCTAATTAGGTAAAATCAAAACGTCTACTCTTCTATTCTTGGCCCTATTTTCATCGGTGTCATTTTCGACCATGGGTTGTGATTCTCCAAAACCTTTTTCTTTCCAACGGAAACTACTGCTAGGAATTAATTTTTTCAATTCAGCAGATACACTTTTAGCTCTTGCTAATGATAATTTTTGATTAGTTTCTGCGCTTCCCACATCGTCGGTATGGCCTTCTACAATTACATTGCCTTTATTTAGTACAGCGATATTATGTGCCAACTTTTTTAAGGCTGCTATCCCTTCAGGTTTCAAAATAGATTTACCCGACTCAAAAAGCACTTTACTATCCAAATTTAAACGCATAGCAGCGCCAATTGCTGCAATAGCATCAACATCGGCACCTGGTAAGCCACTTTTCATTTTTAAATCGGTTAGGCGTACATAGTAAAATAGTTCGCCCTGTTTTACAAATGGTGAAATATCTACTTCGGCCACACCGCCATCAATTTTACCTACATGAATCCAATTTTTTCCGTCTTTGGATATTTCTAAATCAGTAGGTTCTATTTGTCCGATTTCAAAAATGTAAAGGTCAGGACCATTAACATCTGTCAATGCATTATCTGTAAATTGAACTGTAATGGTACCGCCTAATCCAAGGCTATGAATTCCCGTAATATCTTCTATGTCATAACCTTGTAGCACATCTGGTTCACCAAGTACATTCTTTACTTGCTGTGTTAGTAATAAGGGATGATTGTAGGCTACAACAGCATCAGCGAACGATAATTCTCCTAGAGGCAGGTATACTGCCTTTTTCATATGTCCAACATATGTTTCACCGGCTTCATCACCAAAATAGAGATCAGGATTTAATTTTTGGAATTTATCCTTCGCTGCTTTAGCCTTTCTCTCGAAATCTTTTTGGAATACCTTGACAATTTTCTTGCGATATTGTATGGTTTCTTGATATCTAGAACTCGCTTTTAATGTGCCAGAGTTGATGTCATTTTCAGTTTTTTCAAGATCAGTCAAAACGCTATTTGCTTCTTTGACACTATGTAACTGTCCCGTTACTTTTTTCAGCACTTCAATTTTCTTGGTTTCTTCGACAGTAGGTGGTTCTTCATTTTTGCGTTCAATATCGCGCATAACATATCCTGCTTCGGTCAAGTCCAATTTTTCCATAACATTGGTGCCCGCTAAAGAATCAATAGTCTTTAGTTTTGCCATGGTAGCTTCAGGTCCAGATTCTGCTTGTACTATTAAAATAGCTTCTTCAAGTGAAACTCCCGTTGGTGTATTTTTAGAAGTCAACTGTTCTTTTGATAGCTTACCTTTTAATTCTGGTTCGTTTTTAAGCTCTAACTCTCTATTCTTCATCGCTTCTTGAGCTAGAAGCTTTAGACTATCTGGGTTGTTTATCAATTTTTGCATTTCTTCTCTAGACACACCGCTTGCTTCTAATAAATCAAGTATGGCATCTGATTTTAGCATATCACCAAAAGAACCTAGGTCTTGTGAGCCATGAAAATCAGATCCGCTCATTTCTAAAAGCTTCTTTAAGGCATTTGTTTCTGGAGAACCTTCATCTGTACTCTCTTCATCACCGCCCATATTAAACATACCACCCAATTGCTCCATTGATTTTTCTAAATCATCAGATGATATATTGGCTTCTACATCGCGGTCTGATTGTAGTTCTAGCTGTTCTTCAGAAATTTCTCCATTTTTTTTAGTCTCACCGCATGATAGTATAAGTACGAACGATGTCAGATATATCAAATAATTTCTCATGATTATTGTCTTTTGTATTTATCCGCCATAAATTGAAAGTAAATGAAGCCAGCATGGTTATACCAATTGTCATAACCCAACATGGATTCACAATTCTCAATTGCCCTTAAATTTTCTTCAAGTGCGTGAATCATTTCGGCATATTTGTCATCATATGCTTTGTTTAAGGTGGGAATAGATTTTGTTAGAATAATCATTTTTTGACTTTGCCAAGCTAAGCCAGATACACCATGAACGCCAGATACGTTATCGCCAAATGCTATACCCGCATTTATTTTTTTCATGGCATGGGAGTATATTACACGCAGTCGTTCTAAGTTCAATCGTCTGTTATTTAAATTGGTATATTCTTTTTCTAAACAAGCACAACCTGCTTCATTGTCGTTTTCATTTGGCATCATTGCAGTAATCAATCCTAAAACATTTGCTTCTTCATAGGTTTTATTAAAGACCTTATATTTTTCGATATTTAAACTGACTTCTATATTATTAATGGCATCTGATGTTTTCAATGCTGCCATCGGTATTCCATTAGGAGGGTTTTTTTTAGTTTTTTCAATGTTTTCTTTATTATTTACAGGTAAACCACTATCCTTATTTTGTTTTGGAGGATTTGAATTATCATCTTTATAATAGTCTATAGGATTGCCATTGTTGTCATATTTAGGGCGGTCATAATTATCATATTGAATAGGCTTCTTATTTGCATCTAAAGCTGGTCTAGACTGTGTTTCACCTTCTGCATATCGGATGGGGTCGCCATTAATATCATATTTAGGACGCTTATCGTCTCCAAAAACAGGGTACTCAATAGGTTTGTTGTTTCTGTCATATACGGGTCTTCCATAAGGACCAACTTCATCATTATGAACTGGCTCACGATACTGAATAGGATTACCGTTAATATCATATTTCGGGCGACCTGCATCGGTGGTTATAGGGTAATTTATACGTTCGTTGTTGCTATCATATACTGGAAGTCCTGAAGAGTTATATTCATCATAGTTAATATTATCACTACCATCAGAATTAGAATTTGGTGATGATGTAGTAAGAGGTTCATAAGATGAATCTGAGCTTGACGAATTGCTAGAGCCTTGCATACCTGGGTCAGAAGTGTTGTTGTCACCATTTCTGTTAGTTCCAAATTGCGGTGGTATACATGAAGAGGGTAACCTTGGGCCTCCTCTAGGATCTGCGTTTGCTTGAGCGTCGTCGTCGTCGGCACTTAACCGCCTCATGATTTCGTTCGCAACATTATTTGCCCCCTCAAAAAAATCTTGAATTCCGTCATGATTTTCATGAACAAATTTCAATGCTCCAGTAAATACTTCAGAAAGGGATGGTCGAGCACCAGCAGAACTAATTTGTTGACCTAGAACAAAGCAAATTAAAATGAGAAGCGTTTTTGCAGATTTCTTTTTAACCAATAGTAGTACTAATAAAATAGTGATAATGCTGAAAAACCCTATTACAACGTAAAGTATTGTATTCGTGCTATTTTGTACGATACTATTTTGTGCAGAAGAATTAGAGTTTGAGGTATTAAGTACTTGACCACTTCTCTCAGCAGCTGCTTCATTGGCAGGATAATACAAATTACCCATGAACGGTATCTTTTCACCAGTAGTCCAAACGGCAAGTTGAAAAGGAACATTAAGTTTTGGACCGGTTACTACAATACCAAATTTACCTGCTGTTTCAAAAGCTTCCTGAAATATACCGTTGTTGGTCAGCCCGTTAATTTTACTGTCTGTCCAGTTATCTTTAACGATATCCACTTTAATATCAGAATTTTTATCGGTAATTACCGTAACCATTACTTTTTGTAATAGCGTAGTACCTTCTGCCCAAAACCGCAAAGAATCTTTTTCAGTTTCACCTTGCATATAAGCAGAAATCACTTCTTCATTCTGTGAATCTGGACTAAACTCTAAGGTATAGACTTGATTGCCCGTATCTAGTTCGGGCATTTTTATTTCATCTTGTGCGAATGCAACAGAACTGAACAATAGAATAATATGGAGTAGTAGTTTTTTCATGACATTGCTATTTTCTATGTTTTTGCAATAAATAGTTCGCTAGGTTGGTCATTTTAAGACGTAGCTCTTCATGTTGCTCTTTGGTGCGATTGGTATTTGCGCTTTTAATTCCGTAGTGCATTAAAAATGCTTGGTCATAATTTTCATTGTAAATGATTATTCTTCCATGAGCGGGTTGTTGGGCGATATAAGAATCGCCGGTTTCAGCTAACTCTATGTCCATCCCCATAATCTTTAACCCAGATTTTTTACGTTCCAAATAGCTGGCAATTTCTTTTTTGTTTTGTTTCTTTGAACTAGATGTAGACCTCCATGAAATTATTGAGTCACCATCTAAAGTATTTGTACCAAACCCTTTCAAGTCAAAAGAACATTTGTTTTCACCGATTTTGTCAAGCATATCAAGGTTTGATTCCGGTACTTTGAGCACTTCGGCCAATTCAGCAATACTCATATCACAATCGTCATTATTATATAGAGAACTGTAATCGCCTGAAGTATTTGAACTACTTTCTTCTTTTTCTGATAAAACCAGTTTAGAATCAGGTTCGCTTGTATCTTGTTTTTTAGAGGTATCGTTACAGGCTATCAAAAGTGAAATAAAAAAAAGCGCTAATGTGTGTCTCATGGTGAATGTTTTAAAATGGTTTTTCATAATCTAAAGTGTTAATGCTAAAGTCATTTTCGGTTAACTTGGTACATGTCATTTTTACAGGTTTCGGGTTTTTTTGCGAATAATCGATCATATTCATTTCAAGTACTAAACCGTCTATAATACTTAACCATGATGGGTCAATTCCCTTTTTTATGTTTTTAAATTTCTTTTTTCGTAAACTTGAATATGCGGTATTGAATGAAATATCTGCATCTTGTGTTATCCAAACAGTACCAGATAATTGTGGGCCGGTAACTTGATATTCATCACACTCATATCCTAAAATATCTTTGGTTTGGCCTGTGTTCGATACTGAATAATCATCGCTATCCATGTCCAATTCAGGCGCATCTTCTAAATCTAATTTTACCGAATTTGTTGTTCGCTGTCCGCCCATGTTCATAAAGGTGTGTATAGCCTCATTGGGTAAATCCATTACGGTTACGAATTCAGAAGCATCTTTCATATTAAATGAGCTTCCTATATATTCATCATCATTGGTTAAATAGTAGGTGATGTCGGTCGTGCTTCCATCACTCTCAATTTCCATTACATATTCGTGGCTAAATGAATAAAGCTCTAGCTTTTCGGCTTTTTTGTTTTTAAACATTCTACCTTTATTGTTAAAGACAGTGTCGAAAGATTTTTCTGTTTCACGCTCTGTTTTTTCAGCTACTTTTCTCTCTATAGTTTGTGCTGCAGCTTCCTGTGCACGTTCTTTAAGTTTTTTAAAAAATTGTGCGTTAGCATTGGTAGTTATGCTGAATACAAACAAAATCGCTATTAGTTTACATGTTTTCATGATGTTCTTTTTTAGTCGTTTGTCTTTTAATGACACGATTTAAAAAAGGTTAACATCAATCTTTTTTATGGAACGATATTTTTTTGATCACCTTATTGTTATGAAGGATCTTTAATATGTAAAGCCCTTCTTTTAATTGATTAATATTCAAGTAAATCTGTTTTTCAGGTAAACTGTCAATTGAGCCTTTAAGACTATTATCGTCTTTCTTCATAGTCAGTTTGACTTTGCATTTTGAAATACACGAGTTTTATTAAATGTGAAATTAATACAGGTGTTTTTATGGTACTACATTGTATGTAACAATTACTGTAAAATATGTAACCAATTGGTAGGTAGTATGTTATTGTATTTTGGTGTTGTGCGAAGCAATATATTCTGAAGGAGTGCAATGATATACTTCTTTAAAGCATTTGCTGAAATATGCGTGATTATTGAAACCAACGCTATAGCCGACTTCTGATATATTTATACCAGGTTTTTTTAGCATTTGTGTAGCTAGTTTTAAACGTTGAGAACGTATGAATTCTGTAGTGGAGAGACCTGTAAGCGCTTTTAGTTTTCTGTGAAGTTGCATTCTGCTCATGTGAATTGCAGTACTAAAATCAGCTGCGTTAAAGGCGGGGTCTATGAGTTTGTTATCAAGAATTTTTTGAAGTTTGCTCAAGAATTTTTCATCTACAGACGATATCGCAATTTCTTTTGGTCTTAGAATTATTTCTTGACTGTACCTTGATTGCAACTTTTTTCTAAGCGCTACCAAAGAAGCGGTTTTACGCTCTAGTATTTTTTGATTAAATGGTTTTGTAATATAATCATCTGCACCAAATTCTATACCCGTTAATTCGTTATCGTCACCAGCTTTTGCCGTTAAAAGTATAATGGGAATATGACTGGTACGCTCATCATTTTTTAAGGTTTTTGTTAGCTCTAGACCATCTTTTTTAGGCATCATCAAGTCTGAAATAATAATATCGGGTATTTTATTAAGTGCTATTTGAATACCTTCTTCACCATCAGATGCCTGTATAATATAGTACATGTTTTTAAAGGTGTTATGAAGCAAAGTTCTTACATCTTTATTGTCTTCCACTATAAGTAAAATGGGCAAATCGTTCTTAGGTAAAATTTCTTCTTGAGTAGTTTTAGATACAGTAAACGTGGTAACTTTTGAATGTCTAGGCTCTATACTTTTAATGACCTCTATATTTTTAAGCTTTTTCTTGTCGATACATAGAGATACATCGAAAAGCGTCCAGTTTAGTTTGTCGCTGCTAACGTTTATTTTACCACCATGTAGTTCAGTAAGTTCTTTTACTAGTGATAAACCAATACCTATACCTTCGTTATGATCACTGGTCTGATAAAATCTATTGAAAATGGTTTTCATCTGTATAGTAGAAATGCCATTACCGGTGTTCTTTATTATTATCTTTAAGTTATTTTTAACGATTTTCGAACTAAGAAGAATGGTACCTCGCTCTGGCGTATATTTTATGGCATTACCCAATAAATTTATGACAATGTTCTCTACAGCATTATGATCAAACCAACACAGTTTATCGATATCTGAAATTTGAAGTTTAAAAGCTATATTCTTCTGCAAGGCAAGAAGTGAAAAAGACTCGCTCCAAGCTGCAATCAGTTGGGTGGCATACCCTTGTTGTATACGTAATTTTCTATTGCCGCTATCAATTTTAGATAATTCTAGTAGTTGATCTACTAAAGAAGTTAGTCTTATAGTACTTTTTTGAGCAATCTCTAAATGGTTTCTTTGATCATTGCTGAGTTTTGTATTGGTCAGTGCTTCTTGAATTGGTGCCGAGATTAAATTTAAAGGAGTTCTAAATTCATGAGATATATTCGTAAAGAAGTCGGTTTTTAAGGCGTCAACTTTTTGTAATTTGCGATTCATTTTTATTCTGTTACGATATAGAACAAATACTAACAGGGCAACTAAAGAGGTAAAGGCTATGATCCCGAATAGAAAATTACGCTGTGCTTTTTGTAACATATCGGTCAGTTCGTACTGTGCTTTTAAAAGGGCTACTTCTTGTTGTTTCTTCTCCTTAAAACGTAATTGTTGATTTAATATAAAACCGTTGGCGTTTTCTTGCTGATTGAGATACTCGATTTGTTCGTCGTAAGCTAGTTTAGTTCGGTATGCGTTGGCATAATCCTTCACTAAATCATAATACTTAATTTCTACCCTATTTAGTTCTGTTTTAAAACCTAATCGATCTGTAACATCAGGATGCAATCGGGCTTTTTCTAAATGAAACAAGGCTTCTTTTGGTTCATTGAGCGCTATAAAAAGTTCTGCCCAATGTAAGTGAACTACTCCTGCTAAAGTAGAAGCTTGTGGTTTCTCTATTAAATACCTTACGTTGGTCAGGTATTTTTCCGTTTTGGCATACTCCTTTTTTTTAAAATGCATTTTGGCAAGTCCTATGGTTGCTACTACTATTGCAGTTGGATCACCAATTTTGTTGCCCTGAGTTAATAGCTGTTCATATAATTGAATGGCTACATCAAAATTATTCTCTTGAACGGCAAGTTTAACCAAAAGTCTATTGGCTTCATATTCACCAGGCGGATAATCTACTTCTTTAGATATGGCTATGCATTGCTCTATGTAGTTCTTGGCTAAATCATTATTTCCTTTGGCATCCAAATAAATTTCCGCCATATATCCTTTTACCCTTGCCAATAAAGAAGTTTGAATATTGTTGGTTGTGTAAAGGGAATCTATCTTTAAATAAAGATTCATTTTTTTGCTAAGATCTGGCTCTGCCGAAGCAAACATGCTGTATGCCGAAGCTATGCCTTCTAAGTAGTCTACTTTTTTAGAAAGCGCAAGAATATCTTCATATCTCAAGAGACTCTTTTCCATTTCACCTTTAAAGTATTCATGGTTTGCCAACCAAATATTACTGTTTATGGCTAAGGAGTCATTGCCTTGTAAACTACTAATATCATATGCCTTTTTATAATGATGTTCAGAAGAGTCTAATTGACTTACAAAGAAATAATATTGACCAAGGTCTTGGTGATAATAGTAAGATGGAAAAAATGAATTTGTTGCATCTTTTTCAATCTTTAATTTTTTAACGTAGTGCAAAGCCGAATCCGGATTTTTGAAAATTAAATCTTTGAAGTTTTTATGATTGACTGTATAATTATTTGAATTTTGGCCATAGGAAACTAGAGAGCAGAAAAATATAAGTATAATTAGTAGTTTCCTCATACTATGATGATTTGTACTAAATATAAGAATAGGTTATAAAAGGAGAAGCCTAGAATTTATTTTTCGACCTTAAATTGACTTATGAAATAATTAGCGTGTAAGCGAAATCAACTCTGTGGCATATAGCGGCATCAATTTGGTAACAAATTGTTTACCTACAAATTACTTTATAGCTAGGTAAGAGCAATAGTTTTGTAGCGCCTTTTAGGAGGATACGTTCTTAGTTTGAGTTAGTTTGGTAAAGCCGATTTATTCAATCGGCTTTTTTATTACGATATAGTGAAGACCAATGTTTTTAAAACAACTAACCTGTGCAGATTTAATTCTTGTTCTCACTAAAAAAGAATACCCATAAAAAGGCTACTATTAAACAAATAGCGAAAAACCCAAAGAGATTAATGTAATTAGACATAAGTAGGAATTTTCGGCTAAATTATAAAAACTAACATGGGGAAAGGTCCATATCAAATT
>JGI24519J20070_1000218_pt1 | contig 17382 bp, 13 predicted proteins | sample LinPmetageLP43_FD_20070 | JGI IMG/M metagenome (IMG submission 20070) | reverse complement strand
TTTTGCACCACATTGTGTATCATTAAAAGGCATTCTTAAAATGGTTCTAATAATAAGATTAATAGTCATACTAATAATCTTACGGGCAGACTCTTTAGTGATATCCGCTCCCATTCTACTCATTCTAGAACCACTAACTATTTTAAAATTAGATTGATCCAATGTTTCTACTAAATCATCAAAATCTCTAAAATCAGTAGATAAATCGGCATCTAAAAAGCCTATATAGTCTAGTTGACTATCTTTTGCCATGTGTAGCATACCTTTGCGAACAGCTTCGGCCTTACCACCATTTTTCTCGCAATTATAGATACTAATATTGCTTTCGTTTCCTTTTTTCAGTTCTTCAAGAACTTCTAAAGTTTTATCTGTACTACCATCGTTTACAAAACAAAGATGATACCCTAGATTACTATGTGCAAAATCTCTAAACTCTTTACCTAAAAGGCGTTCTTCTTCATTATAACAAGGTATAACAACACCAACACAGTTTTTTTGGAGCATTCTAGCATTACCAGAAACTGTTTCACCTCCTTGAACGACAGGAGCGCCAATTAACCTTTTAATACGAGCTGCCATTTCAGATAAGCTCACAGGTTTTTTCATATAATCATCGATGCCCAGAGTAAAGCCATCCATAATTATAGTCTCATCAGTATTACCTGACATTATTAAAACAGGGGTATTTTTATTATTAATCTCTTTAATGTGTTTAACCACATCAAGACCAGAGATATCTGGCATATTTATATCTACAAGAACCAAATCTGGCTCAAAAGCATCATATATTTCTATACCTTTTTTACCCGAATTGGCTGTCATTACATCATAACCCAATTCAGTAAGTCGCTTTTCAACCGATAATAAAATCAGTTGTTGATCATCAATAGTTAGTATTTTCATGGTTTTATGCTAGTAAGATTTAACTTACATATAACGTATTATTTTATAAAAATTGTAAGTATTATGAAAATAAAATCAAAATAATTTTTTTTAATTAAAATATAACTGACTGATTTACATACTACCATAACTGCAACAAATGAAAATAATAATTGTAAGAATTTAGATGGAATTTGGTTTTGAAATTAAACTTAAATAAATAAAAAGGGAGTAGCTAACCACACTACCCCCTCTTTCACTAAACCTAACCAAAAAGTTTATATCGTTAATTCTTTTTCTATCGTAGGTACATCTAAAATGAAACCTTTGGATTTTGCTATTTGTAATACTTTAAAATACTCAACATACATTTTTGTAATATCTGACATAGGCAAAGAACAAGCTGCTCTATAATTTGCTTTAGCTAAATAGATTCTATAAGAATCATGTGCCAAAATATTTTCAATAGCATCTGCCAAAGAATCTGCACTCTCAGGTTCAAAAAATTCACCTTTATAACCTTCTTCCTTTACCAAAATACTTAAGTCTCCCAAATCTGGTAATGCAACCGCTTTACCGTAACTACCAGCTTGGTGAAGAACACCGGAACTACCCGTAGTAGATGTATATGGAAAAACAACCACGACACTTTCACCAAAAATTACCGGTACATCTTCTTCTGCAACATAACCTGTAAAATGTAATTGTTCTACATGCGCATATTTCTTTTTAATACCAGCTAAATAACCAGGGGTATTGGGACTATCTGTACCCGCAATTACTATTTCAATATCCTCATTGCTACGTTTTCTAATCAATTCAATAGCCTCAATCATAATCTCTACCTTTTTATAGGTACCAAACTTTCCAAAAGCCATAACTTTCTTTGGTCCTACGGGCAATCTATAGACAGGTTCTGGCGGAGTTTCAAAAGAACCGTGTGGAATAAGTGCTACATTTCTAGACACATATTTGTCTTCTAGTATAGTCTGATATTTACTTATAGTTACCGCAACAACATCTGAAGCCAATACAAACTTGGTCAACATATTACCAATTGTGCCGTAAACCTTTTGCATCAATTTATTAGAAGTAATACCGGCATTCTCTAAATCTACTTGTTCCAAAATATTATGCAATAACGAAATAGTTGGTATACCCTTTAATTTGCACATTAATGGTAGCATTAAACCAAGTGCCGCTGGTATCTTTTTATCTCCAAATTTTAAGAACTGTAAGTTAAAAAGCACTGCATCTGGTTTAGTTTCTGTAATTACACGTTTAATTTTAAATAGGTTAGTGTAGTCATTAAAACTCCAACATTCTTTTACCGTAATCTTACATCCATCTTCATTAAAATTAAGATCTTTCTCTCCATCAGTCTTGTCGGTAATTAATATTATTTCTGTTACTTCTTTCTGAAGTCTAAAATGTTTTACTAAGTGGAATCCGTATTCGGTTAAGGTCACTTTACTTGGGGGATAAGCAGTTACAATAGCAAGCTTCATAGGTTAAGGTTTAAATACTATTTGGGTTATTTCTGATACAAATATCCAACTAAGAAGAAGTTTTTTTAGGCTATTTTAGGTGGATGAAGATTTACTGTAGATGAATGGAATTAAACATTCGGTAAGCCAAAAATTCAACTATACACACCATTATAGCCAACATTAATTTCAATACACTATTCATCTATTTAGATTTGAATCTTAAAGTGCGAGATTTCTTTTGGATTATATTTTTTTAATACAAAAGGGTTATATGGTCTTGTTCAGAATATTATTAGTGGTAAAGTAAAGCAGTTGAGCAACTAACAAGGCTACCATTGCTATGATTTGAACTTGAACTACCATATACAATGAACTATGAAAGAAAATAATCATGATTATTTGTGAAATTCCTAGAACACCAGATAGAATAACAGGCACGTACTGATCTAATGATAAAAAGTAATATGCAAATATATTAGAGATGGCAAACAAAGAGGTAGCAAGTGCATACTGCCATAATAATGGCGCCATAGAAATATAGGCGTCGCCAAACATTAATTGAATAATTAATGTTGGAAAAACGGCACAGCAGAAAATTATAGAAATTGCCAATACGGCCACATAGCTTACATACTTTATTAATATTGGTGCGGTTGCTTCACCATCTTTCTGTTTTTGAACCACAGCGGGTAACAATAGCATAACAAACATCCAAGCCACAAAATATACCACACGACCAATCATGGCCAATGAAGCATAAAGCCCTGCATTTACAGTGTCAAAATAATGCTTCACTAAAAGTACATCGCTATTATTAATTATTATTTGGGTAAGCTCGTAGCAAGCTGTCAATACTATAAAACTGATGACTTTTCGTTTATTCTCCTTAGATAAAGAGACTTTCTTTTTTAAATTTTTTATACTAAAATTAGTAGGTATCAGTCCAAATACAAAAGAAAGAACAATACCTAATGAAACTAAGAAAGCTGGTGTAGTAGGTACTATCCATAAAAGTGCTAAAGTCAATATTAACCTACTCCACATTTCAGTTTGGTAAGTAATTGATAATTTTTGGTAGTCTTGCTTTCCTTGGTACCTTCCTCTGTTTACAGACATAAAAAAATATAATGGTACCGATACGGCAAAAGTTTTAAAAAGCAAGTCAGATTCTGTATGAAATAAAGTTTGTAGATGCCCCGCAAAGGCAAAAAGTAAAACACCTATTAGGGTTCCAAAACCTAAAGCATAGGTATATAAAAGTTGCTTAAAAGCGACCCAGTTATCACCAGTAAATAAGATTGCGAATTTTGCCGTGGCAAGTTGAAATGTCATTCCTAAAAAAGATAGTACTAGTAATAACGTAATAAGTAAAGCAGCGTCACTATATGCTGCCGGACCAAGCAATCTACCTAATATAAGGTTATAGAGATAATTACCACCATTAACGACCAATACACTCCCCATAAATAATTTTTCGGGAGAAACTTTATTGAATACTAATTTAATTGCCGTCATGATTATGTTTTTTAGAGTCTAAACATTGACTTGGTTATACCTCAAATATCATGAAGGCTAGCGTTAATTTAATAGGCATTTAGGTAGGTGACCAATTACTATAGATGAATGGCAATTATCTTACTTCCGTTACGGAGAAGGCAATTTTATCTTTACAATATTAATTATGACAAATAAATTGCAATAATTACCGTTAGGTATTTGTAGTATTAATCTGACTTTTAAATGATTCGCAAAGTAATATTCCTTTTTTTATTCACCACTTCATTATTAAGGGCACAATCTGATATGACCAAAGGCTTTGGTTTATTGGAAAAAGGAGAGTTTCAAGAAGCTGAACTTTTTTTTCAAGAATACCTTAAAACCGACCCTGATAATAAAACAGCAAAACTTTGTTTTGGACGTGCAGTTGGCTTAAGTGGAGAACCGCAAAAAGCTACTAACTTATTTTCTGAGCTTTTAAAAGAGTATCCAGGTGATTTTGAGATATTAATAAATTATAACGAGTCATACCTATGGGCTAAAAAATATGAGCAAGCCAAACCATTATATGCAGATCTAGTAGAAAAATATCCAACAAAATTTGGTGCAGTTTTAGGGTACGCCAACACCTTAAGTAATCTAAAAGAATACAAATTAGCGTTAAGCTGGGTTGAAAAAGCTATTCAATTACAACCAGAAAACACGAGTGCAAAAATCTCTAGAAAGTTTATGAGATTAGGTTATGCCAACGATTTTGTAAACAACCAACAATATGGTAAAGGTGAACAGACATTAAAGAAAATATTTGAGGATTTCCCAGAAGATAAAGATGTTTTGATCAACTTGGCTAATTTATACCTTATTGTTAAAGAAGCCGATAAAGCAAAGGATATCTATATTAGATATGCAACTACACCCAAAGATTCTATTACCGCATTAAATGGTATTGCGCTAGCAGAACATATAGATGAAAATGATAAAGAAGCTTTAGAAATATCTAAAAGCGCTATTAGAAAAGTTGCAAAAATTGATAATGAGGCATTGACAGCTAGTACTTACGATCGTTATGTACAGGCATTAATATGGAATAGAAAATTTATTTCTGCAAAGAATAAGATTGATAGCCTAGAGACACATAACCCAAATAAAAATTGGATTTTAGCTTTAAAAGCTACATTAGGTTTATACACAGGAGATGCTAAGTCTAGCGTTGAAAGTTATGATAGAATATTAGTAAACGACAGTGCTTCTTTTGATGGAAATTTAGGTAAGGCAAATGCATTATTCGCTTCTGACAGAATTATTCCTGCCTATAATATGGCAAACTCAACTTTAAAATTTTATAAAAATCAGAAGGATGCCAAAGGTTTTATAGAAAAACTGAATTTAATGCATACCCCTACAATTGAGGAACATGCAGCCTATACTTTTGACAACGGTAATAATGTGGCATTTTTCACCAACACTACCGTTGATGTACCTTTTAGTACAAAATTTAGAACTACGGTTTCTTACTTTTTTCGAAATACAGAAAATAGTGTAACCGATAATAAAGCAACCTCTCATGTATTATTGGCCGGATTACAATACAAATTATTTCCTAAAACTGTTTTAAAAACGGTTATCGGTTTAAACAACTCTAGGTTTTTAGACGAAGCATATACACAACCAGTTTTAGATATTAAGTTAGATATGCAACCCTTTAAATTGCAAAACTTAACCCTTGGGTACCAACGAGAGGTACAAAGTTTTAATGCTGAATTAATAGAACGAGAAATTGTACAAAACCATTACGGACTTAATTATAACCTTGGTACAAATGTGAATTTTGGTTGGTATACACAACTTATGCACACCCAACAGAGTGATGATAACGTTAGAAAGTTATTATTTACCTCATTATATTATAATGTGCTGCGTAAACCTGCGTTGAAAATGGGTGTAAACTTCCAGTATATTACTTTTAAAGATCAACTACCTACCATATATTTTAGTCCAGAAGTGTACAAAGCAGTTGAAATATTTGCAGACATACGTGGTAACATCTCAGAAAAAACAACTTACATGGCTAGTGCTGCAACTGGTATACAGCAAGTAGAGGATGATGATAAAACTGCCATTTTTAGGGCTGAAGCTTCTGTGCAACGACAGTTTTCTAAACGTTTTAGCTTAAATATTTATGGTAAGTACAGTAATATTGCCTCTGCAACAGCAGCCGGATTCGAGTTTACCGAAATAGGTGTAAAAGCGAAATGGTTATTTCTAAAGAAACCACTTTTTTATAAAAGCTTAAACCTAGATTAAACAGCAGAAAAATAGTCCCAATTACTGCAATTTAATTTTTCAATTCTAGGTATAACTATACCTAAAAATCACTCTAAGTGCTATATGGTAATATCTAATATAAAATATCTTACAAAAATTTATATTATTTAATGCTAATCACTGGTTTTATCAGCCTAATTATAAATAAAAGATAATAATTTGTAAGAATTTTACCTATTTTAGCGTAAGGATACAAAATTCCCCCATTGTAGAATTATTATTGAAAATGAGACTCTAATTGAGTTTATATGTGGAAAAGAATTTTGAAAATGTTTATAGGGCTTTACCTTCCGTTGGTAGCCCTTTCTTTATATGTCTTTGCCTCTCAAAAGACAAAGCAAATAAATACGTTATCTGAGTTTCAGAAACGGGATGTTGAAATTAAAAAAAAATACTTTTTAGAGCAATGTAATGCCTTACTTGCAGATACCCATTATTGGGCAAACTTAGAATATCCGGTAAATTTTGATCCTATAGGAAAGCATACTGCTTTTATGGATCGATATATTGAATTGATTAAAGAAATAACAGATTATGATCAGTTTCGTTTTATAGACCTTAAAGGACAAGAGCTATATAGAGCCGTTCGTAATAACGCAGATTCCATTACCATTGGCAATTTACAGAATAAAGAAAACCAACAGTATGTAAAGGAAGGGCTAGCATTGAATAAAGATCAATTATACCTATCACAAATAAGCCTTAATAGGGAGCATGGAATTATTGAAAAACCCAATAAACCCGTAATTAGAGCCGTTGCGCCAATTTATGATACTACGGAAACCAGAATAGGTTTAGTGGTTATTAATTTTAAAATGAAAAGAGTACTAGACCAACTAAAATCTAAAGTTGCCGATACAGAACTTTATTTATTAGACGAGAATCATAGATTAATTAGCTCTAGCTTACATGAAGAAGATTTACCTTATGAAACCGGCAGAGTTGATAACATATTTCCCAATAAATTAATTACCAGCATAAAAGGAATTACAAAAGACAGCACAATTATAGATGATGACCATATATGGCGAATGCAACCTGTAATTCTAAATGGAACGAAAAATTCGTTTGGGTCAATATCAAAACCACCTTCAGAAATCATTACGCCATCTAATTGGTATATGATTATTGAGATACCACCAAGACTTTTAAAAAAATACTTAGAACCATTGTATGATAGTTTAATTACGTTCAACGTAATAGCTATTGTAGGCTTACTAGCTTTATGCTATGTTTTTCAAAAAAAGAAAACTCAAAAAGAATTGTTCTATAAAGAACTTGAAAGTAAGAATATAATGCTGACTAGAAACAGTGATTTATTAGAAGAGAACAATGTAATGGTCAATGAAATGAATAACAGTTTGGAAATAAGAAACAAACAGTTAAGTGATTTCAATTATTTAATTTCTCACAACTTGCGTTCACCTGTAACTAGCATGTCGGTAATCGTCGATATGATACAAAAAGAAAAGAATCCAGAGATACTCAATCAGCTTCTCCCTAAACTTGATCAAATAGCAAAAAGTATTACTCACCTTACTGAAGATATTAATGACTATGTGTCTATTTTGGATAACCAAGAAGTTAAAATTGAAGATATAGACCTTAAGAAACTAATACTTGAAGTTAAAAATGAATTTACCGAAACTCTGTTAGATGATACCGGATTTGAAGTATTGATAAACTTAGATACCTGGGATCATATTTCATATTCAAAATTTTATATGCAAAGCATCGTTCACAACTTTATTTCAAATTCTATAAAATACAAAAGAGACAATGTTGCGTCATACATAGAATTTAAATCTGCAATAGAAAACAAGCACAAAGTCTTATATGTAAGGGATAATGGTATTGGGTTGAATATGGAACGCCATGGTGACAACGTATTTAAGCTCTACAAAAGATTTCATAGAAATATTTCTGGCAAAGGTATGGGACTATTTCTGGTAAAATCTCAACTAGACGCGCTCAACGCAACCATAACAATTAATAGCAAAGAAGGAGTAGGAACCACGTTTAAACTAATATTTTAAAATGATTACAAAACCAAATATTTTACTCGTAGATGATGACGAACTGTATTTATATATAATGGAAAAGACCATTCATCAATTATCGAAAGATTTGGTGGTAAGTACATTTACAGATGGAGAACAAGCTGTTGAATATATTTCTAAATGTACCGAAGAAAAAGTTGATCTTCCTGAAGTCATTTTCTTAGACATTAACATGCCATTCTTAGATGGATGGGGATTTTTAAACGAGTTTAAAAAACTTAAGGACAAAATTCAAAACGACGTAAATATCTATATGGTGAGTTCTTCTATGCGTGATAGTGATATTAAAAGAGCCTCTGACTTTGAAGATTTAACAGGTTATGTTATTAAGCCTGTAAATAAGGTTCAGTTAGCAGAAATCTTTACAAAAATTTACCACGAAAATTGGTAGTATAATTTGATTGCTATAGTAGGTTTAATCGTCTCATTAATTCTGGACGATTAGATCGGCTTATAGGAACTACATTTTTCGCAATCAAAACGCTATTATCCTCAATATCTACAATTTTAGTAAAATTAATTATATACGACCGGTGTATCTGTAGAAATAGTTTCTCAGGTAGCTTTTCCTTAATTTTCTTTAAGGTCGTATGCACTCTATATTCCTCTTTTTCTGTTTTAACATCAATATAATCACCTTTAGCTTCTATCACTAAAATATCTTGGAGCTTAAGCTTTATTAATCTTCTATCAATATTAATATACAAATCTTCACCCTCTACAGCATCTTGTTTAGAATCTATTTTAGCTTGTGGCTTTTGGCTAGAAATACTTGAAATTTTGGCAATGCTCTTTTCAAACCTTTCTTGGGTAATAGGTTTTACCAAATAATCAACAATACATTCGTATTCATAGGCTGCAATAGCAAAATTTGTATCTGAAGTAGTTAAAACAATTTTTGGCGGATCCTTAAGTGTCTGTACAAAATCAACGCCACTAAAACCAGGCATATGAATATCTAAAAATATGACATCTATATCCTGTTGATTTAGAAATTTAATTGCAGATATGGCATTATCAAATTCTTCAATGACATCAAGCTCTGGTATTTTAGAACACAATTGTCTAACAATTGCCCTTGCCATAGCTTCATCATCAATAATAATACAGTTCATTTATATGGTTTTAATATATTCTTCAATAGTCTCTAAAATCTCATTGAATTTAGATTGGCTATCGTGCTTACCTTCTAATAATTCCATTTCGTAAACAACAGCCAACTTATAGGAATTTTCCATGCCCAGAATATTGAATTTGTGTTTTAATTTATGTACTATTTCGGCTGTTTCTTTTACTCTAGCATTAGACACATGACCAAAATACTCTTCTTTTTCTAGGGGGAACTCGTTTTTAATTATATCGATGAATTGACCTCTAAATTCAACATCGTCCCCGGCAAGTTCATTTACATAATTAAGGTTAGGTTGATCTATCATGAATTCTTTTTTAAAGTTATAAAAAATGTAGTACCTACATTTTCTTCTGACTCCAACCATACATCACCTTCATAAAGAACTGCAATTTTCTTAACAATTGCAAGTCCTATTCCGGTTGCATTATTTGTTGTTTCTAATTTTTTAAACATTTCAAAAATTCCTTTTTGATGTTTAACCGCAATTCCTTTACCATTATCGGAAACACTAAATTTCCAATACACTTCATCTGGTTCGTAGCCAATTTTAATTACTCCTTTTTTTACATTTTCTGTCGCCGTAATAGCATTTGTAAACAAGTTCATGAACAATTGCTCTAAACGTGATTTTTCAAAAACCATCTGTGGCAACTCTTTAGGATACTCAAATATTATATTATTTGGAACATAAATTGTGCGTTCTATATCTTTTAAACTGTCTTTTAAATTAAACGAAACCTTAAACTCTTCTGTTTCACCTAATGTAGCATGGCTTAGTATACCCGAGATAAGCTTATCCATCTTTGACAGGTTTTGAGATATTAACGAGCAGTTCTCTTTACTGGTGTCAGAGAATTTGTCTTTCTCATCTTGTATAATCCAACTCATTAGAGCATTAATGTTTCTTATAGGTGATTTTAAATCATGCGATACCATTTGCGCATAATTATTTAAAGACTCATTTTGGTTTTCTAAGCTGATTAGGAGTTTATCTTTTTCAATTGTCATCTGAGAAAACTGAGAAGCTAAATTACTTATGTAACCCGCCAAATGTTCTGCATTAAACTCATCTTGTATATTCTGACCAAATAATTGCTCCTCGTTTAAGTTGTCTGTTAAACTACGAATGGCGTTTTCTAATGAATTTAAAATATTCTTTTGCTGCTCTGCTTCTTTCTGCAATTTCTTATTTGCTTCAAAAAGTTCATCAGAGCTAATTGTCGAAGCCCTATGAAGCATAGAAAATTTATCATCGTAATTTTCATACGATTTTTCTATTGCCTCTAAAAACTTATCCATTTCCGGATTTGATTCTAGATCATCAGGTAAATATTTTCGAATCTGTCTTTTTAATAGTGAATGCATTATTCGCTAAATAAGGTTAAAGTCATGGTCTGGTTATGTAGTTTACAACTATCTTGACCACTAAACGGAGCCATTTCTCCATAGGAATAAAACCCGCCAATTACGGTATCATCACCTATTACGGCTTTTACCTCTTCTATTTCTTCTTCCGTTCTTTGATCCATTACCAGTTTTCTACCAATACAACTTATTAATAATGCTAGCTCTGGAGGGTTCTTTCTATCCTTTATTGCTAATTCTGCGGCATGAAAAGCGCCATTTACAATATCATCTACAGATGACATCATTAATTGCACTCTAGCCCCTTCTGGAACATCGCCTGCAAGTGTCATAGTATTCTCTACCTCATCTATATTAAGAATAGTACGCACCAATGCTTCTGAATCTTGTGTTGCTTTTACGCTCAAAGGATATAGTAAAGCTGACTTAGGCAACTCTTTTGCTTTTTCACCTAAATAGGTTTTATATAAATCTAATGCCGGTTTACCATCTAACTCATAAAGTACATTACCATTAGATTTGGTTATTATACGTTCGGGTCCAAAAGTTGTCCACCCACCATAATTAGAACTAGTAATTTCTAAGGTTTCGCCATAAAAACCAATAGCTATAATTTCACCTTCTTTAGGGTTCTCGTTATAGGAAGCCAATGTTCGCTCAAAACGATCATCATCACCACAAAGTCCGCCAGAAAGTCCAAAACTGATGTTTCCTAAATGTTCAATTCCTGCAATAAGTGCACTACCATTTACGGTACTACCTTCAGATATAACGAATAGGTGCCTTAAATTTTCACTTGGGAATTCGGCCATAAGGCTCTTCCCTAATTTTTCATCATCGTTATTAAAATCGTCAACATTACTTCTTTTCACTAAAATTGAACTTTTTTCAAATTCAATTGCAGTTAATACAACACAGTTATCAAGAACGGTATTATCTATAATCTCACCAGATGTAGTGCCAAATACAATATGTCCGTTGGGAAACATTTCTCTAACCTCTGCATAAATTTGATCACTTTCCAATAAATATCTATTACCAAAAACTAATACCAACGGCTCTTTTAACGCAACAGAATTATTGAGTTTAAAAGGTTTGTTAGGTTCTTTTATCGCCTGAACTATTTTCATTTATAGATATATTAATTATGGTGCTTCTTTATAGTAAAATGAAATTGGGTACCTTCTCCTACTACACTATCTACCCACACGTTACCTTGGTAGCGATCAACAATTTTCTTCACTATAGAAAGTCCTATACCTGTAGATCTTTCATTATTTCCGATAGATTGAAATATATCAAAAATCTTTTTATGATATTCTTCTGGTATACCTACTCCATTATCGCTAATAGTAAACTGCCAGAATTCTCCATCATCTTTACAGAGAACTTCTACAAGTCCTTCTTCCCTTTCTATATGTACCACGGCATTACCAATAATATTTTGAAAAACTTGATGAACCTTAATTCTATCTGCCATAATAGTTGGTAGTGGTTTAGGTATCACCAATTTTACGTGTTCAGGTATATATATAGTTTCACCTATATCTGTAATGACTTCATTTAAATTTACTTTAGAATCATCTAGAGCTGAGCTATTGGCAGTTGAATATTCTAGAATACCGTGAATTAATTTATCCATAGATGCAACTTTCTCTTGCATGAGATCAAGATTTTGTCGCCCACTTTCATCTAATACATCTTTGTAATCATCGCTTAACCAAGTAGCCAATGCACTAATACTTCTTAATGGTGATTTAAGGTCATGAGAAACTATATGCGCATACTCTTGTAGACCTTGATTACTATTCTCTAAATCTTTAAGTAATCTTTCTTTTTGAAGCTCTAACTCCTTTTGATCAGTTATATCTAAATGTATGCCTATAGAACCAATTACCGAACCTGTATCATCATATCTAGGTGCGCCACTAATTAGCCAATGTTTTACATTATCATTTTTATCTACGACTTCTACTTCATAAGATTCTGATATACCGCCGAGTCTATTTTTATTCTTCTTTTCAATTATGCCACCATCTTTGAATCTAACAACTTTAGAAGCAACTTTACCTATAAGATATTTGCTTTCATAGCCGCTCATATTACAAAAACTTTGGTTGACCATCTGTATAATATCGTCATTATCAACCTCAACCAAACCTAAATTCATGTTAGCTATTATACTACCATATTTTTCTCGTTGGGCTTCTAAATTTTTTCTGTAATTCTTGCTTATTGTAATATCATGGTAAGCCCATAAGTGACCTTTATAGTCGCCATCATTATCAATAGGAATAAAATCTCTTGCCAAGACCCTACCATCTAACATTTCTAACTCATCTGCCAATACAGGTTCTTTCTTTGCTAGAATTTCTTCAATTCTAGTTACAAAGTTATCGGGATTTTTAAAGAGCTTTTTATTCTCTTTTTCAGATTCTTCACAGTCAACTCCAATAAGATTTTTAGGAGTATTTTTAATATTGAAAATATTACAGAACATTTGGTTGGTCAATGCCACTTTACCATTCTCATCTTCTAAGAGCACCCCAGTTTGTAAATTAGAAATTAATGCTGATAATCTATTTTCAGATGCCTTAAGTTTTCTATCAGCTTCTAATTGATGAGAAATATCTTCTATAATTGCTACTTGATAATCGGTTTTTCTATGGTCATCATGTATAGCGGACATCATAGTCTTGCCCATAATAGTAGTACCATCTTTTTTATTGAATCTCCATACTTCTGTAAACTTATCTAGTTTGCCAGCACACATTTCATCAATAGAATATATACCTCCCTTAACTTTTTCAGGTTGAGATATGGACTTGAAAGAAACATTTTTAAGTTCCTTCTCATTATATCCCAACATTTCTAGAAACGTATTATTAGTCTTTAGAATTTCGCCATCAACAGAAAGAACAATACCAAGAGGAGAGTTTTCTACAATGATATCTAATTGAGCCTTTTGCTCTGCAACAAGTATTTTTACTTCTGTTTCTTGTGAAATATCTCTAATTATACCTTGTGCGGCAATAGGTCTTTGGTTTTTATCATAAACAAGACTAGCATTTATTTGAATCCATTTTTCAACACCACCGTCAAGAATAATCTTTGCTCGATAATTCTTTAAACTGCCAACCTCCATCATAGAGCTCATAGACTCCTGGGTATACGCTAAAAAATCTGGATGTATAAATTGAGAAAGGTTTACTACTTTTTCTAAATGGTCAAAGCCCAAAAACTCTTTGGCCGACCTGTTCATGTTTATTACATTGAACTGAAGATCCATAACAACATAAGGATCTATAATATTTATAAAAATACCATCAAGCTCTGAGGTTTTTTCACTCAGTAAATTCTCAAGCTTTTGATTTGACTCTCTTAAATGGTGAGTAACATCATAAAGTTCTTTAGATTTATCCTCTAAAATCCTCTCAGCCTGTTTACGTGCCTTTTTTTGCCTTTCAAGGGCTTTTTTTAAGAGAACAACTTCTTTATTATCCATTTTGTACTACATCAAATTTCACTTCCGTACCATCTTCCTTAAGAAGTTCATAGCTTATATCTGCCTTACCATTAAAATGTTCAAATGCTTTCTCAATTAACCCATGGGCCAATCTATACAAACCTCTAGATGAAGAATATATCATTGAAATTGAAGTATCTGTTTTTTCAAGAATTTTAAATGTAGGTAACTCAGCTTCTGGATATAGCTTTTTTACGTGTACATGTATATGGTCTTCTATAGAATATAGTAAACCAATTGGTGATTTATAATTTTGAATAACCTCTGGATGGGCGTTCTTTAAACTTGAAAACAAGTAAAGACCGAAGGCATAAATTAAATCTCCGGCGGGTAAATCTACCTCTTTACTTAATTGGGTAATCAACGCCACCATTTCATTGAATTCATAGGTGGCAACAGAAGTATAAATACCCTCAGATGGTAGATTGGATTTTTCAATAATATTATCAACAGTCTCTAAACCGAACTCCGATTCGACCATTTCTAAAAACTCTGTAAACACTATGCCTTTCATTCGAAAATATTTGATTTATTTTCAAACGTAGGAAAATTAATACAGATATACTTGAAAATGTTGTGAAATGAGCTTTTTTGTTAGCCTTTAACCAATTGATTAACATTCCAGTACTCTAAAACAGCATTTAGCTTATACTCATAATCCTCATATTTTAAAGGCTTAATTACATAACCTGCTATACCAGCTTGGTAACATTTTAATAGATCTGCTCTATTTTCAGATGTGGTTAAAATGACTGTTGGTAAATACTGAAGTATTTCATCTTCCTTTAAAATAGCAAGAAATTCTATACCATTCATTCTTGGCATATTTAAATCTAATAGAATAATATCTGGTAATTTTTCACCTGACCTTAAATAGGTTAATGCTTCTTCACCATTTTTTGCTTCTATAATCGAATGCTTTAAATTAAGTTTAGAAACTGTACGTTTCAACTTCATTACTTCGATTAAATCGTCTTCTATTAATAATATATCCATTGGTCATTTATTTGATACTACAAATGTCAACGATTAATGATTGTTAAAATGATAACTGTAGGTGAATGGCAATTTAGTGTCGGTGAATGGTGATTCTATGCCGATGAGTATTTTTTAAAATTCTTTAGAATGTCCTTTCTGGACTAAAAGCAGTAAGGTTCATAGATGGCTTAGTATCAGATAATAACTCTGCAACTAGCTTCCCTGTAGCAGGTCCTAAACTCCACCCCATCATAGCGTGTCCTGTGGCTATGGTAAGGTTTGTAAACTTTGAAGATTTACCTATATACGGCAAACCGTCTGGCGATACTGGTCGTAAACCTGTCTTAACAGCATTTATCTCTGTATCGTTTATTTCTATATCAGGATAAAAAGAATGTGCACCATTGGCTATAGCATGTACTCTTTCTTTTCTTACCACATCATTGTTACCTGAAAACTCCATAGTACCTGCAAATCTTGTAAATCCGTTCATAGGCGTTACCGCCATTTTAGATTCCATCAATATTGCCGGTACTGAAATACCCGTTTCGCGTGCTACATTTATACTATAGCCTTTACCGCCTTGCAATGATAGTTTTAAATTCAGTTTTTTAGCAAGATTACCACTCCAAGACCCAGCTGCTAAAACTACCTCATCTGGTCTATAGCTGTCTTTATCTGTAATTATCTCCTTAATTATTGTTCCTGAAGTTTTAATATCAAGTACTTCTTCATTTGTCTTAATAACAACACCTTGCTGTTTTAAGTAAATTAACAGCTTTGGCATTATTTCTGTTGGTGTAGTATGTCCATCACATTCATAATGTATAGCTCCTTCTGCTTCTATATTTACATTAGGTTCTAATTTATGTAGTTCAGACTTATTTAAATCAGAGACCTCAAGACCTTCAAAATTTACCCTTTCTGCAACTTTCTTTTCATGTAAATAACTTGCTTCTGTCTTATACAACATTAATAAGCCCTTGCGTTCTAATTGAAAATCTCCTAAATCGCCTGAGTTTTTGATATCAGTAAATAATTGTCTACTTATAAGATTTATATCCTTTATCAGTGGAATAGCTTTTTCCACTTTGGCTAAGGTTGAAGATTTATGAAAATACCATGACCATTTAAGAAAATCTGTATCAAGCCTGGGTTTCATATAAAACGGACTCGCAGAATTAAACATCATTTTAATTCCTTTGGCAATCATACCTGGCGATGCTAAAGGAATTATATGACTTGGTGTTATATAGCCTGCATTTACAAATGACGCGCCAGAGGTGATGTCTCCTTTATCAATTATAGTAACTTGAAATCCTTCTTTCAATAAATAATACGCAGTGCTTAAACCTACAATACCAGCACCAATAACAACTACATTCTTCATTTTAAATCATTGCTAAATTTATATTACTTGGAATCCATGTGCATACGGATCATCATCATCTATAGTAATAGTATTGTGGCCGTATATTTTCGCCCAACCTTTAATACTGGGTATAATGGCTGGTTTCCCTGCCAATTCTGTTTCTTCCTCTACACATCCTATAAATTGAGACCCTATATAACTTTCATGAATAAAATCTTCGGCGACAGTCAATTTGCCTTTTGCATGCCACTGCGCCATTCTAGCAGAAGTACCTGTACCACAAGGTGAACGATCAATTGCTTTATCGCCATAAAAAACAGCATTTCTTGCGGTAGCAGTGTTAGACATGGTATTTCCTGTCCATAACATATGGCTCACATTTCTTATGGTNGTATCCTCTGGATGAATAAATAAATTAGNATACTTGATATTAATTTCTGCNCTTANNTCTTGACTAAACTGTATTAATTCGTTGGCGGAATAGTCCTGTATTCCNCTAAAGTTTTTTTGTGGATCTATAATGGCATAAAAATTACCACCGTAGGATACATCAAAAATCAGTTCACCCAAATGGGAAGATTCAATGGTCAAATCTGTNGCTGCCAAGTAAGACTTTACATTNATCAATTTAACCCAATCTACTTTCTTTCCTGTTTGNCGATAAGTAACAAGTACTAAACCTGCAGGGGTTTCCATACGAACCTGTCCTGGTACTTTTGGCACAATCAATCCTTCTTCTATACCAATTGTTATTG
>JGI24519J20070_1000200_pt1 | contig 18323 bp, 17 predicted proteins | sample LinPmetageLP43_FD_20070 | JGI IMG/M metagenome (IMG submission 20070) | reverse complement strand
GCTTATTTAAGTAGATTCAATTTTACAGGTAGTGAACAAAATAAAAAGGTAAATATGCTGTCTGGTGGTGAGCGTAACCGTTTACACTTGGCCATGACATTGAAAGAAGAAGGAAACGTTCTATTATTGGATGAACCTACCAATGACTTGGATGTAAATACTTTAAGAGCCTTAGAAGAAGGTTTAGAGAATTTTGCAGGATGTGCCGTAGTTATTTCGCATGATAGATGGTTCTTGGATCGTATTTGTACACACATTTTAGCTTTTGAAGGTGATTCTCAGGTATATTTCTTTGAAGGTTCTTTCTCTGATTATGAGGAGAATAAGAAGAAACGATTGGGCGGAGACTTAATGCCGAAACGAATTAAGTATAAGAAGTTAATTAGATAAGAAATTTAATTATATAATAAAAGCCCGCAATTGCGGGCTTTTTTATTTTCAGCTAACAGCTAACAGCTAACAGCTAACAGCTAACAGCTAACAGCTAACAGCTAACAGCTAACAGCTAACAGCTAACATTAATATTCATCATTAGGATACCAATCTAATTGTATCACTTCGATGTCTTGATTACCAGCATCTACCAGTTGTTTAAATTTAGCGACATCACTTACATCCGGTTTACCTCTATAGTGATATGGGTATACTTGCTTTGGTTTAAAATCTAAAACAGCAGAGGCAGCGCTTTCAACTGTCATTGTGTAAGGTAGGTTCATACAAACAAAAGCTTTGTCAATATTTTTTAAAGAACGCATTTCTGGAATATCTTCGGTATCACCAGAAAAGTAAATGCGTTGATCATCAATGTTTAAGACATATCCGTTACCTCGACCTTTCTCATGAAATTTAAGAGCTTCATTTCTTAAATTATACATTGGTATGGCTTCAATGGTAATATCGATTAATTCTTTACTTGTGCCATTCTCCATAATCTCTAATTGTTTGGAATATTTTTCAGGTAACTCATCTGCAACAGCCTGTGGTACTACAAATGTGGCATTAGAGGTGTCTAGAGCATCTAGGGTTTCAACATTTAAATGGTCGCCATGAATATCTGTTATTAATATTAAGCTAGGTGTCTTTTGCCCTTCAAAAGCTGCTTTTCCGCCAGTTGGGTCTATGTATATTACAACATTGTTCCATTCAATAACTGCCGTCGCATGTTCAATTGGTTTAATTACAACACCATCTGTCTTGCGTTGGTTCTTCATACTTGTCGCTGACATATTTTCCTCAGTTTCTGTTGAAGTATTCATATCACTGTCAGATTTCTTTTCCTCTTTACAAGAAAAAGATAGTGCACCTATGAATAGTAAAACAAGTAATTCTTTTATTTTCATTATAGTATGTTTAAAGTGTTAGTTCCATTTTAATATCTGATCTAAGATACTCTAAATTATCCTCTAGTGGAACATTAATAAATCCGTATTTCTTATATATATGCAGTGCGGTGTCAAGTTTAGTGCTCGAATATAATTCAAGGGTATCCCAATTTTTGTTTTTTGCAAAATCAATGGCGTACATTAATAATTTTTGACCGATCTGTAAACCGTGATGAGATTTGTTGACTGCCATTTTTCCTAATTCAAAACGCTTATCGTTTTTTTTGATCAAAGCAAAGCACCCTACGGGTTCATTCTTCCATAATCCCATAAAAATATAGCCTCCTTTATCAATAATAGAATATTGGCTAGTTTCTAACAGCTCTCGATCTTTATCTTCAACTATAAAGTATTCGGTAATCCAAGCTATATTAAGATCTTTAAAGTTTTGAGTATATTTAGTCTCAAAAGGTACGATAGTAAGCATGAGTTATATTTGATATATTAGTGCCTCCTAAATTATATCATATTATATAGTATTTACTATGATCAATTATTTATTTTAACACCAAGAAATCTAAAATTTGAATTACCACGTATATAAACTGAACAAACAGACACTTTATTAAATTTAAAATTATGACTGAAACAAAAAACAACAATGGTTTAAAAGTTTTGACCGCTCTTTTAGGTGTTGTGCTTTTAGGAACTATCATTTATACAGTAAGTCTTTACCAAGATAAAAAGAAGACTGAAGTTGTTCTTTCTAAGGAGAAAGAATTGGTAGTTGAAGATTTAAATAGCTTAAAATCTGAATATGATAAAGCTATTTTGGAAAGCAATGCAACTAACGAAGAGTTGGTAAGTGCAAGAGATAATATTGCAAAATATATTGACTCTGTAAAAACGATGAAAGCTGACATTGGATCTTTATCAAGATACAGAAGACAAGTTGGTGTTCTTAAAGCTGAAAGAGAGCAGTTATTGAAACAAGTTGATTCTTTAACTCGTTCTAACTCTATGATTGCTATGCAACGTGATAGTACTTATGTTGAATTAGAAAAACAAACTGTTTTTAATGATTCATTAGTAGTACAAAATACAAACTTAGCTCAGGTAGTTGAAAAAGGTTCTGCTTTAAACTTATCTAAGTTTAATGTTGATGCTGTAAAAGAGCGTAACAGTGGTAAATTAGTTTCTACACAACGTGCTAAGGCAACTGACAAGTTTAAAATTTGTTTTACTGTTGCTGACAACGTAATTGCACAAGCTGGTGATAGAGAATTTTTCTTAGAAGTTTTAGATCCTCAAGGAAATGTACTTGGTGGTAGTAATTCTATGACAAATGATAATGGAGCTTCTATTACTTACAGTAAGCAAACTGGTTTCTACTATGAGAACAAGTCTTTAGATGTATGTGATTATATTAGTAAGCCTTCTGGAGATTTCAAAGATGGTAACTACATGGTTAACGTTTATGATGATCAATTAAAATTATTGGGTACTTCTAAATTCATGTTGAAGTAAGATTACCTTATTACATATAAAAAAAATGGCGACCAATTGGTCGCCATTTTTCATTTCTATTATTTTGGCTTTAGTCTTTTAAACTACCTACCATATTTTCCGGTTTAACCCATTCATCATAATCTTCAGCTGTAACATAGCCTAGATTAACAGCTTCTACTTTTAAGGTTGTACCATTTTTATGGGCAGTGTTTGCAATTTCAGCAGCCTTGTAATACCCTATTTTTGTATTCAACGCGGTAACCAGCATTAATGAGTTATTCAATAATTGTTTAATAACTTCATGATTTGGTTCTATACCAGCAGCGCAATGTTCCTCAAAACTTACACAAGCATCTCCAATTAATTGAGCCGATTGTAAAATGTTAGCGGCCATCATCGGCTTGAATACGTTCAGCTCGTAGTGTCCTTGAGTACCCCCAACGCTTATAGCAACATCGTTACCCATTACTTGAGCACATACCATGGTAAGAGCTTCACATTGTGTAGGGTTAACTTTTCCTGGCATAATTGAACTACCTGGTTCGTTTGCAGGGATAATGATTTCGCCAATACCAGAACGTGGACCAGAAGCCATCATTCTTATGTCATTTGCAATCTTGTTCAAAGAAACTGCCAATTGTTTTAATGCACCGTGACTTTCAACAATTGCATCATGGGCAGCTAATGCTTCAAATTTATTTTCTGCTGTAATAAAGGGTAACCCTGTAAATTCAGCAATATATTTAGCAACCAATACATCATAGCCTTCTGGTGTATTTAAACCTGTACCAACTGCTGTACCACCAAGAGCCAATTCACTTAAATGTGCCAGTGTATTGTTAAGTGCTTTTAATCCGTGATCTAGTTGCGATACATAGCCAGAAAATTCTTGACCTAAGGTTAGGGGAGTAGCGTCCATTAAATGGGTACGACCTATCTTAACAACATTTTTAAATTCTGCAACTTTTCTATTAAGTGTGTCTCTTAGTTGAGTAACACCTGGTATAGTAACTTCTACTATTTTTTTATAGGCAGCAATGTGCATTCCAGTAGGAAATGTGTCGTTTGATGATTGTGATTTGTTTACATCATCATTTGGTTGTATGGTCTTTTCACCTTCGCCAATTACTTTACCAGCTATTTCATGGGCTCTATTAGCAACAACTTCATTAACGTTCATGTTACTTTGTGTACCAGAACCTGTTTGCCAAATTACCAATGGAAATTGATCATCAAGTTTGCCTTCTAAGATTTCATCACAAACTTGTGCAATTAAATCTCTTTTCTCTTCAGCCAACACACCAAGCTCGCAATTTGCATAAGCTGCAGATTTTTTTAAATAAGCAAAGCCGTAGACGATATCTAAAGGCATTGATGCAGAAGGACCAATTTTAAAATTATTACGCGAACGTTCTGTTTGTGCTCCCCAGTATTTGTCTTTAGGTACTTCAACATTACCCATGGTATCTTTTTCGATTCTGAACTCCATAATCTTATAATTTATATGAATCTTAAGTTAACTTATTAATATTGCCTCAAAAATAAGGTTTACATTTATTTTTATTGTGACAACTTTGTTGTGAAAAGTAAAATTAATTTTGCAGAACGTTTGCAAAAAATAATTCGTTTATGGTATCTTTGTAATATATAAGTAAAAGGATATGTTTGATTTTGACCAATATTTAGGATTTTTAGCGTTTTTAACCATTTTAACCATCGGTTTTTGGTTAATGATGTTTTTGTTATTATTTGTTGTCCCTTACTGGTTAGGTGGTAACATTATAGAATTATTGAAAGAAAGACGCGACAAGAAAAAAGCTGCACGAGAAGTATAGAAAAAGATAAGTATAAAAAAAGAAGCCAATCGGCTTCTTTTTTTATGTCTTGTTTTAATTATTTCTATCCTTCAATTTCTTCGCCACCTTCATCTCCGCCATTTCCTCTAGAACCTTTATTACGTTCTTTTGGTTGGTTGAAACGATATACAAAGCCCATGGTTATTTGGCGTCTTCTCCATTGAAACTCACTATCTGATGTAAAGAACTCTGTTTCTGTATACGATGTTCTTTTTCTAGAATTCAATAAATCGCTTACGTTAAGGGATAGTGTACCATTGTCTTTCATTATATCTTTACTGAAAGCAAGATTTAAAGAGAAGATGCCTCCGTTTTCGGTTTGTGCTGTTGATGATGGTCCTCTATAGAATGCATTGGTCTGCCAATCAACTTTAGCAGGTAATGACACCTTTGAGCTGAATCTAGCAAACCAGCTTGTATTTGTTGTCCCATAATCTACACCATTAAAATCCCCTTCTGTAGAGAATTGAAAGAAATTAAAACTAGAATTTAATCGTAACCATTTAGCGGCACTATACAAAACACCGGCTTCAACACCTATTCGATCGTTTGTAGAAAGGTTAATAGGAATTGATCTAATGATTTCTATGCCATCTGTAGTAGTTTGCCCAGTTTCTTCTTGAACACGCTCAAATGAATCTGTTTCCCTTTGGTAATAGATAGAGGATGTCAAAGTAATCTTATCCCATCTTTTTAAATAACCTAAGTCAAAGGCATTGGAAAATGCAGGATTTAAATCAGGGTTACCTTGAAAGATATTTGTTCTACTTGACCTTGATGGGAAAGGGTTTACATATCTACCTCTAGGTCTGTTTATTCTTCTGTTATAACCTAATGATATATTTTCATTTTCTGCCAGTTCATAAATGAAGTTAACTGTAGGGAAAAGACCTAAATAATTCTTATCGAAATTAGCTTCGACATCAACGCCTAATTGATCTTCTAGCTCGCTGGTATCATATAGTGATGTTAGTTCACCTTTCAACTGCGTGTTTTCTAATCGTAGTCCTAATAGAAAAGAAAACTTACCAAATTTATTCCCATATTGTGTATACAGTGCATTTACGTTTTCGGTATAAGTAAATAGGTTCGTTAGGTCTTCGTTGATATTGAATTGACCTGTGTCTTGATTTAAGGAGTCTAAGCGATAGTCTGTACCCGTTTCTTCAAATGTACCTCTATAGCCAACTTCAAATTGAGCATCGCCCATAGGTAATACGTAATCTGCTTGTACTAAATACTCGTTATCGGTCTCTTCTTCATAAACATTTTCCAAAACGATTAAATCGTCGTTTGGTAAAGTATTGTTTTCTTGAATGATATTAAATTTTTCTTCTTCTCCTTTAGAATATTGAAGGTCTACCGTTAGTTTTTGACCATCATCATCTAAATCGTTCACATAATTCAAAGAGAATTGGTAGTTGTTGTCGTCCTCGCTTTCATCTTCACTCCTAAATGTTTCACTATCTAATGCATTGCTTATAAACCTTTGGTTTGTATTGCCGGTTTCATCTTCACTTTTAGAAGTTCTATAAAAAACACTACCTGTAATAGAGGATGACTCGGTCAAGAAATATTCTAATCCTAAGTTGGTATTAAATCCTTTTCTTAACCTATTGTACTCTCTGTCCTCAATAATTCTGTCATATGTGCCAGAAGAGTAGGTGTTGTCGTAAAAAGCGTTACCTGGCGCGTCTCTATAGCTGTATCCTGTGGTATTGAATAAATTAAACTTATCTGTTCGTAAATTTGAATTAACAGAAATACCACTGTTAACGGGGTAACCGATAGTTGTATTTATCGAACCATTAAAACCAAGTGTTTTTTCTTTTTTTAGTACAATGTTCAAAATACCAGCAGTACCTTCGGCATCATATCTTGCAGAGGGACTCGTAATTACCTCGACCTTTTCAATAGCATCTGCGGGAAGTTGTGTAAGGGCATCCGTAGAACCAAACCCTGCAAGTGCAGATGGTTTTCCGTTTATTAATATTCTAACATTTTCGTTACCACGTAAGCTAATAGCTCCTTCAACATCTACATCAACAGAGGGTACATTGTTTAACGCATCTGTAATCGTTGCTCCACTATTGGTTAAATCTTTACCGATATTATATATTTTCTTATCTAACCTAACTTCTACGGTGGTTTTTTCGCCAACAACTTCTACAGCTTCTAGCTGAGCAACATCTAAAGCAAGTTTTATGGTACCTAAATCTGTAGACTCATTTAGAGTTTGATTAGGTAATTTATATGTTTTGTATGAAATGTATTCAATGGAGATATTGTATTTGCCAGCTTTTGCTTCAACTTCAAAATTTCCATCTATACCAGTAATACCACCTGTAATTTGATCAGGATTACTTACACTTTGTAGAACTAATGTTGCGTATTCCAAGGGAAGGTTATCATCTTTATCTAAAACCTTTCCGGTAATAACAATTGGACCTCTTTCCCGGTCTCCTCCCGGTCTTTGACTATTTACGTAATTAAATGATAGTGCTAGGAGTAGGAGTAAAGGGAAAAGTTGTTTCATTAAGTCAGTTTTTGGATTTCTTTCGTTTTTCTTTTTTCTTCTTTTTATTCTTCTTCAAAGTTTTTGCAACACCATCTTTTTGAAGTGCTACAAATGCTTCGTACTTTTCTATTGGCAGACCTGCTTTTAATTCAACATCTTGCCTTTTTGTAATAGTCTCATAAACTTCAGCCATTTTTTCTGGTGGAAGTTTTAATATTTGAGCTTCTATTCGCTCTTGCACATACTTCTTCAAAACAGAGCTTAATACAGCTTGTTCAAAATCATTTAATGCAAGCGCTTCGGTAATTCTAGGCATTTCGCCATCAACCAATTCCTCTGCGGTTTTTGGTTTAGGTTCTTCAGCTGGTGTTTGGGCATCTGGAATAGAACTTCTTTGTCTACTACCGTAACCGTAGCCACCTCTAGATCCATATCCGTTATTCCCATAACCATATTGTGCATAAATTTCAGAACTTCCTAATAGAATTAATAGCAGTACTAAAAACTTTAGACCGCTATATTTTATTACTTTTTTCATATGATTAGATTATAAAGTTATACTATGGTTTAACTGTAAATGGTTAATTCTTTGTTAAGATAATTATAAGGAAATTATAATAAATTCTACTTTAATAAAGAATTTATGTTTGATGCAGGTCTCCCTATTACTATTTCCGTTAATTATAATTGGTCTTTCAATTAACTTAGGATAAGTAATCATTGCATCAATTAATTCCTCATCAGTTAACGGTGAATTTTTGAATTTTTCTTTCCAAATTGCTTCAGATTTACGAACTAGATTTATTGGTTTAATGTCAAGACAACTTATTACATTTCTTAACTCATCTTTTGTAGGTATATCTTCTAAATAATTTACTACTTCAAATTTCTTGCCAGAATTTTCAAGTACTTTAAGTCCTTCTCTAGATTTGCTACATCTAGAATTATGATATATTTTAATCATGATATGTTTTTGTTTTACATATAGACATTCCTACTCATGAATATTCATGAGTAGGAATGTCTTGTATTATTCTTCTTCTTTCTGTCCCATCATCATTAGAAAAGCTTTTAAAAACTGATCAATGTCCCCGTCCATAACGTTATCCACATTACCCGTTTCTTGACCTGTTCTAACATCTTTTACTAATTTGTATGGGTGCATTACATAATTTCTAATCTGTGAGCCCCATTCAATTTTCATTTTAGAAGATTCAATTTCTTGACGGGCTTCCATTTTTTTCCGAAGTTCAATCTCATACAATTGAGACTTTAGCATTTTCATAGCTGTAGCTCTATTGTCATGTTGACTTCTACTGTCTGAACATGAAATTTGAATTCCAGAAGGGTGGTGTGTCAATTGAACTTTCGTTTCTACTTTGTTTACGTTCTGTCCACCAGCGCCACTAGACCTTGCTGTAGTAATGGTAATATCCGCAGGGTTTACATCTACTTCTATACTATCATCTACCAGAGGATATACATATACGGACACAAATGATGTATGACGTTTTGCATTACTATCAAATGGTGAAATACGTACCAGTCTATGCACGCCATTTTCACCTTTTAACCAACCGAAGGCAAACTCACCATCGATTTCTAATGTAACAGTTTTAATACCCGCAACATCACCTTCTTGGTAGTTAAGTTCTTTGATTTTGTACCCATTCTTTTCTGCCCACATCATATACATGCGCATAAGCATGGCTGCCCAGTCACAACTTTCGGTACCACCTGCACCTGCTGTAATCTGCAGTACAGCCGGTAATTCATCACCTTCCTCTGAAAGCATGTTCTTGAACTCCATTTTTTCAAGAGTACTTACCGCTTTCTCATATTGACTCTCTACTTCGGCTTCGGAAACTTCCCCTTCTTGCTGAAACTCTATAAGAACTTCTAGCTCCGCAACTAAAATTTGGGCAGCATTATAGTCGTCTACCCATTGTTTTTTAGACTGGATAAACTTCATATGAGCTTGAGCTTCTTGAGGATTGTCCCAAAAATCGGGAGCCAAGGTTTTCTCTTGTTCGTTCTCTATTTCTATTAATTTGGCATCAATGTCAAAGATACCTCCTTAACGCACCAAGGCGATCTATAAGACCTTTGTAATGGTCTATATTAATGTTCATACAATTCTATTTTAGGTAAAAATAATACTCTTTTGAATACTTTGAGAAGTTAATTTGGGAATCCCTATTGCTGACTTTGAACCATAACTGTGTGCGTGGTTTTATTTTGTCCTCCAGTATGTATAATACCCTTTAAGGGTGAGCAATCATTATAATCTTTTCCATGGCATACTTTAATATGATTTGTGTTTGCCAAAATATTATTGGTTGGGTCAAAACCTTTCCAGCCAATACCAGGAATATAGCACTCTACCCAAGCATGCATTTGAGAGTCGCCCATATAACCACTGTTTTGATCTAGATAACCAGATACATATCTTGTGGGTATACCGTTTGTTCTTGCCAACGCACAGAATAAATGTGCAAAATCTTGGCAAACCCCTTGTTTATTCAATAGCAAATCTTTTAATAGTGTACCTACTTTGGTAACGCCGGTTTTAAATTGAATGAATTTATAAATCCAATGATTTAAATTTTCAAGATTTTGAAAAATAGAAACAGTAGTATCGAATTTATAAAGCAGATCTTGGGTGCTCTTTAATTTGGTATATATAGTTTGTTTTAAAAAACGCTCGTGAGTTATCTTAAAGTCGAAATGCTCTAGTTCATTGTATTCAACTGATAAGTCTGAATTTATATTAAAATCATAAGGATCAATTTCTTCCTTCTTGAATTTGAATTTCGCTTCAAAAGAAATTTGCTTGAATTTTTTCTTCGGATGAACTCTTAAGGTCTTAAAGCCAAACCCGTTAATAGAGAATTCAGTATTGGCATAAAGTGAATTGGAAAATTCAATTTGCACCTCATGTTGACTCTCGTTTTCAAAGGGAATTATTAAAAATTGCCAATGTGCATCATGTACCCAATCGTCATAAATATTTTCGGCCTTATACGTTACTTCAAAATCTCTTGGCATAATCTTCAAAGATACCTTTTTTAACTTGTCTAATAGTTAAAAAACTCCTCATCTACCTTGTCACTAATGTCCACAAGACTTTTAAGAATATTCTCTATAAATGATTTAATATCCTTGTCTATTTCTTCAATGTATTTAAACTCATATTCAGACCTGACCCTGCCAATTAAAAAAGCAGTTGAATCTTTATTATATCGCTTTTCGGGGTTAAGCATCTTTACATGCTGGTTAACCTGATTTAAAGAGTTCATTACAGATCGCGGGCAATTTGGATTAAGAATTAGAAATTCTAAGGTAGAAATACTTGTTGGGGTTTTTTTATAATATCTACGCATCATATCATAAGACTCTGCACATTTTAATAATGTTGTCCATTCAAAACTCTTACTGAACCTATCATTTTCCTCACCTTGAGAAAGCAATGCATCATTGAATTTAGCATTGATCATTCTTGTAATTTGAGTGGCGCGCTCAATATTTATGCCCATTGAAATTACAGCATATGTAGCATCATGTAACAATGTTCCGCGTATTTTTCCTCTTAAAATATCCGTCATTTCAGCTACATGGGTGGTGAAATCATGCAATCCGTTCTTAACAAAAACGTCTTTATTGTAATTGATTACGAAATGATAAAACTTGTTGATGGCCTCATAGAGTTCTGTTGAAATTAAATCTCGAGCACTATTGGCATTTTCCCTTGCGAATTTAATATTGTTGATAATTGATGCACCATAGGTTGGGTCCAACCCAATTTTATAAAGTACGTCTTCTTCTTTTAAAAATTTATCCGCATCTTCTTCTGGATCTCCTACCATAAATAGCATAGACCTTAAAACAAATTGTCGGTCTTGAGATTTAAGATTGGGTGCGTCTAAAGAAGAGAAATAATTTACGTTTAAATATCTTGCTACGTGTTCTGAACGTTCTATATAACGTCCCATCCAAAATAGGTTATTTGCTACTCTTGCTAACATATAATTTCTTTATTTTTTTAGGACCCAAGTATCTTTAGATCCGCCTCCTTGAGATGAGTTTACAATTAAATTTCCCCTTTTTAAGGCTACACGTGTCAATCCACCCTTTAAAACAAATTCTTTATCCTTTCCTAGAACCGTAAATGTTCTTAAATCAACATGTCGTTGTTCAAAAGATTCGGTGTCGTCTATATACGTAGGGTGCACCGATAAGGACATTATGGGTTGTGCAACATATTTTCTTGGACTTTCTTTAATTTCAGCTTTTACTTTTTCTATTTCAGCCTTGGTAAGAATATTTCCTATGGAAATTCCATAACCTCCAGCTTCATCAACTGGTTTAATAACAAGTTCATGAATATGCTCTAGTACGTATTTCAACTCATCTGGTCTACTACAATGGTAGGTATGAACATTATTNAGTATTGGTTCTTCGTCTAAATAATATTTGATAATTTGTGGCATATAGGTATAAACAGCTTTATCATCTGCTACACCTGTACCTGGNGCATTGGCCAANGTAACATTTCCTTTTTTATATGCGGCGAACAATCCAGGGACTCCAAGAACGGAATCTGGATTAAATTCTAACGGGTCAATAAATTGGTCGTCAACCCTTCTGTAAATAACATCTACTTTTTCTGGTCCTTTTATGGTTTTCATATAAACGAAATCATTCTCTACAAACAGATCACGACCTTCTACAAGTTCTACACCCATAGTTTTGGCTAAATAAGAATGTTCATAGAAAGCGGAATTGTACATACCTGGTGTAATAACTACAACGGTTGGTACATCTACACCCTTAGGCTTAACAGATTCCAATAGCTCTAATAAGTTTTCGGCATAATTAGTTACTGTATGGGTTTGGTAGTGATTAAATACACCAAAGAGTGCTTTTTTAAGCGCAGTACGGTTACAAATAACATAGCTTACTCCAGATGGGCACCTTATATTATCTTCAAGAACATAATACTTGCCGTCTTTGTGTTTTATGACGTCTGTGCCAGAAATATGGTTGTAAATGCCACCTGGCGGATTTACACCGTTCATTTGATCTAAGTAATTTGCAGAAGACGTAATTAAATCTATAGGTACAACCTTATCCTTTAGAATTTTCTTGTCATGATAAATATCCCAAAGAAATAAATTAAGTGCTTTACTTCTTTGTATAGATCCTCTTTCTATAATATCCCATTCCTCTTGATCAATTATTCGAGGGAATAAATCGAACGGAAAAATCTTTTCCTGCACATTGTTTTCTCCATACACTTGAAAAGTAATTCCTTGATTGAAAAAAGAAGATTTGGCTTTATTGTTTAATGAAACATAGTCATTGATTGAATGTTCGCCGTAAAGGTTGAATAGCTTTTGATATACCTCCTTTATTTTTCCATTCTTATCATAGATTTCGTCAAATAAATCTGGATTTCTTTGATAAGAAGAAAATATTTGATTTTCAATGTTGGTCATAGATATTCTTTTGTTAAAAGGTACATGATAAAAACCAATAAACAAATGTCATTTTTACAATAATCGGTAGTATTTTTCTTTATTCTATAATAATTCAATAGCTTTTTTAACAAGTATGGTATTTATAATTTAGTTCATGGTTACTGTTTTTCATTCGTTAGTTTTTCTATACTTTTAGGGAAAACTAATAGAGAATGAGAAAGAATTATGTACTTCTAGTTGGGTTGGTAATACTGTCCTTTAATATGTTATCTGCTCAGTTCAGCGATAAGAAGAAAGATTTTGTTAAGTATGAGGGACTTTATGACTTTTACTATGATGAGGATACGGACAAGATTTATCTTGAAGTTGATAATTTAAATAAAGAATTTTTATACGTATACTCTTTAAGTAGTGGTATTGGTAGTAATGATATAGGCTTAGATCGAGGTCAATTAGGAGATGAGCAAGTAGTATTTTTTAAGAAAGCTGGTAACAAACTATTGTTGGTTCAACCGAATATGAAATATAGGGCGATTACCGATAATGTATTAGAACGTAAATCTGTAGAGCAAGCTTTTGCTAAATCAGTTTTATTCGGTTTTCCTATTGTAGAAGAGAAAGGCGGTACGTATGTTATTGATATTACCGATTTTTTAATGCAAGATGCTCACGGTGTGTCTAACCGTTTAAAAAGAACAGAGCAAGGTTCGTATAGCTTAGATAAATCTAAAAGTGCATTTGCATTAGATAGAACTAAAGCATTTCCTAAAAACGTGGAATTTGATGTTACCATGACTTTTAAGGGTGAAGCAAAAGGAGGGTATATTAGAAGTGTATCCCCAAATGCTAATTTGGTTACTGTAGCTGAACACCATTCTTTTATAGAGTTGCCAGATGATAAATATGAAAAACGTGTGTTTGACCCAAGATCAGGTTCTTCTCCCTTTAATTATTTCGATTACGCAACGCCGGTAGAATCTAATATTTTAAAGCAATTTATTAGAAGACACCGTTTAGAGAAAAAAGATCCAACAGCAGCAATTAGTGAAGCGGTTGAGCCAATTATTTATTATTTAGATAATGGTACGCCCGAACCTGTACGTTCTGCACTTTTAGAAGGTGGTCGTTGGTGGAACCAAGCTTTCGAAGCAATTGGCTATAAAGATGCTTTTCAATTAAAAATGTTACCAGACGATGCTGATCCTTTAGATGTTCGTTATAATGTTATTCAATGGGTACACCGTTCAACCAGAGGATGGAGCTATGGTAGTAGTATAACCGACCCAAGAACTGGCGAGATCATGAAAGGTCATGTAAGTTTAGGTAGTTTAAGAATTCGTCAAGATTTCTTAATTGCCCAAGCATTAATGAACAAGCCTTTTGCTGAGCGAGATGATAACTATCAACCAATGTTAGAAATGGCAATTGCCCGTATTCGTCAGCTGTCAGCTCATGAAATCGGACATACTTTGGGTTTTGCACATAATTATGCGGCGAGTACGACTGATAAGTCATCGGTTATGGATTATCCGCATCCGCAGTTTTCATTAATAAATGGTGAAGTTGATTTTGCAAAAGCCTATGAAGTTGGAATAGGGGATTGGGATAAGGTTACAGTGGCTTATTCATATCAGAATTTTAATGAAGGTGAAAATGAAAAAGTAGGTAGGGGATTGGGATAAGGTTACAGTGGCTTATTCATATCAGAATTTTAATGACGGTGAAAATGAAAAAGAAGGTCTGAACAAAATTTTGGATAAAGCCAAGGCTGATGGACTACGTTATATTACAGATCAAGATGCACGGCCACAAGGTAGTGCCCATGTATTGGCTCATTTATGGGATAATGGAACTGGTGTTAGTAAAGAATTAAATGATATGCTGAAGCTGCGGAAAGTAGCTATAGCTAATTTTTCTGCAGATAATATTCAAGATGGTACGCCATATTCTGTTTTAGAAGATGTATTTGTACCACTTTATTTCTTTCATAGGTACCAGACGGAAGGTGTAGCGAAGGTTATAGGAGGATTAGAATATAACTATGCCATAAAAGGTGATGGACAAGAAGTTGTTGCTATTGCAGATAAAGCAATGCAAGAAGAAGCGTTAAAAGTTGTTTTAAAGACTTTAGATGCAAATGAAATAGCAATACCTAAAGATAAATTAAGCTTGTTTCCACCACGTGCTTTTGGTACGCCTAGAACAAGAGAATCTATTAATGGTAAAACTGGAGTTTCTTTTGATGCGCTTTCTGCCGTTGAAACTGCCTCAGATATGACGTTGACGTTTTTATTACATCCAGAGAAAGCATCAAGACTAATTCAACAAAAAGCAATTGCCACAGATAATGTTGGTTTGGATGAGGTTTTAGATAAATTGATTACAGCCACTATTAATAAGAAGCAGAAAGATGCTTATTTAAGTGAAGCCCAGACCATTATTAATTTTAGAGTGTTATTTCATATTATGAATTTGGCAGGGCATACAAACGTTCATCCGCAGGTAAATGCGATTGCTTCTCAAAAATTAAATGAGTTGAATATTCAATTGATTAAAGATTCTGGCTCAAATGCAATTAGTGCAGAAATGGTTAAAAGAATTAAAACATTTAGAGAGCATCCAGAATTGTTCAAAGTAATACCTTCGCCTAAGATTCCTGATGGTTCGCCAATTGGAATGAGTTGTTTCCATTAATTCAATTTTTACAGTTTATCTATGCAAATTAATCTTATCAGTGATACGGTAACTAAACCTACTGCAGGTATGCTAGACGCAATGATGTCGGCTGTTGTTGGTGATGATGTTTTTAAAGAAGATCCAACAGTTAATGCTTTAGAAGAAAAAGCAGCTAAACTATTTGGAATGGAATCTGCGTTATTTTTTCCTAGTGGTACCATGACCAACCAAACTGCAATTAAATTGCACACCCAGCCTGGCGAGCAGTTAATTTGCGATAAGTATGCACATATCTATAATTATGAAGGTGGCGGAGTTAGTTTTAATAGCGGTGTTTCTTGTAGGCTTTTAGATGGTGATAGAGGTACAATGACTGCATCTCAAGTTGCGTCTGTAATCAATCCTCCAGATTTTTATCATAGTCCATTAACAACTTTGGTATGTGTTGAAAATACTGCCAATAAAGGAGGTGGTACATGTTGGGATTTTAATGAGCTTAAAAATATTAGAAAAATTTGTAACGAGCATAAATTAGGGTACCATTTAGATGGTGCTCGTTTGTGGAATGCCATGGTCGAAAAAAATGAAACAGCACTGCAATACGGGGAAGTTGTTCGATACTATTAGCGTATGCTTAAGTAAAGGATTAGGTTGTCCTGTAGGTTCACTGCTTTTAGGAAGTAAAGAGCAAATGGATAAAGCTATTCGTATTCGTAAAATATTTGGTGGTGGTATGCGCCAATCTGGATTTTTAGCTGCAGCTGCAATTTATGCGTTAGATAATCACGTAGATAGGTTAGCAGAAGATCATAAAAAAGCGAAAGAAATTGGAAAAACGCTAGCTGCTAAATCATTTATAAAAAAGGTAGAACCTATTGAAACGAATATTGTCATATTTGAGATAGATGAAACTTTTATGACAAGTGATCAGTTCGTAAATAAATTGAAGGAAAAAGATATTCTGATTATTGGAATGGGGCAAGGTAAACTAAGAATGGTTACTCATTTAGATTATACAGATGATATGCATGAAGAATTACTAAAACAATTACTGTCTATCTAGTTTTGTTACTTTATCAATACTATTAGAAATATTTAAAATTCCATTTTCCATACCGGCTTCAGAGGAGTACAATCCACTGGAGCCTATTATTTTTCCAAAAGAATTTTTTAATTCTACAAGAAACTTACCATCGGTGTTTGTTCTGCGTTCAAAGAATTTTCCGTTGGAATCTTTTAGCGCCTTAATATCTTTTAAAGTCTTATCTAGCTCATTTTCACTGGTAAAGGATATACTTTCCAATAAAGTTTTACCATTATTAGACTTCAGCATAAACTGAAATGACCCTCCCTCTTTTTTATTGATTTTAATCATATCACTAAAGATAATTAATTATTTCTCTGCTTTTTAGTGACTTTTCAATTAATACTGTGTCTTAATCATTGAGGCAGTTGTTGAGGTTTCAAAATAAACTTTATCTCTTGGCTGAAACGACAAACTCAAATGTTCAAACAAATAAATATAAATAACCAATTATTAATTTTAAACACTATCAAAATGAAAAAAGTATTATTTCTAGCAGTTGCATTCACAGCTTCTTTTGCAATGGCACAAGATTTGCCATCAAACCCAGAACCAGGTAAATGTTATGTACGTTGTACCACTCCTGATGTTTATGTAAATGAAGTAACTACCGTTACAACTAATCCTTCTTATAAAGTTTTAAAGACGGTTCCTGCTACTTTTAAAACGGTTACAGAGCGTGTACTAGTAAGACCAGAAGAAAAAGTTCTTACAGTTGTTCCTGCAAAGTGGGGTACTGAAACTGTAACTTATGTATCTAAAGGTGGAGGAAACTCTTTACAGGTTATACCTGCTTCTTTTTCTCCAAGTACGCAAACTTTAGAAATTAAGCCGGCTTACGCACAATGGGAATTGGGTGTTGCAGCTCCTGATTGTGAGTCAGGTAATCCAGATGATTGTAGATACTGGTGTTACAAAGGGTATCCTGCACAATTTGAAACAGTTTCAACTCAAGTTCTTGCAAATGCCGCTTCTACAACTAGTACTCCATTAGGTTCTAAAAATGGTTCGTATACTAAATCAGTATTAATTTCTCCTGCTACTGTAGTTGAAAAAATTATTCCTGCTGAATACAGAGAAATTACTAAAACAGTTTTAGATAAAGATGCTTACACAGTTGAGGAATTAGTTCCTGCAAAAACTACTACTATCTCTAAAGAAGTTTTAAAAGAAAAAGGTGGTTTAACTACTTGGAAAGAAGTAGAATGTGCTTTAGTTGAGTACCAAGCTTTACCTATTAACTGGGAGTCTGGTAGCGCAACGTTAACTGCAGAAGCTAGAAACTTAATCGATAACAGATTGTTGCCGGTATTGGCTCAAAACCCTGGAGTAAAAGTTGAATTAGCTTCTCATACAGATTCTCAAGGTGGTGCAGCTTCTAACCAAGATCTTTCAGAAAGAAGAGCTAAAGCAGTTGCAGATTACTTAATTACTAAAGGTGTTAACTCTAGTCTTTTAGTAGCAAATGGTTACGGTGAAACTAAATTATTAAACAGATGTAAAGATGGTGTTTCTTGTACAGCAAGAGAGCATGCAGTAAACAGAAGAACTCAATTTAGATTAATCAATAACTAGTATTTAGTATATTGAAATAATAAAGGGCTTACATAAGTAAGCCCTTTATTTGTACACATGTTTTAAATGGTAATCAATTATTGTGTAAGATTAAGACATTAGTCTTCTTGTTCTATATACTTGATCCTATTGATTAATAATAATGTAATGATAGTTTTTCTAGCGGGGAAATGTCATGGCTTATAAAGCACATCTTTTACAAAAGTGATGTTGTTATTAGCTGGTTACTGTTTATATGGAACAAATAGTAGTATTAAACGTAGTTTAGGCATATTATGAATTATGCATTGGTACATGGTTTTA
>JGI24519J20070_1000199_pt1 | contig 18332 bp, 14 predicted proteins | sample LinPmetageLP43_FD_20070 | JGI IMG/M metagenome (IMG submission 20070) | reverse complement strand
CGGGACAAATCAGCGGAAATGTCGGAATTCAGGACACGCAATCCGGCGATTGCCGTAAGCTTGTCCGTAAGCTCATACTCCGCCTGACCAAACAGGGCCATGTTGGTTTCCTCAACGGTGGATACCAGGTCCGTGCCCAGAAGAAGCCCTGCCGGCAGTGCCCCGAGGATGTCCAAGCCTGCGGTTCCCGACTGTGTATTGGCTTGATCCATTTCCTGATGGAAATAATAGGCGCCGAGCGTGTAGGTCAAAGGTTGGTTGCGCGGTGAAACGAGTCGGAATTCCTGACTGAACTGGTTCTGGCTCAGATCGCCGCTATTCACGGCCAGGAAGCGTCGTGGAATCAAGTCTGCGTCATTGTTATCGAGACTCTTCCACTCCCGATAAGCCGTCAGCGAAACAAGATCGAAATCACCAAATTTCTGGTTTGCCTCAGCATAGCCACCATAGGACTCCATCTCGGACGTAAAGGCCGCGTCTGATGCAATCTGCTTGTTGTCAGGTCCTGCCACAATGCCTGAGAATGCCGAGACAGGTCCGACGACCTGAACGCCATATCCCAATAGGCCTGTACCCACTCCCGGCGAGGAGGCTGACCGCAATGTCAGCGCGCCAGATGCCTGGTCGCGCTTTGAATAATCTGCGCCAAGCGTCAGGTCGAACGTGTCAGAACCATCAAATTTCAGCTTGCCGCGAAAACCGTGCTCGTTGCGTTCATTGATATCCTTTTGCGGCGCATTCGGATTAATGTTGGTGATGTAGCCATCGCGGGTATTGCTGTAGCCGCTAATTCGCCCGCTCACGCCATCGGCGAGGGGACCGGAAACCGCAGCGGAAAGGGATGTCTCGTTAAACGATCCGTAGGACGCATTGAACTCTGCAGCGAGTTCATCGGTCGGATCCTTCGTGACAATCGAGATGACACCCGCTGATGCATTCTTGCCGAACAACGTACCTTGCGGGCCCCGAAGGACCTCAACACGCTCGACGTCTGAAAAGTCAAATATGCCCGCGCCTTCACGGCCCATCACAACACCGTCGACGGCAATGGCGACACTGCCTTCAATACCAATGTTGAACAGGCTGGTGCCAATGCCCCGAATCGTCGATGCAGACTGACGTGCGTTAATGCCAGCGTTGAAGCTGAGCCCTGGCGCAACGTATTGAAGTTGGTCGAAGCTGTCGATCTGGCGCGCTTCCAAAGCGGCGCCCGAAATTGCCGTCACAGAGATTGGAACCGCCTGCAGGTTCTGTTCGACACGTTGTGCGGTGATCGTCACGGTTTTGAGCCGGCGATTTTCCTGCACACCATCCTCTTCTTGGGCCGACGCCGCCGGTCCAAATCCTGTAAGTCCCAAAACGGCGACAGCCGCGCCTGCCAGAAGACGTTCTTGCATTGGTAATTCCTCCCGAATGAATCGGTCTGGAGCGACCAATTCCATTATCCGGTTGGATAGTAACCCGCATCATCCCGCTGTCAACTCATTATCCTATTGGATAATGAGTTTCTGTTATGGCTCATTCCGAGGCGCGGTGGAACTGCCCGATCCGGGTACCGAGTGATTGAAGAACAGCTCGATTATTGCATCGGCATGCTGGTCAATGACCTTCGGATCAGACGCATCAATCCCATAGATCAACTTAACTTCATGGGCCAACATGGACAGGTACTGGGAGACCGCAACGATAATGTAATTTATCGAATGCCGTGGAATATTCGGATACAGACCTTCCCGGACATGTTTCTCATACAATTTCGCCCTAAGATCATGGTCAGGCTTGATGAAATTGTTCACTGCCCAGCGCAACCGGTCAGAATCACGGATTGATTCCTGCACCATGATCCGGGCATGTTCAGGATGACGGGCGCTATATGCAACATACCGCCGTATCCAGGATTTGAGTTGCTCCAGCGACGACATCCCCTCCTCCCCTTCGGGGGTTTTCATTTCTTCCCGCATGCGGTCAAAAAGAAATGCAACAGCGGATTTCCAGAGATTATCCTTGTCGGAAAAGTGGTACTTGATCAGCCCATGATTGACGCCAGCAGCGGCAGCGATGTCCCTCACTGTGGCGCCTTCGAAACCACGTTCAGCAAACGCGTCGAGGGCACACTCAAGAATCCGCGCGCGTGTCCGCGCCTTTTGCTCAGCGCGCGTTTCAGCTTTTGGCGCGCTATCCGACGATTTCTGTTTTACAGCTTTTGTCATGGCAGCGTCTTTCATTATCCATCGCTGCGAGTGAAGTTCTATGATCTGGCGCCGAGGTCAAGACGTGTCACAGATCCTGAAAGGGTAATGTGACCGCAGACAGCACGTCATCATCATGCTCTGTCCAGCAGGAATAGCGCTGAAATCCGCAGCAACACTTCCATTAGAGCCGAGAGGCTCATAACGCCCCCTGGATGAAGTGTCACCGAACAGACAGAAAGAAGAACTCGTTTCGCGTAGCCTGACACATTCACCGCAACAATCCCCCCCACGATAACGGGAAACAAAATCATGTCCTACAAATTGATCGGAACGGCCTTGGCGCTTGCCATAGTTTCCTCCTCCGCTACAGCAGACCCGGCAGGCAAAATTGGATCCGTAGACCCCGCTGTGTTCGCCACGAATCCTCTCTCCCTCTCTGATGAACTTGTGGCGCAACCTGTTCTGGTCCCGTCGTCGACACCGGCGGATTACGCAAATATTCTTCAAGGAGACCTCGGCGCCCCGGTCTCCCTTACCGCACAACTTGCCTTGCCCGACATGGCCGCCGCGCCTTACGCAGCCATAATTATTGTGCCTGGCAGCGGCGGCGTAGGACCGCACCACATCGTGCAAATGAAGATGCTTGTGGAAAACGGCTTCGCCGTTCTTGTGATGGATCCCTTCACCGCTCGGGGTATTTCCGAAACAATTTCTGACCAAGGGCGCCTCCCTTTCTCGGCAAGCGCCTACGATGTCCTGGCGGCGACAAAGTTCCTGCGAACACGCGAAGATATTGACCCCAAACGCATTGGAGTGCTCGGGTCAAGCCGCGGTGGGACCGGGGCCCTGATGGCAGCATCGAAACCCGTATCAGAAGCTGTCCTCGGCGAAGGCGCAGGCATCGCCAGCGTAGTGGCCGGATACCCTTGGTGCGGAGCACAGTTCAAGTCAGGCGCACTGGCGGACGAAAGCCAGCTTCTCATCCTGCAAGGCGATCGGGACAATTGGGTTAGTGTTCAGCAATGCCAAGCGGCAGCTCAAGCCGCCCGACTGACAGGCAGCAACGTCGCGATCCACCTCTTTCACAAAGCATACCACGCCTTTGATCGCGAGGACGTCTCGCCACGAGACATTGAAGCGTATACGGCCCTTTCGTTCCCGATCATCTACCTCGATGACGACGGAACATTCATTAACTGGCGAACGGATGAAGCAGACCCGACAATCGAAGGGGACTTCTATTCCAAATACCTCGTCGAAGGCGGATTCGCACAAAAGGGCGTCACTATAGGCTCAGCCGGCGATCAGGCCAAAGAATACCGCGAAGAGGTCCTGGACTTCTTTACGGCCACCCTCAGTTCACCAACCCCCACCGAAAGCGAGTGATCACAGCAGGGCATAATTCCGCTTATATATGCATAGCGGAATTGGCTGGAAAAGCTTATAGGAGCGGCCGGATTTCGTAAGAAAGCTGGCCGCTCCTGAAATATCCACTCTCGTGGTCGGTACAGGAGTCAATCTTCCCGCCGCACGTTCTCCAAAAAGGATTGCGTGAAGAATTGGTCGTAGGCACGACGCGGCTGAAGTATATCCAACAGTGCGTTTTTCTTGAGAAATTCTGCGACTTCATAAATGGAGCCCGTCAATCGGCCCGGCGACCTGCTGGTTCCCAAATTGCTCTCCAGGATTTGGTCAGCGCATGTGATCATACCCGTTCCATCCATAATCCTGACGGCATCGGCAGCGGATAGGCCGAGCTCATTTGCGATGATCTTTGCAGTGTCCTCGGGGGCTTTCATCCAAACACGGATAGCCTCACATTCTGTCTCGACAAACATCTGCACAATTTCAGGATATTGAAGCGCAAAGGATTTCGTGACAACAGCCGCATCCCAAGTTGGAAAGCCACGGCGTGCCATTTCCTTATTGTTGATGGTGACGAAGCCATCCTCCAAGACCATGCGGTTCAGAGCGGGCTCCCAAACATAAGCGGCATCGATCTCATTCCGATGCCAGGCTTGGACGGCTTCTTCTGGCGTCATGTCCAGCAAGACCATCTGCTGGGGATCGATGCCCTCCTCCTCAAGCATCGAGAGCAGGACATAGTAAGATGTTGACCCCACAGACACCGCAACGCGCTTGCCGATTAGGTCATGAGAAGTAGAATGATCGTCCCCGGAGCGCACGACCAGTCCTTCCACCTCATTCAGCATGCTCAACAGCATCACGCCATTGTATTCTATGCCTTGCGTTACACCGGAACTCGCAGGGGGACCACCCAGCGTACCAAAGTCCAGTTCGCCTGCGGCAATGGCCTTATTGACCTGCCCTCCCGTCTCAAACCCGTACCACTCTACCGGCAAATCGAAGGCCGACTCGTGCATCCTCATCGCCTTGGCAACCAACTGCCCGTTTGCCAATTTCAGATATCCGATCCGGACCCTCTCGGGTACCTGACCTCCCTCTCCTCTGCTCAACAAACTGGACACCTCAACTGGCGATCCCGATGGCTCTGCCGAGTCCACGGACGCGCCCACGGCAAGACTTTCCATCTCGTCCCGTGTGTCGAGCGCGGCCTCATTGGAACACGCAGACAAGAACAATAGGACGAGCCAAAATGTGCGTGTCATGAACTTGCTCCCGATTGCTGCTTTAAGGATGTGGGATTCAGAATGTACGACACCCGCCGAAACATATCTGTCGCGCACAGGACATTTACGTCAGTCAGCACTCGCGAAGGATTCCAACGCCTCAGCATTCAAAATCACGATGCTTCCATATCCCAGCTTCAGGAACTCCCTGGACTGGAAGTCACGCAAAATCGCGTTGACCCTTTGGCGTGTAGCGCCCACTGATGCAGCCAGTTCTTCTTGGCTGACTTGCTTCAATGGTGTGATCGGGCCCTCATCCTCGGAATATGCCCAGCGCCCCAACTCAGACAAGCGCGACGCAACACGCTGCGCAAGCGACCTCGTGGACAAATCAGTCAAGTGACGGCTCAATTTACGCGATATGACAAGTTCCGGTTCGAGTAACAAACGAAATGTCGCAACATCTCTTTCGAAGATTCGCAAAACCGAGTCGCGTGGAACGGTAAAAACCTTCGTCGCGCTTTGTCCAATGCCTGCATAGGAGTGAGACAATCCGTCAAGGCAGCTCAGAAAGCCTGTCCATTCGCCAGGACGAATGATTCCCATCATGAACTGGCTGCCACTCCGCACCAAACGATGAATTCTGATTTCTCCATCAATAACAGCGTGGAGGCCTGATGCTTCCGATTCCTGCTCAAACAGAACTTCCCGGTGAACAAGCTGGCGCATACGCCCTGACGTCAACATGGCGGCCTGAATGTCCTTCGGGAGTTGTGAAAACCACTTCCCGGAGCGCAGGAGGCCGTCTGTTATCAACTCATTACTTCCCATAACTGAACGCCTCAAGACAGGGCTACCGTCCCTCAGCATGCAACGCAACCAAGCGACCATTTACGACACCAAACTACCTTCCGAAAAGAATGCCGGTTGACCCACCCAGAATTTCGCTGTCCAATTGGTTAGCAAAAATCAAGGGAACTCTCCAATGGCACGACAGCCTATGTCGACGCATGCGCGTCTTTCAATGCCGAGGCGTGTAGGTTTCGGGTTTGGGGATTTCGGATTCAATATTTATTACACAGGTCTCAACCTCTTCCTGCTCTATTACTACACGGATGTGCTTGGCATTCGTCCAGCCTTGGGCGGCTTGATATTCGCAATACCCCTTGTTTGGGATGCAGTGACTGATCCGGTGATGGGAGTGATCGCCAGCCGCACGCAAACCCGGTTTGGAAGCTATCGCCCGTATATTCTTTTTGGCGCAGTGCCCCTTGCCGTCAGCTTTGTCGCCATGTTCGCCGCGCCACTAATATTTCCCGGCGCAGTTCTGGCATCAGCCATCATAACGCACCTGCTGTTCAGGACCTGCTATACTATAGTGTCGATCCCCTATTCCGCTTTGTCTGCAAAAATGACCCAGGATAGCGGCGAGCGCGGCGCGCTGGCAGGGGTGAGAATGATCTTTGCCACGCTCGGCGGCCTGTTTACCGTATTCATGACCTTACCCCTCGCTGCACATCTGGGCGGCGGCGACATGAAACTTGGCTTTCTATTCGTAAGTATAGTCTACAGCATACTGGCGACGGGAATCTTCTACACCACTTTTGCGACGACCGTGGAACAAGGCGGCCTGGGCCAACCAAAACATGTTTCGTGGTCTGAACTTGTGCATCTTCTATCGCGCAACAGAGCCTTGCTGATCCTGATTTCCGCTGTGGTCATCGGTGCAGTAGGAGGCAACATCTTCAGCAAGGCCCTTGTCTATTATGTGAAATATGCTTCTGGCTTAAACCTCAGTGTGACAACTGCGCTGGTGATACTGACCGCATCCGTTTCCGTCGGAGTGCCCATCTGGATGGTGGTGTCGCGATACTTGCCCAAGAAAACCGTCTGGATGGCTGGTGCAGGCATTGCCATCTCGTCGCAATGCATCTTGTTCCTGTTTTCAATACCTTCTGTTTACGGATTTTTAACAGTAATCGCGATGCTCGGAATAGGTAACGCGGCATTTTATGTTACATTCTGGTCGATGTTACCGGACACGGTCGAATACGGAGAGTTCCGATCGGGCCTGCGTGATGAGGGACTGGTATTCGGCTTGAATCAGCTCGCCCTGAAAGCAGCGACAGGAATCGGCATTGGCATTCTGGGCTTTCTGCTGGAACTGATTGGCTATACCGCCAACCAAGATCAATCCCAAACAACGATAGATGGAATTCGCACCATATCTATTCTGATACCAATTCTGTGCGGTATCTTGTCGGTCACCCTGATCTCCCTCTACCCCATCAGTAAACCTCTCCACGCCCGGCTGGTGACCGCCATCGATTGGCGGAATAGCCGGCGCGATCAGACTTGAAGGCAAAAGCCACTTCGGAGCCGTCGGGACATTCAGATATTCGGAAAGGGCGTCAGAGAAACTCGAACCAGGCGCTGCTTTTCCGAACAAGCAGATCTCATCTCACGCAGCGATCACCCCCCCCACCACTCGAGAAGAGTAGCGTCTCATTTCTGGTTGAACCGGATACTGGTATTGATGCGCCTTTCCAAGTTGAAGTGGTTGTGCACTGACGAATGGATTAAACTCAGCCAACTTCGCATGCCGGAGCCGTGACATGGCTCTCTCCATCACTTTTTCGATGTTGTAATTGGATCCAGACAGGGATTCAGCACCGGCATGGGGCGCTTGCGCGTTCACGTTCGAACCGGCACTGGCCGCCATGACTACAGTGGCACACAAAGAAACTAATCTCGATTTCCACATTGTTACCGCTTTCTCGTTTGAAGAGTTTTCAGAAGCGGCCAGCCTGATAGCTCCCAATAAGCATCAGGCCAGCCCGCATTGGAAACATCAGTAATTAACGTTCACGCCCAGCCAGAACGCCTGGCCATACCGGACACGTTCATACCAGTTCGGCACACCGACGACATCGTTTGCGTTGGTGAAACGTTGCTCATCATTCAATGCGTTCCAGACTTCCCCAAAAATCTCGACCCGCTTGGACAGTTTGTACCCAAGGCTAAGATCGAGTTGGTCATATTCTTCAAGCCGCAAGTCGCCAGACCCGTCGACGCTCAGCTGTTGGTTCTGGTCGCTGGCGTATTTCCAGGCTGCACGTGCTGACAGTTTTTCGCCTTCATAAAAGACGGTCAAATTGGCTAGCCTTTCCGAAAGCCCTTCCGGATCTACAGTCCGAACGATGTCCCCATCTTCCCCGACCAAGTCCATTTCACCTTCATTCAGAGTGAAGTTTGCGGATAGGCCAAGATTGTCAAACGGCGCAGGCAGGAATTCCAGACGATCTTTGACAACGCCGATTTCCAGCCCTGTTATGGTCGCGTCTCCCGCATTCATGGGCTGCACGAAATAGCTCTCGATTTGTTCGTTCAGGTCATTGGTGAACACATAGGGTGTTTGCAGGTCGAATATCTCGTCGCTTATATTCTTTTGAAACGCGGCAACCGATATGAGGCTTTTACCTGCATCGAAATAGTACTCGATCGAGGCGTCGAAATTATCGGAAGTCCGCGGCTCCAGATCCTTGTTGCCTCGCGCATAGACTCCCATGTCATTTGGGGGTGTTTCGCCTCGGGCAAGGTCCTTGATATCAGGCCGGCCAACCGTTCGGCTGGCGCCCAGACGAACCAACAACGAATCCGTGGCAAACCAGGTAAAAGCTGCCGACGGCAAAACGTGGCCATAATCCCCGTTCGTGCCAATCCAGTTGCCGTCATCCTCATTGTTAAAATGATTTTGAGCTTCAGTTTCCGTTGCTTCGTAGCGAAGACCTGCCACCAGGCGGATAGCATACGATGTATAGTTCGCCAGGCCGTATACAGACGTAACCGTTTCAGAGACCGTATAGTCATTCCCGTTTCCAGTTTCCTGAACTTTGCCGAAACTATCGGCCCCCAAGCCCTCCACGAAGCTCGCGAGAGATCCCACATCACTCATGATAAACTGGGAATTTGTGGTCCCTGGAAAATTGTAGTTTTCCGAATAGAGGAATTGCGCAAAATCTGCCTGAACGGTTGGATTGCGCCACCTGAAATATGACGAATTGAAATCGGCTTCGGTTTTCTTCAGCTTGGCACCAGCCTTGTAGCCAAGTCCGCCGTTTTCATTGCTCGCATACGTCCAGTCCACCTTGAGCGCTGAGACATCCTTGTTCAGCTCTTCCTGATAGCGCCGATATCCGTTGAAAACGTAATTGCCTTGATCTCCAAAGGCATCGGAACTATCCGTATCCAGTAAGTAAACATAGCTCTCACCCGTAGCTTCATAATTGCCCGACAGAGGACCACCAAAATACCAGTCAACGCGCGGATCATCCTGATAGGATGATGAGGTCGACGTAGACGCGGCCAACTTTACAGTGTTCCGCTCATCCATCGCCCAATCCAGGCCTCCGGCCACTGTGAGCGCGCCATCCACGCCATAATCGACCTTGTCGTTACGAATGGTCGCCACCGCACCATCAAAAGTCTCAAGTGCCGTGTCTGAATTCGGGGCGTAGAGCGCATGCTTGTTCTTGTCGAGATCGGTTTCAGAATCAAAGAAGTTCGCTGACACGTATCCTTTCAGAGAGGCTGTTGGGCGGAACTCCAGCTTCCCCGTCAGACCGTAGCTGGCTTCCTTTCGCTCATAAGCGTAGCCTCCAAGTTCAACTGGCAAGGCGGCCGGGTCGGCAGCTGAGCCCCAGAACGCGTACGGTTTGAGATTGTCTCGTTCCACATTTCTGAAGTTCGCATCGACGACGATGCCGATCTTCTCCAGCTTTCCGAGTACTCGCCCAAATGACAGGTTTCCCTTGGACGACAGCCCGACGTCGTCCGACGGAACATCCTCCTGGTACTGGCCAGCTGCCAGCCCGATGGAAAGCCAAGGCTTGTCAGCGCTAAACGCCGAGCGCGTGACAAGATTCACGGTTCCCGCAATAGCATCGCCATCAAGGTCTGGTGTAGTCGCCTTGATGACTTCGACTTGGCTGACGAAGGTCGTCGGCACCGCCTCCAGGTTTGCCCCTCTCGCATTGGCATCCCAGGTCCGGGCCGCCGAAGAGACCTCCATTCCATCTACGGTGAGATTGACGAATTCCTGATTCAGGCCCCGAATACCGACATACAGACCTGCGCCCTCATCCTGGAATGAGGTCACCCCGGGGATCCGGGACAGCCCCTCTGCCAAATTCTGATCAGGCAGCGCATTCAGATCATCTGCAGCCAGGACATCGGAAATCGTATCGGAACTCCGTTTGGCATCAATTGCACGCTGATTGGCGAGGCGTTGGCCCTGCACGACAATCGTGTCGAGAACGGTGGCACTATCGTCATCAGCATCCTGAGCGGTGGCGACTGGCATTCCGAGCGCAGCGATCAACGCCGCACCCGAAATACCTCGAAGGGCACGAACATTGCCCGGTTTCCAATAGGTCATAGCGGTTTCCCCAGCTTAAAAACTAATGACGGGCATTGCCCGACATCGCTCCCCTATCACCGCTCCATGTCAATTTTATATCACTATGTTATTTATTATGGTGTATTAACTTTCCTGTGCGAGATTAATTCCAATATGGAGGATTCGATGCAGATTGCTTCAGATCTGAACATTAGCGAGCGCAAGGTGCTGGATATCATCTGGCGGCTTGGCCCCATTGCGCGAACAGATATTGGCCCCCTTACAAGCCTATCAACGATGTCCGTGAGCCGCATCACGCGCGAGTTGACCGATCGCGGCCTTCTCAGTGAGGAGGTACACCGCAGCGGGGGGCGCGGCCAGCCCAGCCGCCCCCTCATCATCAAGTCTGATGCGGCTTGCTCCGCTGGCGTCTACTTTTCCAGTCGCGGTCTGCAGGTCGGCCTTATCGACCTGTCAGGGCAATTGCTCGCGCATGACGGCGTGGCTGTGGAAGCGTCTCGGCCCATCGATGTCGCCAGAGCGGCAGCTGAGCGGATCTCCCATTTCTGCAAACAGGAAGGCATCCCTGAGGACAAGATTGTCGGCGTCGGCTTTGCGTTGCCGGGAGATTTCATTGCTGACCGCAAGCGCCTGAACGCGCATGCTATGTTTCCAGGATTCCGGGGAAACGATCTGGAGGCCGAGTTGCAAGCCGGCATCAACAAACCCGTCTATGTGGAGAATGATGCGGCGAGCGCCGCGCTCGGAGAGCGTCTTCTGGGAGTGGGCCAAACGATCAACCACTTTTTCTTCGCTCATATCGGACACGGCATAGGCGGAGGCCTCGTTCTTGATGGCAGGCTGTACCGCGGCGCCCGAGGCAATGCCGGCATAATTGGCGTACAGTTTCCAAACGACCAGCCTCGCCCGTCCGGGCAGGATCTGTTCGCATTTCTTCAGAAGAACGGGGTTGAGGCGAGCGACTTCGAAGACCTGGAATTCCTTCGCCCGCAGACATGCCCCCCCCTCAAGACATGGATCGCCCGGGCCTCGGCTCAGCTGCGCGAAGGATTGTGGATCACTGCGCGCATTCTTGACCCGAACGCAATCATCATTGGTGGCCGCCTGCCCTTTCATATCCTTCAGGAAGTCGTTGCGCGCGTGGACGATGAAACCTTCTGCAATGAAGGCGTCGACTTGCCTCGACCAAAGGTTTTTGCGTCGTCACTGGGCCCGCTGGCCGGAGTCGTCGGTGCGGCAGTCCTGCCCCTGTATTCTCGCTATTTCATTTCGGATTGAGCGCCATATCCACAGCCACCATTACGAAAAATGACGTTGCAACGTACATAGCGACCACCAAAGGAGACCGCATACTCGCTGATGTCTGGGTCGGCCACCGGATAGTCTGTCGCGATCAGTTGTGCCCCACTCGCGAACGCCTCATCTGCGCGGGCGTAGTCCATGTCTCGAGCTTCGCGCGTATGCGCATCTGCACGCGTATAAACAAGAAAACCAGCCTCAACGAGCGGACGGATAGTCTGGCGGTCGGGCTTTGGACGCATCAGCCAGGCAGTCTGCGGATCAGCGACAGTCCGCGTGACAAACAATATCGGCTCAGAGCTCTCCACGGCCGCAGCATAAGCATCCTGCTTCGCCGGATCGTCCAGCAGAAGAAAGATTATCTTCCCGCGCATATCTTCAACCGGAGGCCAGCCCTCGTGCCGCACGGCTTCGTTGACAGACGTAAAATCTCCCCGAAGATCGCGCGGCAGGAACAGGGAATTCCGCTCAAAAACCGACAGGATCTCCTGATGAACGCCTAACCAGGTGGCGTCGGTAAACGGTAGTACTTCAGCCGGTTCGTATGAGGATGACAATGCTGGCTTTGTGCCTTGCTTGCTTTCCATCTCGATAAAGATGGGCAAGTGACCGGGATTGCGTAGCGACCAGTTGCGAATGATTTCCAGACATTGGATAAACCGAAGGCAGCGGCTGCGAAAATCCATTTCAGCGGTATGAAAAACCTTTAGGCCGGGCTTTGCCAGATCCCCATTCGAGTCGAAGGGACTCAGATTTTCTGCAATCTCTGGCGCAACTGCTCTCAAGAATGACGGGTCGTCAAACTGCCCACCTTTGGGATCATCCCGCACATCAAGCTCCAAAACCCGAAGCCCCATATCAAGTTGCTGATCCAAGGGAGCATGGGTGAAAGACAAGGCTTCGCGCAGGCGCGCAGCGGTCCACTGATCGCTTTCATTATAGCGCTCACCTTCCATGACGTCGAAAATCGCTTCATCCGGAGCGATATGATAAGAATTGTGCGTCCCGATAAACTGCAAGTGGTTAAGCCGAACCGGATCACTCGGCGTCACACGCGATTCGCCGCTGATACAGGACGAGATGAGCATTGTCGCCAAAGCAGCCGCCAAGACGTTGAGAAATATATTCACTGTTATCAAATCCCGGATGATTTTCGGATATTAATAACGGATAGTTATTTATCGCAACAGTTTTGCGACGCTTCCAGACATCGCTTCGCCTCCCGGTACCTGACTCGCCACCCACGGGCTGATTGACCAAGGCCCCGTCCCCCACACCGTATCATGTGGGATCGTACAGGCGCCTGACGATTTCTCGGTGCCGTGCATGATTGAGTTGGTAGTGTCTCAATAGCAGGACACAGGAAATGGAGCCCGCCATCGGAATCAGCAAGCCGAACCCGATCAGGACGATTTCTGGTGATCCCGATATGTCTTGACCAGCGGCATATCCCGAAAGATCCAAAGCCAATGCAAACCCTCCAACGCCCAGAGCGATCGAGGCTTTCTGTCCGAGAATGGCAAAGGCAAACAACATTCCCTCAGGATTGACGCCGGAACGGTCCTTCACCTCCTCGACGCAATCCGTCACCATTCCCCATATGATCGTATAGACGCCACTGGCACCAACGCCGACGACAATGCAAAAGCCAATCATCGCATACGGCCACGCAAACAGGCTCCCACAAAGCCCGACAAATCCCGCTGCGGTCGTGGCGTGCGCGAGTTGCAGCGCCTGCCTCTTTTCCCACTGCCCGGACAGAAAAATCCAGAGTGGCAAACCTGCGAATTGTCCAAGGACCATGGCTGTAAGCATGCTTGAGGCCGCCTCCGGCCGATCCAGGAGATAGGTGGAAAATGTACAGGAGCGACTTCCCAAAGAGGGGAAGTGAAAACGTGGCCAAACACCCAACGACAAGGGCAATCCGGTAGGATGGAGAGGCCCAAAGCGCCCTTATCCCCTTCATAAGTGGTGTACGAAAGCGCACTATGCGAGCACTCTCGCGATCCTTGTTCCTCACAACGCTCCAGGATGCGACCATCACGATTGCAGAAAGACAGGCTACCGATCCTGCGAAAACAGCGAGCCCTCTGGGTGACAGGATCTCGCCCCCGCCATTTTGGATGAGCGGCGCAAGCGACAAGGCCAGAATGAAAGATGCAAGAGAACTGAACAGGAAGCGATAGCCCGCGAGCCGGCCACGCGCCTCACTTTGGCGAGTCACATGCGTCATCAATGCGTTATGAGGCAAATCGATCAGGGAATAGCTGGCCCGAAAGACCACGACGAGAAACGTGATCAGACACGCACTGCCAGCACCAACAAGCGGCAATGTATAAAGCGCGAAAAAGCTCAACGCAGATAGGGGGGCACCGATCAGGATGAGCGGCCCATACCGCCCGATAGGGGTATGAAGCCTGTCTGCCAGAAACCCCACGCAGGGGTCGAGCACCCCATCAACAACAAGGGAGCCAAGCAAGATGAGTCCTGCGAGCGACGGGCTCAACTCCAGCATATCCGTCATCACGAACAGAAGCGTAATCTCAGTGGTGCCCCACAGGATATTCTTCCCGAAGTTTCCGGAGGCATATATCAACGGACGAGCATTAAATGCGACAGTCTCAGACAAACTCGAACCAGTCTCCGTGTTTTCCCGACGCGGCAGCGCGAGGCAGCAATCCATATCCTCCATCAGGCTGCAAAGAATCAACAGGATGAAGTCGCCACGGCCTGATGCGAACCGTCAGGTATCTGTCCCTCAATTCCGGCTCATCTGACAACGCCGTTAAGGGTACTGTTGCATTTGGCGACTGGAGACGGCGGCAGATTTTGGCCAGGAAACCTGAGCTTCCGACAAAACGGAGACGCGCTTGATCAGCGAAAGCCAGCACTGTGCGGGGCTTTCCGTGCAGCGGCGGTACTTTTTATCTGATGCGAGGTCTGGCTGGCGGAGAGAGAGGGATTCGAACCCTCGGAACCCTTGCGAGTTCACTAGTTTTCGAGACTAGCCTATTCAACCACTCTAGCACCTCTCCGCGGAGCCCGTGGACGGCTGCCTGCACTATATAATAAGCGGTCGACATGCAAGCACCTGAAATCGCCTGAAGATGACATTTGACAGCGCGCCCTGATTGGTGTTTACCCGCCGCTTCGAGCGCGGAACCGGCAACGGCTTCGCGCGCAATTCATTTCGCTTACCATTCCGGAAGGACGAGACCCATGTTCGCGGTCATCAAAACAGGCGGCAAGCAGTATAAAGTCGCGGAAGGTGATACGATCACCGTCGAAAAACTGGATACTGAAGCCGGTAAGGACGTAACCTTTGAAACCGTGCTCATGCTGGGCAATGGCGACGACGTAACTGTTGGCGCCCCTCTGGTGGACGGGGCAAGTGTATTCGGTGAAGTCGAGGAGCAGACCCGCGGTGATAAAGTTATCATCCGCAAGAAGCGTCAGCGCCAGACCTATCGCCGTACGCAAGGCCACCGCCAGCACCTGACGGTCGTCAAGATCACTGGCATCAGCGCCGACGGCAAGAAGCCGGCCAAGAAAGCAGCCCCGAAGAAGGCGGCTGCTCCGAAGGCCGAGGCCCCTGCCACGGAAGCCGCTGCCCCAGCCGCCAAGCCGGAAGTCGATTCCCGCGGCCGTATCGCCAATCTCGAAGGCAAGCCGGACAATCTGAAGAAGATTTCGGGCGTCGGCCCTGTCCTGGAGAAAAAGCTCCACGAGGCTGGCATCTACTTCTTCTGGCAGGTCGCTGCCCTGAAAGAAGAGCAGATCACCGAATTGGAAGAAGAAATGAGCTTCCCGGGCCGCATCACTCGCGACGAGTGGGTCAAGCAAGCCGAAGAATTCGCCAAGGACGCATAAAGGCGTTATAAGCCTTTCATAGAGGATCAGGAGCAAACCATGGCTCATAAGAAATCAGGTGGTTCGTCCCGTAACGGCCGCGACTCAAACCCGAAATACCTTGGCGTCAAGAAATTTGGCGGCGAGCATGTCATTCCGGGAAACATCATCGTGCGTCAGCGCGGCACCCAGAAATATCCGGGCCGCGGCGTCGGCATTGGCCGTGACCACACACTCTTTGCCCTGTCCGAAGGCAAGGTGGAATTTTCGCGCAAGACGGGCGGCCGTCTTTACGTGAACATTGTACCGGTCGCGGAAGCAGCAGAATAAGCGGCTGACAGCACGGCCGCGGGATACGTGGCCGGATCGCTTCAGACGATCAGTTTCCAAGGGGAGGCAGGCCACTGCCTCCCCTTTATTTTGTCCTCCCCTGCCCGCTTGGTCCTCCTGGAAGGAGTTACGGCATGAGTACGGAAATCACGACAGACAGGCTGGTTCTGCGGCCGGTCCACGCCAGCGACGCAGGGCGGATCACGGATCTCGTCAATGATCCACGCATCTACCGCATGGTCTCCCGTATTTCTGCAAACCAGACCGTGGCCCAGACCCTGGCCTGGATTTCCAGCCATGAGGCAGGCCGGGGGGATGACACCAAACACCCCTATGCGATTGTCGAGGACGGGGAATTGGTCGGCGTGACCAGCGCGCACCGCGACGGGACATGGTTGCCGTTCGAGATCGGCTACTGGCTCTCGCCCGAGCGCTGGGGCAAGGGACTCATGACCGAAGCCACCGAGGCCCTGATGGGTTGGCTGAAACAGCGCGGCGAGCGCAGCTTCATCTCCGGCTATCTGGACGACAATCCAGCCTCCGGCCGGGTGCTGGAAAAGCTGGACTTCATGAAGGCAGGCCGGATGAATGTCTTCTGCCTCGGCCGCGGAGAAATGGTCGGCCACGTCAATATGGCGCGCATCGACTGAAACACGTAAGAGTAGACCCATGAAATTCCTCGATCAGGCCAAAGTGTTCATCAAGTCCGGCGGCGGCGGCGCAGGCTGCGTCTCGTTTCGCCGTGAGAAATATGTCGAATATGGCGGCCCGAATGGCGGCGATGGCGGGCGGGGCGGCGATGTCTGGGCCGAAGCGGTCGAGGGACTCAACACGCTGATCGACTATCGTTACCAGCAGCACTACAAGGCCAAGCGCGGCGGCCACGGCATGGGCAAGGAACGCACCGGCGCGGGCGGTGACGACGCCGTGCTGAAACTGCCGGTGGGTACCCAGATTTTCGAGGAAGACCAGGAAACCCTGATCGCGGACCTGACCGAAGTCGGCCAGCGTGTCCTGCTTGCCGAGGGCGGCAATGGCGGCTGGGGCAATACAAGGTTCAAATCCTCAACCAACCAGGCCCCCCGCCGCGCCAATCCGGGCGAAGAGGGCGAAGAACGCTGGATCTGGCTGCGTCTGAAGCTGATCGCGGATGCGGGCCTGCTCGGTCTGCCGAATGCCGGCAAATCGACCTTCCTGAGCGTGGTAACCGCCGCAACGCCGAAGATCGCCGACTATCCCTTCACTACGCTGAATCCCGGTCTTGGCGTCGTCGATCTCGGCCCTGGCAGCCGGTTCGTGCTGGCCGACATTCCCGGCCTCATCGAAGGCGCTGCAGAGGGCGCAGGCCTTGGCCACCGCTTCCTTGGCCATGTCGAGCGCTGCAAGGTGCTGCTGCACCTGATTGACTGCACGCAGGACGATGTTGCGGGCGCCTACACAACCATTCGCAACGAGCTTGAGGCTTACAGTCCCGAACTGGCCCAGCGCCCGGAAGTGGTCGCGCTGAACAAGATCGATGCGCTTCTGCCCGAGCAGGTCGCAGAACAGGTCACCCAGCTGAAGACTGTCTATGACGGGGAGCCGCTGCTGATTTCAGGGGTCACCCGCGTCGGCGTGAAGAAGGCCCTGTCGGAAGTTTCCCGCCATCTCGGTCTGATCGCCGAGGAAGAGAATGCCGGCGAGGACGCCGACTGGACGCCGCTCTAATGGTGGTGATGCGGCTCGGTGTTGTACCGGCCGCATTTGCCGCACTTCACGATCACGCCGTGCGCATCATGGTGCGCCACGTTGACCAGCAGCTTCGTCTTGCACGATCCGCAGCGATAGGTCTCGTCGCCGCCACCTTCGCGGGCGGGCGACCCGGCAGTGTGTTCCACCACATCGGCGCCTTCGGCCTGGGCAGGGGTCAGCAGGATCATGTCGAATTGGGGCATTGCAGAAAACCTCGTCTTTTCAACTGTCGTGACGGTCAATCGCCCGGCTTGTCAACGGCTTCATTTTTGCTTCCGGCATTTGCCGCAGCAGTGTATCGCTCCGCCAGATGACTGAAACGCCGTTTGCCTCTGCCAAGCGTATCGTGGTGAAGACCGGCTCTGCCCTTGTCGCAGAGCACGGCCAGCCGCGCCATGCCTGGCTGGAGAAACTTGCATTCGATATTGTTTCACTGCGTTCCAGAGGGTTTCAAATCATTCTCGTTTCGTCCGGCGCGGTTGCATTGGGTCGCAAAAGTGTCGGCAATTCTGTTTCAAACCGTCTCGACCAGAAACAGGCCGCCGCCGCCATCGGCCAGTTGCGCCTGATGTCTGCCATCGGCCGGGCCTTCGAACCGCATGATGTCACCATCGGCCAGGCCTTGCTCACGCTCGGCGACACGGAAAACCGCCGCCGCTGGCTGAACGCACGCGCGACGCTGGAGACCTTGCTGGAAATCGGGACAGTCCCGGTCATCAACGAGAATGACACCGTCGCGACCGACGAGATCCGCTATGGCGACAATGACCGGCTGGCCGCGCGCGTGGCCCAGATGATGGGCGCGGATGTGCTGGTGCTCCTGTCGGATATTGACGGCCTCTACACGGCGGACCCGCGCACGCATCCGGAAGCAACGCATATTCCCCGCCTCGACCAGCTGACCGCCGAACATGACGCGAT
>JGI24519J20070_1000190_pt1 | contig 19070 bp, 19 predicted proteins | sample LinPmetageLP43_FD_20070 | JGI IMG/M metagenome (IMG submission 20070) | reverse complement strand
GACAGCCACGGAAACGAAAAGGAGACCCCCATGGCAAACGCACTCGGATATGTCAGCGAAACCAAGACCGGCTTCGAAGGCGCCCTCGCAATGATGAACCTGTCGGCAGCCATCCGCATCGAAAAGAACGCGGAAAAAGCCGAAGCGGCCCAGCCGGACTACCGCATCTTCGCCGGTGAGACCTCGACCGAGATCGGCGGCGGCTGGATGCGCAAGGCGAAATCTTCGGGCCGGGAATACGTCTCGCTGACCCTCGCAGATCCGCAGATCGGTCCCCGCAAGATCTACGCGAACCTCGCGCCGGTCAAAGGCAAGAAAGGCCGCCACGTGATCCTCTGGAACCCCAGGGACTAAGCCCCACACACATCGCCAAACTGGCCGCTCCGGAGATCATTCCGGGGCGGCTTTAGACGTGTTTACATCGCTCGACAGAAGGGTATCTATAGCCACTCAAAGCCATGTGCGCTGCGCATGGTTAAGTGAGGTGTCGCCGCGACGCCGCATATCTTCGTGACTCCCAATTAGAATTTTCTTTTGCTTTTTCAGACGTGTTGAAGCCGCCACGTTGATCTGTGCCCGGCAAGACGGGGTACGGGGAAATGAACGAGGCAAAAGGACGGCCAAGTCCTTTCCTGACCACGAAAGAGGCGGCTGCCTATCTGCGCATCACGGTCCGTACGATGGAAAACTGGCGCTGGTCGAACAATGGACCGCAATACCGGAAACATGGCGGCACCGTCGTCTATCATGTCGATGACCTGAATAAGTATTCGACGGTGTGGAATCGCGCGCGAGGATCAGGAAATGGTGGGTAAAAACGCGACGCCGAACGCGGTTGCCGTCGCGATTTTCATGGACAGTGAGGCTTTGCTTTCGAGCTATAGGCGGGGCAATTCATGAGCCTTCGCGCAGCATTCTGGAGCGGTATTTCTGTGATCGGAGTGGCATTGACAGGCCTTCCCGCGACCGGGATTTTGCCGCCGTTTCTACTCTACAATCCGAGCCAAAGCGCGCCGCTGGGTTGGTATCGCGTCAAGTCTTTGGAGGTGATTTCTAGGGGTGATCTTGTGGTCTCGAACCTTCCGGAAGCGGCTTCAAGGCTCGCTGCGGAGCGGGGTTATTTACCGTCTGGTATTCCCGTCATCAAGACCGTCCGCGCGCTCGAAGGGGATACGATTTGTGCGGTCAACGGGGTGTTGCTCATCAACGGGACGCCAGCTGTCAGCCTGCTCTCCGCAGATAGTATGGGACGCACTCTACCGTCTCCCTGGACGGCCTGTCGGAAGCTTCAAACGGATGAAGTCCTGCTCCTGTCCGACCGCACTCCGGACTCTTTTGATGGACGGTATTTCGGAACTGTTTTGAAGGCGGACATTCTGGGCAGGGCGATCCTCCTGAGGGACGTTGATTTGGCTGCGGAAACTGGTGGCCGAGAGCAGTTTGATGGCGAATTTGATTGCAAGATAAAAGCTCATGGAGCCAATGAGGGTCTACATCCCTGTCTGCACATCGATTTTTATAGTTCCATGCCTCAGGATACAGTTCTGGGGTCTGATGGAATCCCCAATGACGACAACAGAATAGCATGGTTCCATGCGCCTAGCCTGGCCTGTTTCCCGCCGGATCGGCCCGAATGAGCACGCCGCCCGACAATCCGTTCACACCCAGACCTGGCAGGATTCGATCGAACGGATCAGGAGGACGTGCGAAGACCTACCTGACGCAAATGACGAAGGCGCTGTCTTCAGCAGGTGGTGTCCGGCGGACCACCCTGCCCGCTCGGCGGCGTGCCGCGCAGCGCGGCGGGCGGCGGCGCGTGATCGTCAAGGCGCGCATCGTCCGGATGTCCGCGTCGAGCGTGGCGGCTCTCGCTGCACATATCGGATACATCCGGCGGGACGCAGCCCTCAAGGAGAAAGATCGCGGGAAACTCTTCGATGCGATGAGTGAGGACGCGAATGCGTCCGATCTCGCCAAATCCATCACTGATGACCGGCACCATTTCCGGTTCATTGTTTCGCCCGAAGACGGCGCCGAAATGGCAGACCTCAAGCCCTTCGTTCGCGACCTGGTTTCGCAGATGGAAACTGATCTGGGGACGCGGCTCGAATGGGTGGGCGCCGTGCACCATGATACGGGCCGGCCGCATGCGCACCTCGTGATCCGGGGTCGGCGCGACGATGGTACGGATCTTGTGATGCCGCGGGCGTATATTTCGCATGGCATTCGGGACCGCGCCGAGGACATGGTGACACTTGAACTCGGGCCTGAAACCCGGCTCGAACAGGAGCGGAAACTTCAGTCGGACATCGCTGCCGAGCGTGTGACGCGGATCGATCATTTTATCGCGCGTCAGGTCAGTCCCGAACATGAGTTCCGGTTGAAGGATAGTCCCTCACAGTATCGCACTCTCCATGCCGCGCGGCTTCGGACTCTGGAGCGGCTTGGACTCGCCCGGAAGCTCGGAGCTGGGCGCTGGCAGATGCGGGAGAATTTCCGCGACGTTTTGCGTGGGCTTTCCGAGCGGCACGATATCATCAAGACGATGAACCGCGCGCTTGCCGGACGCGGTGACCGGCGGCTGGATACGGACGCTATCTTCGACAAGTCTGATGCGGATGGCCGGAGCGTGACAGGGGCGGTTCTGCAAACGGGCCTCACGGGCGAAGCCCATGACAAAGCCTACACTATCATCGACAGCCTCGACGGCCGCGCTGTCTTTGCCGAGCTTGGTATTGCCGGTGAAGTCGAAGATCTGAAGCGCGGCGCGATCGTCACCGTGTCGCCGCCAAACCTTGAGCCGAAACCTTCGGACATCACGATCGACCGGATCTCGCGGGCGAATGGCGGGACCTATTCGGCAAGCCTGCACCAGGCGGACGATCCCCGGTCCAGTCCGGAATTTGTCGCTGCCCATTTACGCCGGCTAGAAGCTATGCGGCGCGCCGGTCATGTGGAGCGTTCAGCTGATGCGGAGTGGAAGGTTCCATCGGACTATCTGGATCGGGCGAGTGCGTATGAGCGGGCTCAGGCGCGGTTCCGGTCGGCGCAATTGCTTGTGCGATCCGAGCTTGGGCTGAAGGATCAGGAAACGGCGCTGGGAGTCACCTGGCTGGATGAGGTGCCTTCCGCATCCGGCGTGCCGCTCGGGTTTGGCCAGGAGGTCGCTGAGGCGCAGGTAAAGCGACGCGCATTTCTGGCGGGCTTGGGAATGAAAGTGGAGGCAGGCGCAGGGCTATCTGCGGCACAGAAGTCCGAGCTGCTGAAGCGCGACCTGATGCAGGCTGGACGGACGTTGAGCGAGGAAATCGGGAAGCCATATTCACCGGCGCCGGAGCGGGGTCATGTTGACGGCGCGTATCGCGAGCCGGTCTCACGGGTGAGTGGGAAATTCGCGGTCATCGAACGGCAGCGGGATTTTACGATTGTGCCCTGGCGGCAGGTGCTGGAACAGCGGCGCGGGATGGCGGTGTCCGGTGTTGTGCGTGGCGGGAGGATTTCGTGGGCGTTGGGGCGTGGGATTGGGGAGTAATCTAGAATGCCGCCAACTTGTGGCGACCAATTGCAACACTCTTGGTTCATCCTTGTTTTCGATTGAAGGCGTTTCGCGTATTGGAACGTGAGAGTGCTTTCGGCTTCAATGGACGCAATTCTGAGATCCAGCCCGGTCAATCTGCGCAAACATTGACAGTAACTTCAAGCGAGGCGGAGCGCTAAAAATATCCTCTGTCCTTAGCGTCGAGTCTCGTCAATCAAATTGGCGACAACAAGACGAAAGATTTCCGCTTGATACAGAGCATCTTGAAGGGCGTCATGATTTCCCTTCAGTTTTGGCTTCAGTCTTTCGGCAATCTTGCTGGATCGTGTGTCGCTCCAACTACAGCCCGTCGCGCCCATATATAGAGCCTTGACGTCTAGCGCAGTGAAGCCAAACGGATTGGCTTCGTGGAAACGGTGAAAGTAGTAGTTCACGAAGGACCAATCAAATGAAGCATTGAATCCTACGAACACCAAAGATCTATTTGAATCTACCAACGTGGCGAGCCAATCCGCAAATTTCCGCATCGCATCGGATGGATCGAGACCGGTGCGCTCAAGCTCATCCAGAGAAAGCCCAGTCACCTCAAGAGCCTTCGGATCGAAGTTGCGATTGATCGGCCGCAACTCACACGAAAACGTCTTCTCGGGGTCGGCCACTGCACAGGCGCCTATCGACAGAAGGCTGAACTCTCCGGGAATTGGACCGGACGTTTCAACATCGACCGAGACGAAAACTTCTTGCTTCACGCTCATGAGATCAGAGGCTCCGCTGGCACGAGAGATGGACGGCCACGGATGGCCTGCCAATGCTCCCGGAACGCACGCCGCCTGTCCTCCGCAGTACCGCTGGTCTTCCAATGCAGTCCGGAGAAAGTCGTAATATCGAACGGCAGGCTCGAACCCTCACGTGCCATGACCATAGTCGGAAGACCACGACCGAGCGCATAACCGAGTTCGAGGAAGCAATTCGGGCGCGCGCCGGTGATATCCGCGAGAACGACGCTGCTACGGTGTAGCTTCGCAAATATCTCCTGATCAATCCGTGCATGATCATAAGATTGGCGGCCATCTATCACAACGAGACGATAACCCAGTTCGTTTTCGATGACGGGCTGAACCACTGTGTCGAAAAACGTCTGTACTTCGACGAAATCGTCGAGCTCGGGATTGAGCAGGCGCACGGCGAATGCCTTTGGCTTGTCCAGCGATTCCAGTAGCTCGATAAGCACGGACACCCGATCGGAAACCAACTGGCGAGGCGGGAACCGAATCTTGTTGAGCCAATCGTGGGCATCACCATCGTCGGCGACTTGGAACAATCGCCGTGTCTGGTTACTCGTAAGCCCGAAATTGTATAGCCGCCGAGCGCCGGTCGTCTCGGGGCAAAGCGGAAGATTAAGTGGAACGATCGGCTTGCCCGCGTCGTGATACAGATTAGCGAGATAGAGCACGCCTTCGGTCCCGCCCAGAGCCACGAGAATATCTCCGAATCGTGCCTGCGCCTCCATGCGCTTGCTGTTCATGTTCCAATGCGCCGCGTTTTCTATTTTTACTAACGGTGATGCGCGTAGTTCGTCCCACAGAGCGATATATTCCGGAGGGATTTGATCTTCGTTCTTGTGGTGCTGAACCGCAACTGCGAGCGATCCAGGCACATTTTCTGGCCGAAGCGCCAGACAGTCCTTGATCGTTTTCCAGACCAGCCAATCAAAACAGATCGGCAAGCCGTCACTCTTGCGCACTGGCTCCGCGTCGACGGGGATCACGAAATTCGCGCCGCGCTTGACAAGCTCCTTCACCAGCGCGGGGATCAGTTCGCGCGCCTGTTCTACGTCTCCAGCCGCAGCAACCGCCGCATCCTCGACGATGCTGCCTGCGATATGTATGCGGCGACCAAACAGCGGAGAGCGTGCCATTACTTGTCCTCCATCACGGGTGACGCGTGCAACGTGGTGGCCACGGATTTCAGATGCTCGAAGCGCAACGGCTCCTGCGGATATGCCTTCGCGAGCGCAGCCGGGTAAAGGCGTGTGCGAACGTCAGAATAGGTCCAGGTGGGATGCCCACCGCGAGCGCCAGTCGCCGCGACGAGTTCGGCAAGTTGCGTAGGCGCCAAACCAAGCCCGCTCAGATCCATCGCAAAAAGCTGGCGACGCTCCTCATCGGAGGGGCGTTTGAACTCCTCCACGATGGCAGCGCGCCGGCGAAGCGCGGCATCCAAGGCTGAGAGCCGATTGGTGCAGAGTATCACCACGATGCGACCGCCATATTGACGCAAATCGTCAACGCCCTGGATCAAGGTGTTCACCGCCACCTTGTCCTCATGGTGGCTATGATCCTGAGTTCGGGAAGCACCCAAGCTGTCGCCTTCGTCGATTATCAAGATCGCGCGGCGATGTTTACCAGCGGATTGAACGACTTTGCGAAATGCCTCGGCGATCAGCGTGCCCATCTCGCCGACCATGCCGCTGCCACGGACGCGATTCGAGAGCTTGAAGAGGATGGAATCCTCGCTCTTAGCTTCGGCGACCAGCTTATTGGCGATACATTCGGCCATGGCAGTCTTGCCCGTGCCGACATCACCGTGAAATATCACCAGCGGATATTGCTCCGCGATAAGATCGCAAATTGCGAGCTTTCCGCCATGATGTTTCCGATTCCAATCACCAAGGCTACCGACATTGAGCAAGAGGCGGAGCTGATCATGGACGCGGGCATAGCGGGTATCAAAGCCCAGTAGCGTCGCCTGACGTTTAGCCAATGCATCACTCGGAAGCGGTGTTTCGCTATCAAAAATACTCGGTTGGCTCACGCTGCCCAATCCTTCCGCTGCATGCCGTAGCTGTTGCTGGCATAGTTACGTCCGCCAGAAGACGTCAGGCCGGAATGGCTCGTGTCATCGCTGGTTGGCGTCCATCCAATTTTCAGTTTTCCCTTCGTCGCATCCCGCGCCGCATCGGTGTAATCGCTCGTGTAACCGAGGATGATGCGCAGATATGGGTTGGCGACTTTCGGCCAAAGGACACCGCCGGGCCGACTGGTTGTCAAAGAGCCCGCTTCGGTGTTGACGTCGAAGCGGACGGCTTTCATCTCGACACTGTTGCTAAACAGGGTAACGTCCACATATTTTAGGTATCCAGCCTTAGCCAGAACCTCGACATCGTGTGCGTAGTCTCGGGCTTTCTCCGAGGTCCATCCCTGGGTGCTGTCGGCGATCATGACGAGATCCGCCTTCAGGTTCAGGACAACCTCCTCGATGTCTGCCACTGTGTAGGTCTGCGACGCGCTTGCTGTTCTGGTTTGGCTCATCCTCAGTCCTCCACCTTGAAGCGAGGGCCGAAGACTTCCTTCCAGACCTCATTATCGTTCTTCGCTGATGCATAATTGGCCGCTTCCCAGGCCCCTTCGGCAGCAGCGACGATCTCCTTCCGCTCGGTCTCTGAAATCCGGCTAGTCACGTTATTGAGACTGTAAACCGGATCGAGAATGATGACCGGATCGGAGAAGGTCGTGAACGGAGCAGTATTCTCGGGAAAGCTGATTTGTTCCTTGAGACCGGACTGGGCGATATAAAGAAGGAAGTTCCTGAACCGCTGCTCGATACTCCCAGAATTGCCCTGCGTTGCCAGGACATGCGCCATGATGAGTTCAATGGCGAAGGATTTAAGCGGCTTGATCTCCGCCTGGTTGCGCCATTTCTTGGCCATTCGCACCAGCGTCCGGAAATCGCTGTCCTGGTTCTTTCGATCCCGGACGAATTTGATCTGACACGGTGCGCAGGTCTGGATCTTCGATCCATCATGGATGTCAAACTGCCAGCCATAGCCGGGGCGGTTTTCATCCTCGATCACGGGCACAATGTCGACGCTGAGACCAGTTCCGACGAACGTCACCGTCGCCGCCTTGCGCTGGATTTCGAAGTCTTCCACCGACTTGTTCGGGTATTGCTTGATCAGCAGATCATAGATGGTGTTGTTCAAGCTATTGAGCGTTTCCTTGTTCGCATCGCGGCCGGAAATGTAGAACACAACATCGACATCGACTGGATCAACGCTGGTTTTCCGCAAGATCGTGTATTTCGCGAACGAACCCGCCTTCACCACCTTGGTGATCTTAATTTCGGTCTTGTCGCGCACGCCTTTGCACAGCTCAACAATCAGGCGGTCTACCTGCTCGTGATATTCTTTCCTTTTGTCGGCCGGCAAGCGCAAGACATTGCTGTCGTAGTAGCGTAGCTCAGTATTACTCAACGCCATTGCCCGACCTTCCTTTCTCAGCTTCCAACCATTGCGTAGCTAGTTGAGCTATCCGCCTCAGCGTAACTCGGCGCCTCGGTTTACAAATACAATGGTATTTCATCATCATTTTCACGATATAGCGACATATTTGCCGTTTTCAAGCAGTATCAGTTTACATTTTGTATTTTTATACATAGCTTTGGAAACCGATAGTTTCAAGGAGGCCATCATGATTGGAAGCAAGCTTAAAATAGCTCGGTCGGCATCGGGCCTGTCGCTACGCGCGCTTGCCAACGCAATGGGCAGCATCGTCTCGGCCCAAGCGATTGGCAAATATGAAAGAGATGAGGATATGCCAAGCTCGCGTATTCTGATCGCTTTGGCGGCAACCCTCAACGTCACGGAAGATTATCTTCTCTGTGAGGACGAACTCGCCTTGGAAGGCGTGGATTTCCGAAAGAAGGCAGGCGCATCAGCGCGCGAGGAGGCAACTCTGCAGGCACGGGCGATTCATATACTGGAGCGCTATCTGGCAGTGGAAGACCTACTGCAAATGCGCAGCGTTGACTGGCAGCAACCGCGCAGCGCACCTTATCCGGTCGCAGACATGCGTGATGCCGAGGATGCTGCGCGTTCCGTTAGGGATGATTGGGGACTCGGAAATGACCCCATTCCCCAGCTCGCCGAATTGCTGGAGGAACGTGGCATAAAGATTTTGTCATTGGACTTGGACGAAATTGACGGTCTCGCCGCTAAGGTGCGCCGCAAGGATCGGAGCGCGGCGCGGGTCATCGTTATCAAACGCAGCACGTGGTCGGAACGCAAACGTTTCAACCTCGCCCATGAACTCGGCCATATGGTGATCGCACCTTCGGGCGACATTGACGAAGAAAAAGCAGCACATCGCTTTGCCGGCGCCTTCCTAATGCCTGCAGATGCCTTGCGTGCGGAGATCGGCGCCATTCGCTCATCGATTAGCATTGGGGAACTCATCGCTTTGAAAAAACGCTTTGGTGTCAGTATCCAAGCCCTCACATACCGATGCAAGGATCTAGGGATTATCAATCAGGCTGCTTTCGCTAGATTGTTTAAGGTATTTACTGAACGGGGATGGAGGACGGAGCCATTCGAGGAACCAGAATCGATGCAGCCGGACCTGGAAGAACCAAAGCGCTTTGAGAGACTGTGTTTTCGAGCACTTGCTGAGCGCGTCATAAGTGAGGCACGCGCTGCAGAGCTGTTGGGAATATCAGTCCGCGAACTCGACGCGAGGCTTGATCATAAGGTGGCGGCCTAATCTGTGCCTATCCTCGTTTCAGACACCTCGGTTCTCGTTGATCTGGAGCGGGGTCAGCTCTTACCTGAAATTTTTCACCTTCCCTTCGAATTTGCCGTTCCCGATCTACTTTACGAAAAAGAACTCGCGGGTCCACTTGGAGCGCAATTGGTGTCGTTAGGGCTTCGCGTTGAAGTCCTAACGCCCGCGGAGCTGTCGTTCGCTGCGGTCGCGCGACGACAAGATGCACGTTTATCGACACCGGACACCTTTGCGTTCGCCATTGCCCATTCACGCCATTGGACGCTTCTCACTGGTGACAGTGTTTTACGAGAACTCGCTAGAGCACAACGCATCGAAATGCGCGGCGTGTTGTGGTTGTTTGACCAGTTCGCAGACGGAAACCACATCGATATGGTCCGACTCCACCAGGGGCTAAGCGCCATCTTTGCTCATCCGAGATGTCGGCTGCCCGCAACCGAAGTACGTCAAAGATTGGCCCGCTTTGCGCAAAGAGCTCGAGAATAGCTTTAGCTTGCGCACAAGGGTTTGTGTCGATGAAATAGAGTCGCTGCAAATTGGCTACTCCGACCCAAATGCCGAATACTATTGTCCGCAGATTCTTCCCGCAACTTCACTCTTGCCACCCTGTTATTCCCAAACCTTCAGAAAACCCCTCGATTTCCCCCGAATTCCCTCTCTGGAGGTTGAGGGGCTGATTGGTCAGGTTCTGTGTCATGAAACATGGCACGAACCTCTTTTGGCAGATTATTCTGGTATTGCTTGTCGTTCTGGTGGCGCTTTGGTGCGCGACGGAATGGACGGCCTGGTCGCTTGGCTGGTCGCCCTGGCTGGGTGAACCGCTCTTCGTTATCCTGGACATGCCGGTCTATGTGCCCTGGGCCTTTTTCGGCTGGTGGTATTCCTTTGATGCCTATGCGCCGGATGTGTTTGAACGGGGCGGGATGATCGCAGGGTCTGGCGGGATTGCTGCCATCGTGATCGCGGTGACCGGATCGATCCTGCGGGCCCGGTGGGACAAGCGGGTTTCGACTTTCGGCTCAGCGCGCTGGGCTGAGAGCAAGGATCTCCGCAAGTCCGGACTGCTGAAACCAGCCGGCGTATTCCTCGGCCAGGTAGAAGGTGCGTACCTGCGCCATGACGGGCCAGATCATGTCATGGCCTTTGCGCCGACGCGCTCCGGCAAGGGCGTGGGTTTAGTTGTGCCGACGCTCTTGTCCTGGCCGCATTCGGTTCTGGTGCACGATATCAAGGGTGAGAACTGGCAGCTGACTTCCGGCTGGCGCTCGGAATTCTCGCATTGCCTGCGGTTCGATCCGACTGACATTGCGTCGGCTCATTTCAATCCCCTAATGGAAGTTCGGCGCGGACACTATGAAGTGCGCGATGTCCAGAATATTGCCGATATTCTCGTGGACCCTCAGGGCAAGCTCGGCGATCTCGGGCACTGGGTCGACAAGGCGAACTCCCTGCTCGTCGGTGTCATCCTGCATGTGCTCTATGCCGAGCGCGACAAGACGCTGGCACGGGTTGCGAGCTTCCTTGCTGATCCGGACCGGTCTTTCCGCACGACGCTGTCGATCATGCTCCGGACAAATCACCTTGGCACGGGAGAGGCGCCGCGTGTGCATCCCGTTGTCGCCCAGACGGCCCGCGAACTGATGAACCAGTCGGAGAACGAGCTTTCAGGCGTGCTCTCCACCGCTTTGCGGTTCCTGTCGCTCTATCGCGACCCGGTCATCGCGGAAGTGACGTCCCGGAGTGATTTCAGGATTGAGGATCTTGTGTCCGGAGATCGGCCGCTTTCGCTCTACCTGGTCGTTCCGCCTTCGGACCTCTCGCGCACCAAACCCCTCATGCGCCTTATCCTGAACCAGGTCGGCCGGCGCCTGACGGAACATCTGGAAGTGTGTCCGTCTGTGTTTGCGCGCGGCAGGTCGCTGGCTCTGAAGATTCTCGGGGCATGTGGACTGCTCGCGCCTCAAATTGTTGTGCCTGAAGCGAAATCCCGCCGCCGCGTCCTGTTCATGCTGGACGAGTTTCCTGCCCTTGGACGGCTCGACTTCTTCGAGAACGCGCTCGCCTATATGGCAGGTTTTGGCCTCAAGGTTTTCCTGATCGCGCAATCGCTGAACCAGATCGAGAAGGCCTATGGTCCCTCGAACGCAATCCTCGACAATTGTCATGTGCGCGTGGCCTTCGCGACCAATGACGAGCGCACAGCCAAGCGGATTTCCGATGCGCTCGGCACCAAGACCGAACAGCGCGCCATGAAGAATTATGCTGGTCACCGGCTCGCCCCCTGGCTGTCGCACAAGATGGTCTCACGCCAGGAAACCGCCCGTCAGTTGCTGACGCCCGGCGAAGTCATGCAGCTGCCTTTCAATGAAGAACTGGTCCTCGTTGCAGGCTCCCCGCCCGTACGCGCGCTGAAGCTGCGCTACTATGAAGACCTGAACTTCACCGAGCGCCTGAGGGAGGCGCCTGGTTTTGCGGCCTGCATTACGGGGGTCCGGGAGGATGATTGGGGCATTGAGGTCCGGTCGATTCATGAGGGCCTGATGCAGGTCTCCGAGATCGAGCCAGGCAGTGACGGACTCGGCCCCCAGAAGGCACGGGATGCCGCCGAGGAGCGCGCACGGGTGTCTTCCGCCTCGAAGCCTGTCGGTTCACGCTCGACGGCACGCAACCCGCTGCAGGCCAGTCTCTTTGATGCGCTCGTCCAGGCCGACAGTCTCGAGCAGGCGACCGGTATCGATCTGACGGGGAATGGCGAATGAAGCCCCGCATCCAGCCCTACATCTCGCCCGAGATCCATCACCGGCTGCAGGCCATGGCGAAACGCCCGGGCCTGTCAGAAAGCGCCATCGTCGACCGGGCGCTTGCAGCCTGGTTCGCTGGCGAGGATGGCAACCAGCGTGAAGCTGCCATCAATCGCCGGCTCGACCGGCTGACACGCCAGTTCGGGCGGATCGAGCGGGACAATCTCGTCCTTGCCGAGACGCTCGCGACATTTGTGCACTATTTTCTGACCGTGACGCCGCCGGTGCCTGCCAATCAGGTCGAGGCGGCCCGCGCAAAAGGGGACCTCCGGTTCGACCTCTTCATTCGCCAGGTCGCCGAAGCCCTCCGGTCGGGCCAGCGCATTCTTCAGAATGCCGTCGAAGACGTGACGGAAGAGGCTTCCGGGTTTGATGGCGAATCCGCCTCTGAACGTCTTGGCGAGGCGCGGGCCGATGCGTGACGCGACAAGCCAGACACGGACACGCGCCATGCTGGTCACGGCACTGGGCAGCGAGATCGTCGCAGCGCTGGATGATCCTGCCGTTGTCGAAATCATGATCAATCCAGATGGCAGGCTCTGGATCGAGCGGCATGGGAGCGGACGGGCCGAGTCTGGTTCGATGACTTCCGCCGACAGCGAGCGTGTTATCCGCCTGGTCGCGAGCCATGTGGGAAGGCGCGCAGACGTGGGATCGCCGATTGTTTCAGCCGAGCTGCCGATGGGCGGAGAACGGTTCGAAGGTGTCTTGCCGCCTGTCGCGGCAGGGCCTTGTTTCTCCATCCGCAAACCTGCCGGGCGGGTGATTGCTCTGGACGAATATATCGCCTCTGGCGTCATGGCAGCCCATCATGCCGAGGCCCTCCGGCAAGCCGTGCTGGAGCGCGACAATATACTCGTCGTTGGCGGCACGGGTTCCGGCAAGACGACCCTCGCCAATGCCCTGCTTGCCGAGATTGCTCTGACGGGTGACCGGCTCCTGATCCTCGAAGACACGCGCGAGCTTGTCTCGGCGGCCCGGGACGCCGTCCAGCTGCGGACCCAGCCGGGATCTGTTTCCCTGGCAGACCTTGTCCGCTCGACGCTGCGGCTTCGACCCGACCGGATCATCATTGGTGAAGTCCGGGGCGGTGAGGCGCTCGACATGCTGAAGGCCTGGAATACCGGCCATCCGGGCGGCATCGCCACCCTGCATGCAAACTCCGCCCTTGGCGGTCTCTCCCGGCTCGAACAGCTGATCGGCGAGGCCTCGGCGCAGGTGCCACATGACCTTATCGCCGAGACGATTGATTGCGTCGTCTACATCTCGCGGCGCGCCGGCCGGCACCGGGTCGAGACGGTTGCGCGGATGAACGGGCTCGGACGCGGCGGCTACGACCTCACACAAGTCCAGCCGGACCTGCAGCTCGTCCTGCCGAGCCTTCCTTTTTCTGAACCGCTTCTCTCCACCGCCCCTGAAAGGACACCACCCCAATGACCAAAGACATGATCAAGGGCACCAGCCTCACCCTGCTGGTTGCCACCCTCGCTTTCCCCGCCGAAGCGGCCGGGTCCGGCATGCCCTGGGAAGCCCCTCTGCAATCGATCCTGGAATCGATCGAAGGCCCGGTCGCCAAGATCCTGGCGACCATCGTCATCATCCTGACAGGACTCGGCCTTGCCTTCGGCGAGAGCGGCGGCGGCATGCGCAAGCTCTTGCAGATCGTGTTCGGCCTGTCGATCGCCTTTGCCGCGACAAGCTTCTTCCTCTCCTTCTTCTCCTTCGGCGGCGGAGCAACGCTCTGATGGCTGAAGGTTTGCACCTCCCGCCCGGCTACAGCGTGCCGGTTCATCGCTCGCTCACCGCGCCGATCCTGCTCGCGGGCGCGCCAAGGCTTGCGACCATCGTCAACGGCACGCTGGCCGCCGCACTCGGCATCGGCCTGCAGCTCTGGGGCGTGGGGCTCGTCTTCTGGATCGTGGCGCAGGGCATCTGCGTGTTCGCCGCAAGGCGCGATCCGCAATTTGCCGACGTGCTGATCCGGCACATCCGCACACGAGGCTATTACGCATGCTGAACCTTCGTGAATGCAGGGCCGGGCACTGACCTTGAGGACGACAACTGTCGAGAGAATCGGCGGGGATGCGATCCTCTCCTGCCGTTCGGAAACAAGAAGCCATCCGGCAGGAGTTCGCCGGAGGCGGTCATTCGTCGCTTTGGGGTGCAAGGCCGGTTTGAGCTGTAAAAGAACTCTCCACTTTCCCGCTGCAAGCACATCAATTGGATAGTGTCGTCAGGGTAGTTTCCCTGCCGACAGAGATTCTCGCACACCGTACCAGACAGTATAATGCTTTGTTATTATCGCCGGTCATACGCCATAGCCCGCTTCGCTTCTGCTCGGGCATGCTTGAATTGAGGACGGGGCTCGAATGACGGCTTGCAGCTGCTAGATACAAAGGCGGACGCTCTCTGGATCGATCGGCGCCGTGTCCGATTGTGGCATTCAGCCGTTCGAGAGGTCCCATGGATATTCATCCTGCAGGTGCTCCTGCACGAGCGGAAGCTGATCCTCAAACTTCACCGCCCAGTAGCCGTCGCCGTCGCATGGATTTGTGATCTCGTAGCTCTTACCGCCGATCGCGACTAGGCGGGTTCCGAAGAAGTCTGACAGATAGCGGCTGGTGCGGCGCGCATACGCGCCGGCCTCTGCGCGAACGTCGATCGGCGCCTCGCCGAGCTCTTCGGCGTCGTGCTTAGCCTCGTTGAGATCGCGGTAGAGTGACTGGAAATCATAGAGGAATGGAGTGGTGATGCGATCGGCGACCTCAACCTCGCCGCATGCGCTGCAGATGTTGACTAGCAGTTGGTCGTTCGACCACTGGCTGTCGCCGTGCACATTGTGATTTTCCTCCAACAGCACGGCGGTCGGCAGGATACGACCGCTCTTGCAGTGCTTGCAAAATGGGAAGTTAATGTCCACCAGGTCAAAGCGACCCTGATCAAACACGGCGACCTTATAGAGTGCACCTTCCAATTGTAGGGGCTCGTAGGAGGCCAGTCGCTTAAAAGCGATGTTGGTCGTGACGTCGATCCGGTGCATGGCGCCGTCCACGACACCGACAAAGTCGGTCGCGTCGCCGATATCGGCCGCGACAACTAGATTGAAGTCCTTGCGGTACTGTTCGAAGAAGGCGACCTCAGCATTCAGGCCGGCATAACCGGTCGGACCAAGCGTATTCCGATAGCTCTCGAGCCAAGTCTTTGCGACCACTGAGTCCTTCTGAATTTGGGCGAAAATTATCCGCCGCTTCTCATTGTAGACCTCGGCAGGGTTACGAGCTGCGGCTGCTTTCCACGTCTTTCCTGCCATGATCAGGACACCCTGCCCCTGGAGGCAAAGTTCGCAGCAAAGTAATCGATTACCTCCGACGCCTGAGTACCTCTTCGGAATTCCTTCTGTCCCTCAAAATCGAGGTCCGGGAGCATATGGATCAATTGGTCATCTTTGAAGAGAGACAGGAGGGCGTCTGGATCAAGGCCTTCCGTCCGCTGGCGGGTCATAATGTTACCCGCCTCAAGCACGGCACCGATCAAGATGTCCGCCAACTGGATGGCCGGGCTGGTCCTGGAGTTGACTTGGGTCACTTCCGTCAGTTTCAAGGGGAATTTGAAGCTTGCAATTGCAGTTTGCCGCAGCTCGATTTCATCGGTGTGATCGATGAAAGCCTGCATTAAATCGTGGTAAGTGGCTAGATTTTTCGATTCGTCATGCTCAACCCGATAGGGGCCGTCAGCCATACCTTCCATCCGGCTGATCAACGCCAGCATCACCACCATGGCGATGTCGGTCGAGATACCCGGCGTGGCGATCGCTCGCAGACATTCCGGGCACGAATCTCTCGCCAGAGGCCCAATCGCTTCAGGTAAAGCCTGCCAATTGGTACGGCGCGACGCGGCGACAAGCGCCTTGCGGCTCTCGGGAGTCTTCTCTTTCATCGCACGCTGGAAAGCCGCCAGCATATCCTCAAACGGCTCAGCACCCAAGATAGTCGGTCCCGCGATGCTCAGGAGCGATCCCATCGCATAGTTCTGGCCGTCGGCGTAGAAATCGGCTCCACGCTCATAATACCATGGCTCCACAGCGTAGTCGCAGAACTTCAGAATCAGCATGTAGCGCTTGTCCAAGACGTGGGTGATGCACTTGTAACCCTGAAGCATATCACGCAGCAGCGCCAGCAGCTGGGGCCGGTTGCCAGAACGGCGCGACAGGGTGCGGTATTTCAGCTCCGGGCCTTGGCGCCGTGGAAAGTGCTCCTCGATTAAACGGGCAGCTTCATCGTCGCTAATCGCGATCGCTGCGGCGCCTTGGAAACGTTGCTGAGGGTTGAGCAGATCGAACCCGGTGTAGCCGCTTTCGTCCATCCTGAAACATTCCATGGTCATACCTCCCGTTCGCCCTCAGTATATAGGGCCATTTCATGGTCGACATCGGATCATCGTCATTGGCCCCGAAGATGAACAGCATCTGCCTGCAGCAACTCTAGCGACAATGTCTGCTTCCGGTATTTTGGCGACGTCGATCACAGCAGCGAGGACGGCAGGAACGGGCCAGCTTCACCAGGTCGCCGCTGGCATGCTCGATGACCGAGCTGATCCAATCTGGCCGTTCACCGCATCTCAGAGGTCAGGCGCGATCTCGCTAGAAGACCCCATCGGGTTCAGAAAATTGAACGGCAGATTTTGATATCGAAGCAGCCACTCGTCGAATTGAATGCGCGAGTCCCCAAATCAATTTTACCGGGCAGAAGTTTCGACAATCATCTTGTTGTGGGGAACGAGTGCAAGTTCGGTCTTCGGCCAAACGCTTTCGCGCGGTGGAGGAAATATCTTTACCCGAGGCAGGATTGTCGTCAGGACGCTCGTCATCTCAGCCATCGCGAACGCCGCCCCGATGCAGATGCGAGGACCCGCACCAAACGGCATGTACGTGTAGCGCTCCGGGGCGGGCCGATCCGGCGCAAACCTGTCTGGATCGAACACGCGCGGGGCCCGCCAAGAGTGTTCGCTGCGATGTATAGCCCAAATGGGGATATTGATCCGCTGCCCTGCTCTGACTTTGTGGCAGCCGAGTTGCGTGTCGCACGCGGCCACACGTGTCAGCATAAAGGCAGGCGGATAGAGCCGGAGGGCTTCTGAAATCACCTGCCGTGTAAAGACAAATTTTTCTGCTCCATCTTGAGCAGATTTTCCAAACGACGCCAGCATCCGCGCCTCTGTAGGCTGGTGCGCTGCGATTAGATAAAGCGTCCAGGTCAGGGCTGCTGCCGTTGTTTCATACCCCGCGAGAATGAAGCCGAGCAAATTGTCAACGAGCTGGATGTCGCTGAGGGGGCATCCCGTATCCGGATCTTCGGCCGCCATCAGCAGATCAACCATGTCCCCGCGTGGCGGTGCTGATCTGCGATAGTCGATCAGGCTTGATATGTGCGCGATGATTGCTGCCCGGTGCGGGGATTCCAGTGAGGGACGACCCCCGTGGTAGGCATCTCCACGCAGAACGTAGCTTGGCTTCAATCTGGAAATGTCCGCGAAGAAGGATTGAACGGTATGTCGGAACGCGTCCCGATCAATCTGTTCGGCGCCTGAGAGCATGGTTTGAACAATAATATCGAACGTCAGGCGTTTCATTTCCGCGTGCAGATCGACTGCTCCAAAGCCACGTGCTGTCCAGTCGGTTACGAGCTTTTCGGCCTCGCCCACGAATGTGGGAACAAAAGGGGTCATGCCAGTGGCCCGAAAGGCTTGCGCCGCGGCGCGCCTTTGCATCTTCCAGTCGTCACTCTTGGCCAACAGCAGTCCGCCCCCCCATGCGGGCCGCATGATCCGTTCGAACAGGTGGCCATGTGGAAAATCATCCACCTGGTCCAGCAAAACTGCTTTCACGAGATCTGGCGACATGACGAAGAGCGGCATACCCGGCAGTGGCGGTTTCCAGGCTGACTTTTGATAAACAGCCTGTGGCAAGCTACCGATCTGAGATCGCGCATTCCGGGCCAATCGTTTCAGCGGGCCCAGATCTTTCGTCTTCGGATAAGGAGCCGGTGGGATGAACAGGTCCGAGACCAAAGAAGCAGCCATGTAGACCTCCCTAATGCATTCATGTTACAAACCATACCATATGGTATGGAGTCAATTACCTTGATGGGCCGATTTGAAAAATCCGACTGGCTGACACTCGGTCAAAACCTTCTCAGGACCGAAGGGCCGGCCGCGCTCACCATTGAAAGGCTGACGGCCTCAGCGGGCAAAACACGCGGCAGCTTCTATCACCACTTCGGTAGTCGTGATGCGTTTCTGGTAGCTTTGATCGAGGATTGGCAGGCTTCCTCCCTCACCGCTTTGGCCAAACGGCTTCAGGATGCGAACGGTCCGGAAGCCAAACGTGCCGTCATGCGCGGCATCGCCTTGGAATGGGATGGCGCGTTTGAACGTCAGCTTCGCCATCTCGCCGCGCAGGAGCCGCTGGTCGCGGAGCTGTTGGCCAAGGTCGATCACCTCCGCATTCAGGGGCTGGCGAGCATGATCCGATTGCTCCAACCTGACGTCAAAGACGCCGATGCCTTGGCGTTCGTGCAGTACGCCTCGGTAGTTGGCGGGCAAATGCTGCTGAAATCAAGTGACGACCCGCGAATCCCGGCGATTCGAAAAGTCGGCAACGAGCTCTTCGGTCTCGCTTAGTCTATCTTGGTAGTAAGGCGGAGCTGCGAACTGGACGTTCGTTTGGCACTTGCGAACGGCGTTTAAGGGCCAGCTATGCCCGGATGGACGCTGATTTCCTGTGCCTTCTATTGCGCCCGTTGCTGTCGCTCCTGGCCCTCCAAGCATCGGGCAGCTCTCGCCGGACGTAATCTTTGCAAATTGATCCCGATGAGCCCCAATCCACGGCTCTTCTTGGAGCTACAAAATGCTATCTCGGGCGCACAAGCGACGGATCGTCGCTGATTCGCATTTCTGAGGCGCGTGCACCGAAACATCCGCAATTGCGTCATCGGGATGGTATGCCCCCACTTCGCCTGATCTCGTCGATGCCCAACGCACTACGATCGGATGCTTCAACCAAAGACAGTATTGACGCTTTGCACAATGTGCGAGCCTGCCTAATATGCGCGCCATGCGAAGCGACCTTGATCATCTCCCCCACGGCAAACAGCGCGAACTCCAGCGCGTGACGGA
>JGI24519J20070_1000178_pt1 | contig 19641 bp, 20 predicted proteins | sample LinPmetageLP43_FD_20070 | JGI IMG/M metagenome (IMG submission 20070) | reverse complement strand
CGGTTACCCAGCTCGCACGCTCCGGTTAGAAATGGTCGAGAAGGCTCGACCAGAGGCATCCCTGCCTCACTCAACAGATGCGACTTTCTGGTCGCACCATGGATTGCCCATTCCTCGGCGTCCGGCTCCGGCGACGCCGCCAGCATGGCGCGGACCTTGTCCATGACCTCGCTTGGCTCGGTTGCATCAATCCACGCCCCGTGCAGCCGCCCATTATTGTAGGCGACAAGGCAGGCAACATAGATGCGGGGGCCGTCCCGCAAATCCGGTCCGGTAGGAGTTCCAAGGGGGGCAGGTGTTTCAGGTGAAAGGGTCATGTCAGCCTCGCAAAAATGAATCCTCGCCCGCGTGCCTTTCCCGGCAGGCGGGAGGGGGCGGACGAGAGGTGCGGGCGCCCGGGCGTATAAGGGCCGGGGGCAAGGCGGGAAGGTAGGAGGCAAGGGGAGAAGCGAGCGGTTCTAGGTCACCGGCGCCTTGCGCGCGGGCCGCGCCCGGGCAGACGCGCCGTCCGCCCCCTCACGGCTGCAGGGAAAGCTTGTCCACGCCTGCAAATGCCAAACAGGCAGGCTGGCGCCCTGGATACGAATCCGTCCAGACCCGACAGCCATGGCCTTGCACATACGAGACTTCCGGGAAGCAGACCGCGCAGCATTGATTGCGCTGTGGGAGACATGTGGGCTGACAAAGCCCTGGAACGATCCCGATGCCGATATCGACCGGATCCAGGTCTCGCGCGATGCCACGATCCTTATCGGCACGGTGGATGACGCGGTCGTCGCCAGCGTCATGGTCGGCCATGACGGTCATCGCGGCTGGATCTACTATCTGGCTGTGAGCCCTGACCGCCATACCCGAGGCCATGGACGCGAAATGATGGCAGAGGCCGAGCTTTGGCTGACGGCCCGTGGTGCGCCAAAGGTGCAGCTGATGGTGCGCCAAGAGAATGAAGATGCGGCCGACTTCTACAGCGCATTGGGGTACGAGCGCCAGGATGTGACCGTACTGGGCAAATGGCTCACGCCGTCGACTGAGGCTGACTGAGGCTTCGAGAAGCCACGCGTCCATGACCCCTCTGGCCGTCAGGCCAGTGGGAAGCATGCGGCGCGGCCCCCGGCCGGCGAGCCCCCCGCAGCGCGCGGCGACCCGAAGGGGTGGCCGCGTGACCGGAGACGAGCCGGGCCCGGTCGAATGCCTTCCCGGATTTTGTGGGCTCCAGCCGCCCGGACAGCCCCGCGCAGCGGGCTGGGGGAGGGTGATAGTTCCAGACATTGCGAGTGCTCACCGGGTCCTGGAACGCGCCACTTTCATCCAGTGGCCTGCATTCCTGCCGAAACAAATATTGCGCCCGCACGCGTTTCTTTTGCCGGATGATGCCGGTTGATCGTTGAGTCTCCTGGCATCGCGTTCAGCAAGGAGGAACCGTTGGCGCCGATGAATGAGGGCAGGTGAGACAGGGCCCGCACGTGTTGATCGATACCGGTGAACCGAGGTTCCTGCTTAATGGAAGGCGAAGACGCATGGCAGAGGGCAAGCCGAGAGCAAAGCGGGCACCATCGGAAATGGATATTCGGGCCGCGTCGCGCCTGCGCGAGGCGCGTCATGCACAAGGCATGACACTCGTGGAGCTCGCCGGCCGGTTGGGCGTCTCGCATCAGCAACTGCAGAAGTACGAGTGCGGCACGAACCGGATTTCCGCTGGCATGTTGTACGACGTGGCCGAGCTGCTCCACATGCCCCTCGCCGACTTCTTTGGCGCCGAGCGCCCGTCCAGGGACGATCAGGTCTCGCGGCTGCGCCGGGCGGCGCACCGCATTGTCGATGCCATGTCAGACGCTGAGCTGGTCAAGGTTGTCAAAGTTCTGCAAGCGCTGGACGAATAGGCGCGTGGGGTGTTCCGAGGCGCGCCGTCTCGTACCTCCGGCAGCCGGGCGAGAATATGCAGACGATCACCAGACGTCATTCCTGGCTCAGGCTTGATGGCACGCAGGCGCGCATCCGGAAATCATAAGGCGGTCCGTCCAGTGTGAAATGTCCATGGCGTTGAAACGACGATCAGCATTGCGCGCAACCCGCCTGCCTCCCGTTTGCCGGAAGACGCCCCTGCAACAGCCTGAAATAGCCACCCGCGCGCAAGCGCTGCCCCTTGGCAAGTAGCCGTACCATTTCCGATTTCATGGCAGTCGATCCGCTCTGCCAGGCGTGTGCAACACGCTGGTGATCATAGAGGATCAGCGCAGTGTCCCTGTAGGTCAGGCCGGCGTCATGTGCGTCCAGCGCGATCAGTGCGTTGCGAAGCCGCAGAGCCTGCTGTGTCAGCCGAGGAGCCCCAGTCTCGCCATGCCCGAACACGTGTCCTGCCTGTGCAAGAATTTGCGCCTGCCTGCTGGCCTGGCTGATACCCGACAGGGAGACATCGAGCTTGACCGCGCGTCCCGCAAAGAGCGGCAGGCCGCGATAGCGCACCTGCAGGGCGCTGGCGCCTGCCCGGATCAGCAGGTGTTCGCGCTGGCGCGCATCGGTCAGATGCGTGACCCGGCCCGTACGCAGGCCCACGTCAAACAGTTCGTCCGGTTCGTCCGTGGCGCGCTCGCGGCCGAGAATGGCAATCTTCCGCGGGAAGGCGCGGTCCGACCAGAAGACATCTGCGACCCGGGCCGAAAGGTCAGGATTGGGAAAGAAGATGAGCCCCCAGGTCTCGGCCAGCCGGTCACGCCGCATCAGTAACAGTCGCGTGGTTCGCGCGTCCGCAGCTTCACTGGAAACATCGGGCACCTGCGCTATGGCATTGGCCTGGAAGCGCCGGTTGCGCCTGAGAAATTCCCAGGCCCAGTCGCTCGACGAGAGCTGCGACGCATAGGCATAGCCAGCCAGGATATCGCTGAATTCCCCGATGTGCCGTATGCGCATGCCCGAGCCTCCCAGGACAGTGTTCATGCAGCAAATGAGCCAAATGCAACCCAAGGAGGAATTCCATCGCAGCCCCTCGGTCGTCCCCAATGCGACCGGCAAGGACGACCTGGTCCGTGCTGTCGCGCGCCAGGCGCGTCCGTGGCGAAAGTCAGACTTCCGGTTGGGCGAAGGGGCGGAACGCCGCCGCCTTCAGAGGCCTTTGCCCAATGCGCATTGGAGATTTTCACCTCCATCTGACTGCGGACCATTCACCCTAAGGCGCAGAACAGTTGACTCTTCCTCGGCATACAATCTCGATCACTGCCTGAAAGTCTGCCAGGGGGCGCAAACGGAGCCGTAGGGACTTTGACGGAACCTGCGCCGAATGAGCGACAACTCTATTAGGGCATCAGCCTGGCCGGGAATGTCCTTGTCCCTCAAGCCCTTCACTGCCAGCGGCTCAGGTCAGCTGTCACATGCTCAACAAAAGTTGATTGCGCATATTTCGAGGCAGTTACCGCACAAGAAAGCATGCGAGGGGAACTCAAGCTTCAGGCGGCCGAGTTTCTTGAAGGCAGACGACCCACGATTGCGAACGTCGATAGTTGCTCGCGATGGGTTCACCCTATGGCTGGTCCCGCCAGCGCATCAATGATCGGACAATCGGGTTCGTTGCCCTTGGCGCACTCGCTGGAAATGCGCTTGAGCGTGCGTTCGAGCGTGCGCAGGTCCGAGATCTTTCGGGAGACCGATTTCAGGTGATTGGCGGTGAGCGCATGGATTTCGGCGCAGCTGTAATCTCCGTCGTCGACCAGCGAGAGAAGGCCGCGGATCTCCGCCAGGGTGAAGTCAAGTTCACGGCTTCTCAGGATAAACCGGAGTCTCGACTGGTCCGCTTCGGAATAGAGACGATGCCCAGCCTCGGTCCGGGCCGGTTCAGGCAGGAGTCCCGTGGTTTCATAATACCGGATTGTTTCGGGATTGCAGCCTGATCGCCTGGCCAATTCTCCCCGCTTTACGCCTGCTCGCGTAACCGTGAATTCCGTCATGTATTTTTGCCTTGATCCTGTAGCCCCTACAGGGGGCAGCTTGTCACCCTGAGCCGCAACCGACAAGAGGACATCAAGCCGTTTTGACCGAATTGACGCAAAACACGACAGGTAAAGACAAGCGGCGCAGCTTGCTGGCCACGGGCAGCGTGCTCGGCGCCATCCTGGCATCATCCTGCTGCATCGTGCCATTCGCACTGATCAGTCTTGGCGTATCAGGCGCCTGGATCGGACAGCTTTCAGCGCTCGAACCGTTCAAGCCGTATTTTATCGGCGTGACCATGTTCCTGCTCGCGCTCGGCTTCTGGCATGTCTATTTCAAGAAACCGAAACCCTGCGAAGACGGCTCCTATTGTGCGCGGCCGGAGTCCAGCCGGCTCACGCAATTTGCGCTCTGGATAGCAACCGCCCTGGTCATTCTCGCGACCACTATCGATTTTTGGGCCCCTTTCTTTTACTGAACACGGAGTAAGACCATGAAGAAAAGTATCATCGCTGTGGCAGCCATTGCCATCGTCGGGATGGGCGGACAGTCCGTTGTCCTGTCATCGGGATCGACCAGCGAGGCGCAGGCCATTTCGGCCGAAGCGCCCCTCGCGACAGCATCTTTCTCGATCGAAAACATGACCTGCGCCACCTGTCCGATCTCGGTCAGGAAGGCCATGATGCGGGTCGAAGGCGTCAAGACGGTCGACATTGATTTTGACAGCAAGATTGCCAGCGTTACCTTTGACCCGGCCGTCACTACCGCCGACGCGATTGCCGCTGCATCGACCAATGTCGGCTACCCGGCAACGCGTTCGGACGCCTGATTCATGCGTGCCCTGTTAGGTATTGGCATAATCGGAACACTGATTACCGCCCTGTGCTGCTTTACGCCTGTCCTGCTCATGATTCTCGGGATTGTCGGCCTGTCAGCTCTGACCGGCTATCTCGACTATGTCCTGTTGCCGACACTTGGCGCCTTCATCCTACTCACGCTTTACGCCCTCTGGCATCGCAAGAGCCGGACCTTACCCCCCCCACCCCAGAAAGCCCATTCCATGACTCATAGTTCTTCCGAAGGCCGTGACCATTACGACGTCATTGTCATTGGTGCCGGCTCAGCCGGCTTTTCGGCAGCCATAACGGCAGCTGAAACCAATGCGAGAGTTGCCCTGATCGGCTGGGGGATGATCGGGGGAACGTGCGTCAATATCGGCTGCGTGCCGTCCAAAGTCATGATCCGCGCCGCAGAAGCCTTGCACGGAGCACGCGCTGCAAGCCGGTTCCAGGGGCTATCAGGCGAGGCCAGGATTGATGACTGGGCAGCGCTGATGGCCGACAAGGACAACCTTGTCGAAACGCTGCGGAACAAGAAATATATCGACCTCCTCGCTGACTATGAGACGGTCGACTATATCGAAGGCAAAGCCGTTCTGGCCGAGGGCGGTGTGATGATAGACGAGCGCTTTGTAGGCGCAGACCGTACGATCATCGCAACCGGCGCTTCGCCAGCCATTCCTGATCTACATGGCCTGTCTGAAACACCCTATCTCGACAGCACAGCCGCGCTCGAGCTGGGCGCCTTGCCGGAGTCCCTGCTTGTAATGGGCGGGGGCTATATCGGGTGCGAACTCGCCCAGATGTTCGCCCGGGCAGGCACGCAGGTCACGCTGGTCACACGCAGCCATCTGTTGCCAGAGGCCGAGCCGGAAATTTCTTCGGCCCTCACCGACTATCTTGCGGATGACAACATTACCGTCAAGACCGGCCTTGATTATGTCAGTACTCGAAAAACCGAAGCGGGCGTTGCGCTGACGATTTCGGTTGGCGGTCGGGAGGAAACGCTGGAGGCGGGGCATTTGCTCCTTACAACGGGTCGCCGTGCCAATACGGCTAAGCTTGGCCTCTCGGAAATGGGTATTCAGACCCATGCAAATGGCGCCATCCTGGTGGATGAACGTATGCGCACAACCAGGGCGGGCGTCTACGCAGCCGGCGATGTCACCGGACAGGACCAGTTCGTCTACATGGCTGCCTATGGCGCCAAGATTGCCGCCAGGAACGCTCTGAACGACCAATCGCTTGCCTATGACAACGCGGCCATGCCGTGGGTTGTGTTCACTGATCCGCAAGTCGCCGGGGTCGGGCTGAGCGAGGCCCAGGCGATCAAGGCTGGCCATTCGGTCAAGACATCGATCGCGCCGCTGGACCTGGTGCCCCGCGCCTTGGCCGCGCACGATACGCGCGGCCTGGTCAAGCTGGTCGCTGATGCGGACACGGACGTGCTGCTCGGAGCCCAGATTCTCGCCCCTGAAGGCTCTGATTCCATCCAGACCATGGTGATGGCGCTGAAGTTCGGGATGACCGCAAAGGCCTTGGGCGAAACGATCTTCCCCTATCTGACAACGGTCGAAGGCCTGAAACTGGCAGCCCAGGGGTTCGGCAAGGATGTTTCCAAACTCTCCTGCTGCGCCGGGTAGAACCCACATATTGTTGAGGTTCGGGTTGGGCCACCGACAAGTCTCCAACGGGCGCGATTGTGTTGAAGAAGTCGGTTACCAGCGTCGACCAGGATACTGGATGAGAGAGGCCTTCGCCTCATCCGGCTGCCGGTAGCGCGCCCTGGATCGATAGCTTGGCGAGTTTCCTCAGGTTCTGTGCGGTAGCGGCGAGGAGGAACTCGTCCTTTGCGCCATTCGGACCTCTCAGACGCAGGCGGTCGAGCTTGAGGATACGCTTGAGGTGGGCGAACAACATCTCGACCTTTTTCCGCTCGCGTCTGGACGTGACATAAGCTTCCGACGCCATGATGCGCCGCGCAACGTCTCGTGCCTCCTCGTGAACCGAGCGAAGGATTTTCCGCATCGGCTCTTTTGGGCAACACCGATGCTTCAAGGGGCAGTCATCGCAATCAGTTTTTCTGGCTCGGTAGCGATAGAGACCATCCCTGGGAGGTTTGGCTTTGGCGGCGCGACCCGCGACGCGGTAGCGACGGAGGCTCTTGCCAGCTGGGCAGACGTAACGATCATCTTCTGCATCGAAGGTGAAGTCTGACCGCTCGAAGATGCCATCCTTGCGGAACGACTTGTCGAACACCGGGATGTGCGGTTCGATCCCGCGTTCATTGACCAGCCAGTTCAGCATCTCGGCTGAGCCATAAGCGGTATCGCCGGATAATCGGTCCGGTTTGATATGGTTGCGCGCTTCAACCCGGTCGAGCATCACACGCGTGGAATGGACTTCGGCCGTGCGTACAGCGGTCGTGCCTTCAACATCCATGATGACGGCATGCTTGCAGTCGATCAGGTAATTGACCGAGTAGGAGTATTTGGCGGCGCCGTCTTTATAGGTGCGCGTCCAGCGAGCTTCAGGATCAACGGGCGACAGGAACTTCGGCTCGACAGGCGTTGATCCGCCAAAGGCGGCCTCGTCGAGTGTCGCAAGATACTCCTGAACAGCACGGCGAGCAGGATCTCCGGCGGCAGGCCATCAACTCCAGGCCCGCCGCCTTCACGGTTTGCGTCCGCCTTGATGATGCTGGCATCGACGGCGAACGCCTCGCCGCCAACCACGCCTTCGGCGATGCACCGTGCCAGCACCGTCTCGAACACTTTGCGCAAGAGATCACTCTCACGGAATCGGCCATGACGGTTCTTCGAGAATGTCGAATGATCCGGCACCGGATCTGTCAGGCTCAGCTTGCAGAACCAGCGATAGGCGAGGTTTAGGTTGACCTCTTCACACAGTCGACGCTCGGACCGGATACCGAAACAGTATCCCGCGATCAACATCCGGATCATCAGCTCCGGATCAATCGATGGGCGGCCCATCGCCGAATAGTACGGCTTCAACTGAAGCCGGATGCCTTCAAGATCGACAAACCGATCAATCACCCGAAGCAGATGATCCTCAGGCACATGTCGCTCAATCGAGAACTCGTAAAACAGGCCTTCCTGCATCACCTGCCGATCACCCATCATGGCTCACGCTCCCATGCTCAATGACTACAGGAAAAGTGAATCAGAATTCGGCCCGATTGACACCGACTTTTTCAACACAATCGGCGGAGAAGCAGCCGTAGGGGTTTTGACCGATCCGGTCGATGAATGGGTGACATCCTTGAAAGCGAGAACGTTCGCCGAGGAATTGTCTGTTCCTTCAGTTCTCCGCGAGATAGAAGGGATTCGCAAGGGGAAGGAGCGCGCGATGCAAATCGATCTGCCGATCCAGCCAGAGCAATTTCAAACGGCGCAAGATGCGGCCGACCGGTTATCCGTGATTTACCCTCAACTCAGTATCGCCGTTGAACCCGGGCGCTTGCTCATTGCCAGTATTCCCGACTCCATGGTGGAAGAGGTGCGGCAGGCTGCAAAAGATCAGTTGATCCGGTCCCGATATGCATCTGAAACCGCCGAGCTGAGAGCGGTACTCTATCGCCGATTGCTGGGATGACGGAGGTCTTTCCGCTCAGATTCCGCCGAAAGAGCGCCGACAAGATCCTGTTTGCAAACGAGGCAGGCCAGTCCTTCCTGTCGGATCAGGGCTTTCTGGAACGTTTAACGTCGCATGCGCCCTCCGCCTCAGACCGGGATTTTCTGGTGTCGAGGGGGCTCGCGCGCGAAACGCCGGGCGATCTCAATGAGACGGCGTTTCTGGGGCGCCTTGCACAGCGCCAGCGCCCGCCTGGCAAGCTTTCCTATGTCATTCTCGTGCCAACGCTCAGATGTGACCTCTCCTGTTCCTATTGCCAGGTATCCCGCGCGGCGATCACGGCGAAAGGCTTCGACTGGACGCCCGACAGGCTGGCGCAGGTCCTGGACTTTTTGGACCGGGAAGGTAGCGAGACGATCCAGATCGAGTTCCAGGGCGGAGAGCCGACGCTCAGGATGGATCTCATTCTTGATGTGGTCACCTTCTGCAGGTCCCGGTTTCGGGAGTCCCGATTTGTCATCTGCTCGAACCTGTCAGAACTGGGACCGGAGCTGATCGCGCTCCTGAAGTCAGAAGACGTCCATCTCAGCACATCGCTGGACGGGCCGCCCGCAGTTCATACACGTCAGCGGACCTTGCAGCCTGACCTGACGGATCGGTTCCATGCAAACCTGGAAGCGGCGACGGCGCTCGCACCCGGGCGCGTCGCGGCCCTGCCAACACTGGATGCGGAGCAATTGCCGGATCCCTCCGAACTCCTCGATGCCTTCGCGGCTTACGGCATGTATTCGATTTATCTGCGCCAGGTCGTCTATCATGGCTTGCCCGGAAACGGCACCCGGGCTCCCGCGATTATGTCGCGGAGTGGCAGGGTTTCTACAATCATGTCGTCGAAGAGATGATCCGCCGGAATGCGCAATCAGATGAAGCGGTGTTCGATGAGTTCTACCTGACCCTGGCGCTCAAGCGTCTCCTGCGGGCAGGCGAGGACGGCCATATCGATCTGCGGTCTCCCAACTGGCTGGGACATGATCATATGGTGATCGACCATGACGGCATGCTTTATCCGACCGACGAGGCCCGCATGCTGGCCAGAACGGGGCAGATTGACCTGTCGATCGGCCACGTGGCCAGCGGGATCGACGCGGCGGCGCGCCGCGCCCTGCAGGACCGGGCGTTCAACGCACTCGATCCCTGGTGCAGTCAGTGCGTCTATCAGGCAGCGTGCGGGTCGGATCCGATAGACGATATTGCCCGGACCGGCCGGGCAGATCCGCCCCGTATCGACACTGCCTTCTGCCGGCGGCACATGCATATCTTCGATTTCGCCACCGAACTGCTTTGCTCGGACCGCCCTGACGGCCAGGCATCGATTGCCAAATGGCTCGGGATGCCTGGCCCTGCAAAACTGATCGAGACCCATCATGATCGCGCTTAATCTCGCCGCGAGGTTTGAAGACACGTCCGCCCGCCCCTTTGTCACGCGGCTGACGCGGGACGGAGCAGGGGGGGCATGCCTTGCGGCGGAATTCGGCGCGTCCCAGACATACCAGTTGCCGGGACAATCCTTTGTAATTGACGTGCCCGATGGCGACGACCTGCTCGGCGACGTCGTCTTTGCCGATCCGCAGAATGGACGCGTCTCCCGCTGGATCCGCGCGACGTCGCCGCACAATACATTGCTCGTGACAGAGCGGTGCGACCAGCTCTGCATCATGTGTTCGCAGCCGCCGAAAAAGGGCCACATCGATTTGTTCGAGTATCTCGAAGCGGCCTGCCGGCTCGCACCCCAGGACATGGTTCTCGGGATTTCCGGCGGCGAGCCGCTCCTGTTCAAGGACCAGGTGTTCACCCTGATCGAACGCATTCATGCGGCCCGGCCGGATCTCGGCTTTCACGTGCTGACGAATGCGCAGCACTTCACTGAGGCGGATCTGGACCGGTTGCGGCAACCGGCGCTCCGCAAGGTGCTCTGGGGCGTGCCGCTCTATGCGGCCTCTGCTGCCCTGCACGACGAGATTGTCGGCAAGGCCAGCGCCCAGGCCCAATTGCTGGAAGGCCTCGCCATCATGGCGCGCGCCGGGCTTGGAATCGAGCTTCGCACTGTCCTCCTGAAACAGAACTATTTACCGCTTCCTGCCCTGGCCTGCCTCGTATCGGCCCGTCTACCCTTCATTCGGGTCTGGGCCGTGATGCAGTTGGAGCGGGCCGGTTTTGCACGAAACCGCTGGCACGACCAGTTTATCGACCATTCGGCCGAACCCGGCGCGCTCATTGAGGCGGTCTCAGTCGCCAGTGCTGCCGGAATCGCTGTATCGCTTTATAATGTGCCGTATTGCACGGTGCCTGCTGCGCTCAGGCCCTTTCTGCGCCAGTCCATCTCGGACTGGAAACGGACCTATTCAACAGATTGTTTGGAATGTTCGGCAAAAATCGTTTGCAGTGGATTCTTTGAATGGCATGCTGAACTGTCAGACTATGCCACGGGGGCACCGGTATGAAGAAACGCACATTCGCCATCCGGAGCCTTGCGGCAGCCGGTCTCACGGCGCCGGGGGCAAGCGCCATGCTGCCGCCGCCGGATCAGCCGGGCGCGGACCCCGATCGGCCGGTCGGGCTCTATCAGTTCTTCACGCAGCAGCATGAGTATACGCTGGCCGGGCACCGGTCCCACTCCAGTCATTCCTCGCATTCCTCGCACCGATCGAGTTCGGGAGGGGGTGGAGGGAGCTACCGCTCCCCGCCACCCCCGCCGGCGCCTGCTGCACCACTGAGGTCGACGCCGCGTCCAAGCACGTCGAACAGCACGCCCCCGTCGTCGGTTCTGCCGCAGACCGCGACGCCACCAAAGGTCCTGCCGGGCAATTCCGGCATGTTCGCGAATACGGTGATGCGCGTGCAGTCCGGACTGTTTGCATTCGGCTATTATACGGGTGCCATTGACGGCTTCATGGGGCCGGAGACCAAAACGGCGCTGATGAAGTTCCAGCTAGACCGCGGAATGCCTGTAACAGGCACCATCACGCAAGAGGTCTTGGATGCCTTCAATATCAAGGTTGAATAGGCTCGCCATTGCGGCCGCCCTGGCGCTCGGTGTCGGCCTCGGCATTGCCGGCGCGCCGCTCTGGCGCCTGGCGCTCATCACATTCAACCAGACCCAATATGGCGATCTCACCTATCGCTGCGACAGCGCGATGCGATCCCATCACCTCGCCAAGGCCGAGGCTGTCGCGGCGCCTTCAACTGAATCCGTCGACGCGATCAGGCGCTCCGAGCTCGCCCTCATAGATTGCCAGGACTATGACCTGTTGCAAAAACGCCTGCTCGTGTGGGGGCTTCGGGAAAGCGATCTCGGACTGATGCGGCTGCATGCCATCGAGGCCGATGCGGAGGGACTGAGACAGGTGGTCGAGGCGCATGAGATTCGCGATTAGACTTCTGGTCCTGGCCGCGTTTGCCGGCGCGGCGAGCGAGGCGCAATCGCCTTTGCGGCAACAGGCCTTGCGCGAAGCCGCGCTAGGCGCAGGCGTGGTCCCGCTGGAGACAATCGCCGTCCCCGCCGATCCCGAGATGGCTAAAATCGGCCAGGAGCTCTTCGCCTCGACGCTGCTCAGCCTCAACGGGGACATGTCCTGCCAGACCTGTCATCTGGACCGGTTCTCATCCGCTGACGGATTGCCCAATGCCGTGGGAACGGGCGGCGCCGGCGAGGGCAGCGCGCGGCTAATGTCGGGACGCGGCGATATTGTGCCGCGAAATACGCTGGCGCTCTGGGGCAGGGGGACAAAAGGGTTCGATACCTTCTTCTGGGATGGTAAGGTCAGGCTGACGCCAGACGGGATTTCCAGCCAGTTCGGACCTTCCGTGCCGTCCGATGATCCCCTGGTCGTCGCCGTCCACCTGCCTTTCGTAGAGATCCGGGAAATGGTCGTGCTCGACAAGCAGGTCGAGACAGAACTGGAGCACGAGGACGTGGCAGCTGCAGACCGTGTGTTCGCACAGTTGTCAGCGCGCGTCAGAGCGGATGACCAGCTGGGACCCAGCCTCGCAAGGGCCGCCAACACGCCACGCGACCAGATCGCATTCGCCGACATCGCCGAGGCAATCGCCGCCTTCATCCGGACGAAATTCGCGGTCCGGCACACGCCATTCCATGACTTCCTGTTCGCCGAGGGAAAAATATCCGAGGCAGCGGTACGGGGTGGGCTCGTCTTCTACGGCAAGGGCCGGTGCTCAAGTTGTCATTCCGGTCCCCTGATGTCCGATCTCGAATTCCACGCGATGCCGTTCGAACAGCTGGGCTTCGGCAAGAATGGCTTCGGCGTCGACTATGGCCGCTACAATGCGACCCTCGACCCGGCGGACATATACACATTCAGGACACCACCCCTGATCAATGTCACCCGGACCCATCCCTTCACCCATTCCGGTGCAATCGTTGACCTCAGAGCCATGATCCGCACCCATTCCGATCCGCTCGCCACCTATGACGGACAATCAAGAACGCCGGTACAACGACGCGAAGACCTCGCCCGCCTGCTCGCATGGGGCGCCGCCAGCGAACTCCCCGAACCGCTGTCGGACACGGACATCAGTGACGTGATCGCGTTCCTCACCACACTCGAGACCAAGGACTAGAAACAGGCAGACACTGCAGGCTGAGAACCCGTTAGGTGGATGACGTCCGATTCCGGCTTGCAGGCCAGTCCATCGTCCTTGGCAGCCTGCACAAGTGAACATGCCATGCGCTCCGGCTATGACGTACCGAAGATAACATTCGCCGGCTTCCCGATTGTCGTCTTTGTGCGCAAGAGGAGACACGCCGGGCCGTGCCACACACACCAAGAGCGGACGTCGCCGGGGCAGTTTTGCCCATAAAACTCACCATGCCAGAGTACGGACAGGATGGGACGTTTCTGTTTTGCGGCACTGTTCCGCTTATGACCCCTGGGCGACGTTAGGAACGTCCGGTTTTCAGCGCGTCATTTAGGCAGCTCTGATGGGAGCCGATGCCGCAGTGATGAGAACGGTCGGATCTGCTACCGCGCCGCCAATGAATGCGTGGACCTGGTCTGATGAGTCTGACTGCGGCGAATCCGGTATCGAGAGTCAGACAAAGGCATTGGTTGTCTTGCCAAGCTGATCTAAACTTAGGTTAAGGGGGGAAGCTCATGACAGATCCGATCGAGCCAAAGGCCGATGCAAAAGCGGAGTTATCCGTAGGTGATCGAGTGTTTTCTGCATTCACCGAAGCGGTAGCTGCGGCGGAAGGCCTTGAAGACGTATCCAAGCGACTTGCTGAGACGCTGATAGTCAAAAAAGACCTCAGTGAAGCAGCCCTTCACCGCGCGCTTTTTGAGGCAGACCAAGCATGATCCAGGTCGAGACGCTCACGATTTCAGAGTTTCGCGGAATTCGAAGCCTCACGCTCAACCTCAACCGTAAGAACTTCGCGGTATGCGGATCGAACGGCACGGGGAAGAGCGGCGTCGTTGATGCTTTGGAGTTCGTTATGACGGGCTCGATTTCCCGACTTTCCGGAAAGGGGCGTGGCGACCTGTCGCTGAAGGAACATGGTCCCCACGTCGATAGCAGGAAGTCACCAGAGAAGGCCTACGTCGAAGCTTCTGTGTGGATACCCTCACTCAAAAGGTCGGTGAAGGTCCGCCGATCGGTCAAAGCGCCCGCCGTACTGGAGGCGACACCGGACAGCCCTCAGGTTCAGGCGATCTTCCGTCAGCTTGAAGCCCACCCGGAAATCGCTTTGTCGAGACGCGAAATAATCCGGTTCGTCTTAACGGAACCGGGGCAACGCGCAAAAGACGTGCAAGCCTTGCTCAAGCTGGACGATCTTGAAACCATTCGTGCTCGCCTCCTCAAAATCTCCAACGCTGCGCAGGCAGTTTCGAAATCGGCGTCAGCAACGCGCGATGGTGCGAAGGCCGAGTTTACGCGTGCTCTGGTCATTGATGACGCGACGTCCACCGAGATTCTCAAAGCCGCAAACCAGCGACGGCAGTTGATTGGGCTGGAACCGCTTGTCACTCTGGGGCCTGACGGGTCGCTTCGCGATGGCCTAGCTACGCAGGCTGGAGGCGCGATCGAGGTTACAAACAAGGCTGTTGCGAAAGCCGATACTGACGCTCTCCAGGCTTCGCTCGTTCGCCGGCAGGAAGCAGACTTCCGACTACAAATCGCCGCTGCCAAGGAAGCAATAAAAGCGCTACTGGCGGATGAAGCGCTTCTGAAAGACGTCGTCCACGACGACTTCCTGAAGACCGCCCTTGAAATCTACGACGGAGAGATTTGTCCGGTCTGCGACACGCCAAAGTCGCTCGAAGAACTCAGCGCGATCATCCAGGCGAAACGCGAGAAGCTGGAGACCGTGAAGGTATTGCGCACTACTGCCGAGCAGGCGGTGTCCGTAATCAAAGATGCCCTTGATGCCGAAGCCGCACTTGCGCGGGTCGTCTATGTCGTGGGCAAAAAGCTTCTAGGCGACGCCGAATTGGTCGGCCTCACCAACCACGGAAAAGCGCTTGCCCATGCGAGCGCTACATTCGCAGCCTTCCTGCCCCTGACCGAAACCCTGGCCGGCTTCGATCAGGTCGAGCCGTCGCAGGAAATCACCGATACGCTCGCCACGCTCCAACAGAAGATTGGCGCGCTTCCTGATCCGTCGGATCAGGAAGCCGCGCGCGAATACCTCATCACCGGCCAAGTGCGACTTGAGGCTCTCCGCAAAGAAAACGCTGCTGCAAAGACAGCGGGGGCGAAAGCTGCGAGAGCGAAACGAGTTTTCGATATTTACGCGCAGACGTCGAACGACGAGCTGGAGAAAGTCTACGAGGACGTACAGACGCACTTCGCGGACCTCTATCGCCGGATCAATGCCGACGATGAGAGCACCTTTGAAGCGAAGCTAAAGCCCTCGCTCGGCAAGCTCGGGTTCGGCGTCGATTTCTACAAGCGAGGGTTCTTCCCTCCGGGCGCCTATCACAGCGAAGGCCATCAGGACAGCATGGGGCTGTGCTTGTACCTCGCCCTGATGAAGTACCTGTTGGGGTCTGGGTTTACGTTCTCCGTGCTTGATGATGTGCTGATGTCGGTCGATGCGGGCCATCGACGCGAGGTCTCCAAGCTTCTCAAGGCTGAGTTCCCTGACACGCAGTTTGTCCTGACAACGCACGATCAGGCTTGGCTCAAATTCATGAGTACGACCGGCCTCGTCGCAGCGAAGGATAAGGTCCTGTTTCGCAAATGGACGGTCGATGAAGGCCCTACGACGTGGGGCAAAGGGGACGTATGGGACGAGATCCGGGAAAAGGCCGCGAACGATGACGTGCCGGGGGCAGCGTCAGCGCTCCGGCGATGCCTAGAGCACCTGTCGGCTGAGGCTTGCCAGGCGCTCCGAGCCAAGGTCGAGTTCAATGGCGATGGTCACCACGATCTCGGCGACCTCTTGGCCCCCGCGTTCGGACAGATGAAATCGCTGCTCAAGGACGCGCGGCTGGCAGCTGACACTTGGTCAGATACTGAGCGTCTGGCGTCGATAACAGCTATGGAGAAGCAATTTGTCGAGGCCGCCGCCGTTGCGAAGGCTGAACAGTGGCAGATCAATCCGGCTGTCCATTACAACGAATGGGCCAACCTCCATAGGGACGAGATGCTTGCTGTCATCGACGCCTTTCAAAGGCTCTTCGCGTTATTCAATTGCGACCAATGCGGCGTGTTGATCGAAGTGAGCCCTGGACGTGGCAGCAAGGAGTTTCTGCAGTGCACCTGCGGAAACGTGAAGCTGTCTTTCATGCATAAACCAAAGGCTCAAACGGTGGCGTGATCTTGGTGCCTGAAAAGCCTTGTTGGGCTGGAGAGGTGACGTTGGTCCGTGCCGCGTAATAGACCCTAAGAGTGAGTACGGTCGGGGAAGGTGTTCATTTGGCGCGATTTAGCCCGCTGAACTCGGTGCGAGAAGGTCTGCTTCCGGGACTTTTTTGACCAAGACGAGATTACGCCAGATCGGGCGCCAAACTATTTGCGGCGAGAGTATTGAAATAGTTTTTCAGACGAGTTTGCGCGGCCAAAGCAAGACCGAACTCAAAAAGGAAGTCTGTCTCGAATTCGTTCGTTTTTGAGGCTTAGTTGCACCTGCTGTCCATCCCATTCACTTGACTGGCCAGGGGGTCAAAAGCTGATCTAAAACTTAGGAACGCTGTTGCGTGTCATACCGTCCACTTTCAATGGATCGGACGAACCGGAGAACCGCGCTCACATTCTCGAAAATGTATCTCGCCTCAGCCGGTTCGAGAATCTGATTATCGTGAGCGAACGAGTGACTATTCCGGATTTCGTTGTAGGCGTCGAAAAGACTGATCGCCATCTTGAGTGCACGGTCGGTAAATTCGGTCAAAGCCATCTCGGAAACGATCGCTTTCCGATATTTTCCGAGTCTCGCGTGCAACGCGTCGTCTTCAGTGCAGTCAATTCCACGTACTTTTAGAAGATGCGCAAACTTCTTCATACAATACGTATGAAGGTGGTCCATTGCGGCCTCGGGTTTGTTCGCCCGGAGTGCGCGTTCGATGTCGGCGATGAGTTCCTCCAACGTTCGGTCACGCTCATACTTTTCAAGTGCATCAGTCGCAGGAGTTTCAGAGCTTCCCTCGATCTCCTGAATGATATCCAAGTAAGCTCGCTGGGTAGCGGCCTCGCTAGTGGGATCCAAGTGAGACCCCATCCTCATTACAATACCCTCACGTCGATCCCAAAGGCTGCGAAGCACCTTCGCCGCGGTGAACCCATCTGCGCCTTCAAGGAGGCGCATCAGCCGAACACGCTTGGATCCTAAGCCAGTTATCGCTTGGTCATCGAAGTCTATTCCAAATTCATCCTCGAAGTACTCGCTGATCGTGCGATCTGACAAATCGAGAACGTAACCGCGCCCTTTTGGAAACGCGACGGTATCTTCGATTGTCTTGATCTGCGAGCGCTTTAGGTAGACCAACGCAATCCTCCAAAAAGTTGGGTCCGCTTTGGATGAGTCCGGCCTTTCCAGATCATGCTGTGCATTGCTGGCGCTCTGAAGCTACCATGGCGTCGAAGTGCTCGCCTCTCGCGCCTTTTTTGTAGCTCTCTCACGTTCATTTCGCGCCGCGACGAGTAGTCGTACAGCGTCACCTTTGGTTTTTGGTTTTGACGAGTGAGCAAACTGCGCGGCAACTGTCTTTAGGACAGGAGCAGTTAGATCCTTTTCATATTGGTCTACAACGTCCTTGAAGCGGTTCGGATCGGCCGCAGCCACTTCCAAGTACGAAACAATGCCATTGATTTCCGACTGGGACGCTGGCGGAGTTGCCGCCTTCCGAGGCGCAGAACGCTTCTTGGTTGAAGAAGCTTTTTTGGCGGTCATATGATCAGCCAACTGATCGAAAGTGGTGCCTTCAAACCCTTCGCATCTCTCCAAGATGTACATCAAAGAAGTCCCGACCCGTTTAGGCGACGCGCTATCCGTTTTCTTAGCGAGTTGCTGTGTTCCGGCGATAAAGTTTCGAACTTGATCAGCTTCAGATTTTCCAAACATTGTCGTCTCCGGGTTCCTTAATGTATCAACCGATTCTGCGTCATTGAGCACTGCGACCCCACCAAAATCACGAGATTCCCATATGCTCGGCTACTTCGGCGCCGAATGAACTCAAGATATTTGCAGTGGTAGGTGTGTTCGCGTCATTTTCAAACAACGCCAAAGATCGCTGCGACAGTGCGTTTCCAAACGCCGACCTTCTCGGAATGATCGTATCGAGCACTCTTCCAATTCCATCCCAGTCATCAAGTGCACCTTCCAGCTCCTGCCGCACCTGAGTCTCATAGCCAACCAGTTGGTTTGATTGCCGAGTTCCATTTAGCACGATGAGAGCATTTTGAAGTGCGGGATTGAGCAGGCGCCGCAGTGTAGCTGCGTTACCGACGAAATTGCGTACCGCTTCGATCGACATTCGATCGGGTAGAGTGGGGATCACAAGAGTTCTGGAGGCGGTCAACGCATTGATTGCTCCTAGAGAAAGTCTGGGAGGCGCATCGATCACCACCGTATCGAAGCGGGAACGCACGGCTGACGAATATAAGAATTGAGGTAGAATGTAGCGCGGGTCGAAAGGTAATTCTCTCATCAACCAAGCGATCAACTTCTGGTTCTCAATCCGGGAAAAAGGATACCCACATGCGGCGAGTTCGAAGCGCTTAGCAGCGAACTTCTGATGCATAATCGGCATTAATACGTCACCGTGATGTGCGCGTCCTGTAGTCGAACTAAACAAGTTCTCGATTCGAGCGTCTAGGTTGTCCGTGAAGTCAGTAAGGCTCAGCAGCGAACTCGTCGCACTACCTTGAAAATCAAGATCGATCAGAAGGGTCCGTTTTCCTAGCTTTGTGTTGAAGTATGCAGCCAGGTTAGTTGCGAGCGTGGTTTTGCCGACCCCACCTTTGAGGTTCATAACTGTGACTACGTTTAGGTCAGCAGAAAGCACGTCTCTGTCGTATTCATCGTAAGGCTCAGGAGGGTGTGGGTTCCATAAGTCCGTATCGCTGCCCAGTAGTGAATCGCGCAGCGATTGATAGCGCCGGTTCTCGCTCGATAGCTTGGCAAGATTGGCTTTGGCTTTGTCACGCTCCCGAGTGGAAATTTGGCTCTGGCGTTCGGCTTCCTTCAACTGTTTGCGCTCAGGTTGCGTTATTGTGGATGTCCAAAAGCCAACACCGTAACCCGCGCCAACAAGCGCCAAAATCCCGAGCATCGCGCTTATCAAATTGAACCGCCCCGGTAACCCCGGAGGCAATTTGGTTGGGGTCATGCAGCGATAGCGGTTTCCTTCAGCGCTGCATAGTAGTTGGCCTCGGCTTCAGCCGGCGGGATGTGCCCGATGGGCCCCAGAAGTCTGCGGTTGTTGAACCAATCCACCCAAATGAGGGTAGCATACTCGACGGCGTCCATCGACTTCCATGAGCCCTTCCGATGGATGACTTCAGCCTTGTACAGACCATTGATCGTTTCTGCCAACGCGTTGTCATAGGAGTCCCCGACACTGCCGACGGATGGCTCGAGACCTGCATCGGCGAGACGCTCGGTGTATTTTATGGATAAGTATTGGCTTCCGCGATCAGAGTGATGGACCAGGCCGCTTCCGGAAACGGGCCTTCGGGCATGAAGAGCCTGTTCGAGAGCATCAAGGACAAAGCCTGCATGTGCAGTGCGGCTGACCCGCCAGCCAACGATGCGGCGCGCGAAGACATC
>JGI24519J20070_1000174_pt1 | contig 20190 bp, 20 predicted proteins | sample LinPmetageLP43_FD_20070 | JGI IMG/M metagenome (IMG submission 20070) | reverse complement strand
ACATTTATTACTGAAATGGTGAATGCACAAAATCAAAGAAAGAATTTAAAGGACTTAAAAAGTGCATTTCACATTCCGATGAAGATTTTCTACAGGTGAACAGTATAAATGTATCGTTGAACTGTATCATTTTTATAACATCTATTTGCATTTGAATACCAAAATTCTCTGCACAAACTCTTTTTTTTAAAGTTTGATTATTCCTACAATCAATAACATAATCCATAAATTTGAGTTAGTTCAAATTTTTGAAAGTAGTCCAAAGACTACATAAAACTAGGTATTTTTCCTAAATATATAGTAGGTATTAAGCTATAATAAAATATTGTTGTCAATTACAAAAGATTGTATGAGAAAGCTAACTATTCGTATGTCTAAATAAAAAAAGGCTGTATTTTATCGATAAACCATAATATATCAATAGATTACATATTATCAATTTTAGAAGAATATCTAAGAAATCAGTTTATATAATTTCAGCTTTAGTACTTACAACTAAATACAATCGTATAAATTGACTAAAAAACAAAAAACAAATTCCTACAAATATTGAATAAGATTTTACTTACCCAATAATTACTTTTAAAAAGGTATATTAAATAGATTTTACCTACTATATAATTATCCCGGAATATCTTGAGATTATAAAACCACCATCTTGTATTCTAGTTTTATATTTTAAGGATGTCAAATGGATTTGAATATTCATTATTTCCGTTCTTATCAAATATTGCTGACCTTTATATATCGCAATTGAAATACAATAGATATGACATCAGTTGAAGCTAAATTAAAGGAGCGCGTTAAAGAATTAACCTGTCTTTATGAAGTAACATCTATAATAGTTAACTCTGATTATGGGCAGTTAGAAACTTCTTTAGAAGCTATTGTATATTGTCTGAAAAGAGCTTGGCAACATGAAAAAGTTACTGAAGCATTTTTAACCGTTGGTGAGTACCAAGTACAGACAGACGACTATAAAACCAACATGGTTACTTTGAAATCTAATATTAAAGTTTTTAATAAAATAGAAGGCCAAGTAATTGTAGGTTATCCTTCTAATAAATACACCATAGATGACTTTTTAATTGAGGAGCAGACTTTATTGAGCAACGTAGCCTTGGCTATTGGCAATCTTATGGAACGTAAGCAGATTAGAGAAAGTGAAGCCATAACTAGAAGACAGATGGAACGTACCGATCGTTTACACATTCTTGGTGAAATTACAGCTGGTATTGCCCATGAACTCAATACTCCACTTGCAAATATTCTTGGTTTTGCAGAATTACTTTCAGAAAAAATAAAAGATAAAGAGACCGTTAGAGATTTAGAAAAAATAATGGACAGTGCTATATTTAGCCGCGAAATCGTAAAAAAACTAATGTTTTTTGCTTGTGAAATGCCACAAGAAATGAAGACCGTAAAATTAATACCTATTGTCACCAATGTTATAAAACTGTTAGAACCTTCTTTACGTTCAAAGAATTTAAAACTGACAAAAAGCTTTGATAATGAAGACATTGAATTAAGAGCAGATACGGTACAAATGACACAAGTAATGTTCAACCTTATTATGAATGCTATCTATTATTCTCCACAGGGTGCATCTATTGGTGTACATGTGTTAGAAAGCAACAGTCATATTACCATAGAAATTTTAGATGAAGGAAAAGGTATACCGTCAGAGTTAGATGACAAAGTATTTGAACCCTTTTTTACTACCAAGCCAATTGGCGAGGGTTCTGGTTTAGGGCTAAGTGTGGTGCATGGTATAATTACCAGCCATAAAGGAAAAATGGAGCACAAAAGGAATACACCAAAAGGGACTATATTTACTGTCGATTTTCCTAAATTGTAATTATGGAGCTGCGTAAAGAAAACATTCTTATTGTTGATGACGACATTGATATTCTTGAGCTTTTACAAAGGCACTTACAATCAATGGACTACCATACCTATAAAGCTGTTTCTGTAAAAGAGGCGTTGTTTATACTAAAAGATACATTTATAGATTTACTTATTACCGATATACAAATGCCCGAAATAGATGGGCTACAGTTATTGAAATTCGCTAACGAACATTACCCAGAAATTCCTAAACTAGTGGTTACCGGTTACCCCTCTGTTGAAGGAACCTTAGAGGTTATTAAATCTGGCGCCACAGACTATCTTACCAAACCGTTTACAAAATCTGAGCTTAAAGAAGCTATATACAAGGCACTTTCGCAGAATACCACAAGAAAAAAGAGTAAAAGCAATACTATAAAATCAACATCTAATATCTATTCAGATATGGTGGGAGAATCTACTGCTTTTCGCAAAGTAACCAACATTATTGATAGGGTTAAGGATAATAAAGCAACAGTTATTGTAACTGGGGAAAGTGGTACCGGTAAAGAATTGGTTGCCCGTGCCATACATTATTCCGGGAAGTTTTCTAGAGAACCATTTATAGCGGTCAATTGTGCCGCCATACCAGAAAATTTGCAAGAGGCAGAACTCTTTGGGTATATGAAAGGTGCCTTTACCGGTGCAAATGAAAATAGAAACGGATTCTTTCAAGCAGCAAAAGGAGGAACCTTATTTTTAGATGAGATTGGAACAGCCTCACTTGCCGTACAAACAAAATTGTTACGCGCACTACAAGAAAAAGAGATTACAAGAGTAGGTTCGCAAAAAGTAGAAAAAGTTGACATTAGAATTATTGCGGCTACCAATGCAGATTTAAGGGAAGAAATTAAAAACAATACGTTTAGAGAAGACCTTTATTATAGGTTAACCGTAGTTGAAATTAATGTACCACCACTAAGAGAACGTAAATCTGATATTTCTTTATTAGCCGAAAAATTCATTCGTAAATATGGTATTGAATTCAAGGACAGATTGTTACGTATATCTCCAGAAGCACTTCAAATATTAGAAAGATACAATTGGCCCGGAAATATTAGAGAGCTTGAAAACGTAATACAACGTGCCGTCATCATGTCTGACGGTACTATAGATGTAAAAGACCTACCGGATGTTTTAAAATATCAAATTGATTTTCCAAATAACGAGCTACGTCCACTACGTGAAATGGAGAAAGAATATGTACAACGTGTATTAAACCATACCAATGGCAATAAAACTAAAGCTGCCGAAATTCTTCAAATAGACCGCAAGACCTTGCGTGAAAAACTAAAATAATATCGGGTATATTTTCCTCAACCGAGGAATAACTACCCAATTAAATTTACTCTGTAATTTTTTTATTTAATTGTTAATCACTGAATATCAGTGAATTAAAATATATGGCACGCTACTATAAAGTAACGGGCATATCAATTGCTATATACATCTCGCAAAAGACAACTACTTCTAAAAGCACAACATACGGTCTTGAAATTCAATTCAAACTATGTGCAAACCAGATGTAGTACGTGGAACCTTTTAAATAGTAGCAGATGAAGTATGGTAGTCTTGTTTTTGAAACAAATGAATTCTTGATAATTAAAAAATATCAAGAAATGAATTACACAATTGAAGATTATGCGCACAAAAACGTGTTAGATGTTCTTACCCAGAACATGACCACTGCCTTGTGTTTAAACGAAGTTGATATCCCTTTTGATATCATAACCATGTACTCTACTATTAAAGTAAGCAGCGCCTTTGGTATTCGCCAAACATTTCAGGTAGTACCACCAAATGAAGTTGATCTTAAAGAGAACAAGATATCTGTTATCAGCAGTTTAGGTGCATCTGTTATCGGGCGTGCCCAAGGAGATAGAATTTCTTATGGCTTACCTGGTGATACCGTGTCTTTAGTAATTGAAAAAGTAAAGCAACCAAAAACAGCCAACAAAACTACTACCAAAGGAGGAATGACCAAAGAAGTAAAAATTCATTAATTATAAATTATTCAGTTATGATCAAATACGCAATAGCCTTATTATTTTCAGTAAGTATAATGAACGCTCAAGACACCGCTACTACACCAACAAGTGTAGATGTAGGCGATGTTTTTGAAATAGGTAAACCAGAAACGAACAAATACAAACATATAGACTTTCCTCGTGAAAATTTCATTATTAAACGTGGTGGAATTGCCAATTATAGGCAGGCTCATGGAGAGAAAGTAGTAGTTACCGCTGTAAAGGAAAAAAAGGACGGTACTACCCAAATTAAAATTAAGCGAAATGATGGTGGTCGTTTTTTTAACAGTCACACTGTTGTAACTGCAGACTTTAAAGAAGCCATTGATTCAGGTGAATTACAAGCTTTATAATTTTTTTTTAGTTGGTTGATGTAATCCACTTGGCTTCTATAAATAAGTTGGCTGATTTATTAAGAAATAACCAGGTGGATTTCTCTCAAATTGAAGATGAATGAACAATTAAAGTTTAATTAAAAAAAGAACCCATGTTTAATAAACAACAAACTCCACAAAGAATTAATGCCGGTTTTATTCTGGCAATAGCATTCTTATTGGTGTTAGGGTCTAATAGATTAAACAAAAGACACTTTCATACATTACAAAGCACGGTAAATTCAGTGTATAAAGACAGGGTATTGGTTCAAGATTACATCTATCAGCTTAATAACATTTTTCAAACAAAAAAACTTCGCTTTATAACCGAAGATGATTTTACCCCGGTAGCAAATGAAAATGAGAAAGTTGAAAAAATCTTACTTGATTTTGCTTCTACAGAACTAACTACAAACGAATTCAACACACTTAATGAGTTAAATCTGCAATTTGAAAAGCTCAAGAAATCAGAAAACAAGGTTTTGCATTCAAAAGAAAATCTTAGAAATGGTGTAGCTATTTTATCAAAACAAACTTTTCAAAAGATAGATGAAAATTTAGATGTGTTAGCTAGAATACAGATTCAAGAAAGTGAGCAAATGACGCAACTTTCAAACAAATCTTTAGAAACGAATATCCTCTTGTCTAAACTTGAGTTGGCTTTTTTAATAGTGATCGGAATTGCCTTGTTGGCGTTAATTTTTTATCCCATGAAAACAAAACAACCTGTTTTGGAGTAGGGGAATATTTTAACTGAACTTTTTAAGAACATCATAATTTAAGTGCAATGAAAAATTATATGCGGAGCATATGCTCTACCTGTACGCACACGCCACATTGTTCATTAACAAGAAACAAAAGTTCAATTGTTTCGTGCAGTGAATATGTGCATGTTTTGGACATTACAAATAAACCTACCATGATCATTTCAAATGAAATGACAAGTACTGAAGAATTTAATAACGAATTAGTCTTAAATCTATAATAATGATAGCAAAAGTAGCATCTAAAAAAGCGCCTAAACAAGGCATGCTAGAAAATGTTATGCGACAGTTTGATAATGCCGCAGACATCATTGAACTGAACACCAATATTAGAAAAATTCTTGAGGTGACCAATAATGAAATCGTTGTTCATTTTCCTGTTCGTATGGACAATGGCGAAGTAGAAATTTTCACCGGTTACCGTGTACAGCATAACAATTCTTTAGGGCCATATAAAGGTGGCCTTCGTTATCACCCAACGGTTGATATTGATGCTGCAAAAGCATTGGCAATGTGGATGACTTGGAAAACCTCGTTGGCAGGTTTGCCCTACGGTGGTGCAAAAGGAGGTATACAGTTAGACCCTAACAAATATTCAGATTCTGAACTAGAGCGTATTACCAGAAGATTCACATATGCATTGGGTGATAATATTGGTCCAGAATTAGATATTCCTGCACCAGATGTAAACACCAATCCGCAAACTATGGCTTGGATTTTAGATACTTACATGTCTACCAAATCGCCTGCAGAACGTTCTACAAATATGCACGTAGTAACTGGCAAACCTATTGGTGCCGGTGGTTCTAAAGGTAGAGACAGGGCAACAGGTTTTGGTGTATTCCTTACCATTAAATTTTGGGCAGAAAGTAATAATGTAGACTTGAAGGACAAAAAATTCATTGTTCAAGGTTTTGGTAATGTTGGGTATTGGGCCGCTTATTTCTTAGTAAACGAAGGCGCTATTTTAACGGCGGTACAAGATGCCTACGGTAGTATTGTAAATGAAGAAGGTATAGATGTTGATGAGTTACTTAACTATACAAAAGGCAATAAAGGAAGCATATTAGGCTATGCAAAAGCACGCACACTAGACAATGCCGACTTCTTTTCGTTAGACTGTGATATCTGTATACCAGCAGCTTTAGGAAATCAAATTACCGCTAAAAATGCCAGTAAAATAAAGGCATATTTAATAGCAGAAGGTGCTAACGGACCAACAGATGTAGATGCAGAAGAAATTCTATTGAAAAAAGGTATAGATATCATTCCAGATATTTTATGCAACTCTGGTGGGGTTATCGGTAGTTATTTTGAGTGGCTACAAAATCGTAATGGTGAAATTTGGTCTCTAGAAGAAGTAATGGAAAAGCTAGAAAAGAAAATGCGAGAGTCTTTTACAACAGTTCTAGAAGCATCAAAAAAGAGAAATGTAGATATGCGTACCGCAGCATTTGTAATTGCCATTGAGCGTTTAGAAGAGGCATATGTACAACGTGGTATTTTTCCATGATATATTATAAATGATTCATTTATAGAAAGGGGCTTAAAAGGTATGTACAACATACTACCGCATAAAGTGTAGTCAGTATATTTTGAAACCAAACTAACTAACGCTATTGGCTATTTACATATGGAGGTATAATATACCTTTTAATCACCCCTTATTACAATTAAAAAATTAGACAATGAAGTACGGGAATCTGGTTATAGAGAAAAAAGAATATGTAGTACTGAAAAGATTAATGAATCTGTCCGGGTACTATAAAGATGATACGTTACGTAAATCTGTGCAAAAAATAGTAGGAGAATTAGAGACTGCAATTATTCGTGATGAATCTGAAATGTATGAAGATGTTATAAGGTTCAACACAACGGTTACAATAATATCAGAGAATGGGTGGCACAAGAAATTTAAATTGGTAATGCCTACTGACAGCGATATTAAAAATGATAAAATATCTATTCTGACGCCTATGGGAGCAGCAGTAATGGGCTATAGCGAAGGCGATTCGGTAGTATGGGAGTTTCCTTCTGGAGAGCAAAAACTAACCATTGAAAAAGTAGAACAAGAGAATGCACCTATAAACTTGAACATGGTATTATGATCGCATCTAAACATTTTTATCCTCATGAATCTGACAAAAGAATTATGATGAAGAAAGACAGGCTAGAAATAAATAATTGGACAGACGAGCTAGAGTTTTTAAATAAGGAGCTAGACTTCTATTTAGATATTGAAGATATCATGATACGAAACTCAAAACTGTACCAAGAGTTACATGGTACGCGTAGAGAAAACGCTTTAATGTTGGCATCCTTATACAGATATGACAATAGCGTTGGTAAGGCTATAGAATGCGATACCGTAGAATGTGATGCCTACTACCTAAACCATCACGAGAAAAAAAGAGACACCTATTTGTCTCATATTACTAATTACAGAAATCTAAAACTGAAAATTTTATCGCAAATACTATTAAATGCAAAAAGTTAAGTGAAAACAAATTGAACTAAGAATCGCCTTAAAACAACCAATAAACAAAGGGCTAAAACTAAACCATCATGGAAAAGAGAATATTATTGCCTACAGATTTTTCAAAAAATTCTTGGAATGCTATTAAGTATGCCATTAAACTTTTTGAAGGAAAACAGTGTGAATTTTACATTCTACATACGTATGCTAAAGAAACCCATGGTCTAGACAATTTAACCCTATTAGATCCAGACGAAGCATTTAATAAAATGTCTGAAATTAAATCTAAAGAAGGTTTAGGCGATATTCTAATAAAGCTATCTAAACTAGAGAATAATACAAACCATTGCTTTCATGTAGTTTCTGAATCTACCCTGTTATTGGATGCCGTTAAGTATTTGAATAAAAAATTACATTTCGATATGATTGTTATGGGTGCCAAAGGCATTAATAACAAGAAAGGAGAATCTTATGGAAAACACACTTTAGAAATATTAAAGTCGATTAGAAAATGTCCAATTTTGGTAGTTCCTTCCAATGTAGATTTTAACCACCCAAAAGAGATTGTACTGACTACAGATTTTAATGCCGACATTAAAATATCTGAAATAAAAAATTTGGTTGAAATAGCAAAACTTAGCAATGCCAGCATTCAAGTTTTGAGCATAACACAACCTAGCAAATTAAGCTTTTTTCAGAAAAGAAATAAGGTTGTTATACGTAAGCAATTAAAAGAGGTAGACCATAATTTTAATACCTTACGCAATGTAAAAATGGGTATTGCGCTAAGTTGTTTTGTATCTATTAGAAATTCTAATATGATCAGTTATATAGATAAAAAACCCTCTTTATGGCAGCGTCTTGGTCTTGACAAACTAAACCTTAATAAATTGGGCTATTATGCAGATGTACCCGTATTGGCGTTGCATAGTAAATAAGCTATTTACACGACCCAACTCCCCTTCTAGCTAATGCATATATTGTACCTTTGCATACGAAAAAAGAATATGCAAAATGAAGGATGATTTTCACAGAATACTATATAATTACCTTGTTGAAGCAGGACTTAACGAAACTTCTGCTTCGTATTTAAATCTTACCATTTTATTAGTAATTGCACTCGTATTAGCGTGGTTCTTAGATTTAATTATTTGGAAGGTTTTACGTTCTGTCTCCCTTAGATTAGCACGCAAGTCTAAAACCAATTTTGACAATTTTTTAGTAGCTAATAGAGTGCCAAGATATCTCGCACACATTCTACCATTAAGTATATTGGTAGAACTTGTGCCCTTTGGCTTTATTGGCTTTGAATATGCTGCCGTTATAACATTAAAGTTCTTACATGTACTTTTTGTGGTACTCACGCTTTATGTGGTTAAAAGTGTATTTAAAAGTATAAACGATTATTTAAAGACCAAGCCAAGGTTTAGAGATAAACCCATGGGCAGTTACATACAGGTCTTTATGATCTTTGCTTGGGTACTGGGTATTTTTACCATTTTCGCTATTATAACAGAAATTCAGGTTTGGAAATTTTTTACCGCTCTAGGTGCAGGTTCTGCCGTAATACTTTTAATCTTCAAAGATTCTATTCTAGGTTTAGTTGCCAGTATTCAAGTCAGTATCAATGATATGGTACGTATTGGAGATTGGATCAGTTTTGACAAATTTGGTGCAGATGGTGATGTTATTGAAATATCATTGGCAACAGTTAAAGTACAGAATTTTGATAAAACAATTACCACAATACCTACCTATGCCTTAATTTCAGATTCGTTCAAGAACTGGCGAGGTATGCAAGAAGCTGGCGGAAGACGTATTAAACGTGCATTGATCATTAGTCAAAAAAGCATTCGTTTTCTATCTGATACTGATGTAGAAGAATTTCAAAAAATACAACTGATTCAGCCCTACTTAACAACACGTAGCGAACAGATAAATACTTACAACACCAGTAATAATATAAATAAAGACCTGGCCATTAATGGTAGAAATTTGACTAACATCGGAGTCTTTAGAAAATACGTAAACGATTATCTTCAAAACCATTCTGCAGTAAATAAAGGAATGACATTAATGGTGCGCCAATTACCGCCAACACCGCAGGGAATTCCGTTAGAAATTTATGCATTTAGCTCAGACAAACGTTGGGAAAATTATGAGTATGTAATGGCAGATATTTTTGATCATCTAATTGCTGCCCTACCCTATTTTCATTTGCAGGTTTATGAAATTCCGGTTCCGGAAAGTGTCATTGCACAAGGGTAATTTTACAATTACCATTTACCATAACCCATTTTTGGTTTTAAATGTAAATTGTATCTTTCTTATCTAAAAATGATTCTACATAGTTGTGTCTAAGCAGTTATTTAATTATACCAAGAAAAATAAATGGGAGTATCATTTAGAAGTACGGATAAGTGGTGGATTGATATTAAGAATGATGCAAAACTATCTGATGAAACCATTACTGATGCCATTAATAAAATTGACACATTAGATAGAATCCAAGTAAAAGTTGATGAAATTAAAAATGTCTCCTCAGAAGATTGGGATACTTTATAAGCAAACTATGAAAAAAATTATATACATAACAACACTCATTATCATAGCTGGCTGTGGAACTTCTAAAATCGATAACAACAATGTACAAAATTCGTACTATCCGATTTCGGGTATGAATGCGAAATTTAAATATGCCAATTCAGATTCTTATGTATTTCATAAAGACTTGAACAAAACCGAGTCAAAAAACGAAAAAATCTATACTGTAAGGGAAATTCAATATTCTTGGGGTAAAAAAACGGAAACGTTATATCGATTAGAAAATACGAATGTCATGTATTTTGATACTCAATCGGGTACTGAAAATATGATTATGCCTAGTAAACCAAAAGTTGGTTTTAAATGGCAAAGTATAGATAAAGCTTGGGAATATGAAATCGTTAATATGAACGCAGATTTAGAAACCCCAACCAAAAAGTATAGCGGTCTTCTGCTAATGAAAGCAAGCCAAATTTTAAACCGGGATGCAGACAAATTAAAGAATTATTTGAATTACTACGAAAAAGGAACTGGAAAAATTGCAAGTTTTGGCAATGGAGAATTGATGACGTATAGATTAGAGTAGGAATAAAATACGCATCACTATAAAACCAAGAAACAATAATGATTTAGGGCTTAATCACAGGTTTTGTATATTTTATAAAACCCATATAAATCTTTCTATATAATTCTATTTTAATATTTAAATCAAATAATAATATTTGAAAAAAATTAAACCAATTCTAACAATTAAGAATATTGATAAATTAAGATTCTACTTTGGAATCTTGTTAGGTATTGGCTATGGATTTTTAGTAAACCTTTGGTTTAGATTAATAGATTATGGCTTTTTTGTAGTATTTGATTTAACTAGACATTACAATCTTAGACTCGGTGGTTTTTTAATAAGTCCTTACAATTCACTTTTATTGGCATTGACTTCATCATCACTTGGTTTTTGTTATACTATGTACTTCTGGACTAGCAAACATTTTTTAAATAATAGAAAGAAAAATTTCAAAAATAGAATTGCTCAAACTAATTCTATTTTCATTTTTATGGTAATTCTATTTGTATCTACAAAATACCTCCCCTTCAGTACTTCATTTAGATACGATGGTTTTGAAATAGATTTAAAAGAGAAGTATAGTTATATACCTTTTTTCTTGCCCATTTTCATCTTTCTTTTCAACTGGGCAGCAATTTCACGGATTTATAAAGTTGGGCGATTTATAATGATTTCATCAATTTTAGTTTTTATCTATGGAATATTATTAAGCAGCACATATAGAATTCATAAAATAGTTACGGGATTTAGTATTGAAGAAACGATGGAGAAAATTGACCAAAACGAAAAACAATTAAAATTAACTTCCGAAAAAATTTTAGGACAGTGGACTGAAGAATTATGGGTGGGTTTTGAAAACTCAAATATGTCAAGTCCCCCTCCAGCACGAAATCCTGACCACGACTCAATTTGGCCTCCCTATTATGAAATATCCAAAGAACAAATCACACATTTTTTTCTAGGAATTGATTCTACCTCATACACCCTTCAAAAAAGAGATAATATATTAATTTTAGAAGGTTTAAGAACGGACTTAATTGGCTATCAGAAACAATGGCGAATATTAAACATTTCAGATACAATTACGACAATTGAAAGAGCCTCTAGCGAGTTTGACTTTAATTATATTGAAAAAATCGACACCGTAAGGCTCATTAAAAAACAATAGTTTAGAACAATCGCAATATTAAAAATATAATTGACGGTTATTTGTGACCATTATGTATAATTCAAAAACTATGAATACAAATTTTAATTTTGAAGAATTAAAAAGCAAAATTGAAAGCGCTACTAGAAAGAGTTTCAAAGAAAATAGTAAGAAATATGGTTCTGACATATGCTCATTTTCATTGATTAGTGATGATGGCGCCATGACTGTAGTACCTTTTACCAATACAAAAAGTCATTTAACAGAACTACAGTTAGAAGACCCCACATATAAAGATACTTACGAGTTTGAACCTGCAGAATGGTTTACATCTGATGGAGCTAACACTGAGTTTAATGACATTTGTAAAATGGTATCTGATGAAGTAGATAATGACGATTTAGATTTTGAAGCTTTTAGAAATACCTTGTTTGAAACCTGTGTTCAAGTATTAGAAAAACTACGGACAGAGCATTTTTTTAGAAATGAGTTAGGTAAAAATCTCTTAGTTCTATTTAGCATTTCTGACACAAGTGAGCCTAAAGAAAATTTAATACAATGGGGAAAACGACTTAATTCTGAAGCTATAGGAAATCGTTTTGAGGTTTATTTAATCAATGAATAATAAAACTAATCTGTCGCTTAAATGCAATTTTAATTTTCCTTGTATATTGCTATAAATAGTTTACTCCTCTTCAACTTTTAAAAAATCAACAGACCAACGACAATGCGAAAAGAAATAAACATTAAAGAATGGTACAGAAAAGATCATTTTGAATTTTTCTCTAAGTTCAGTGAGCCATTTTTTGGTGTTACAGCTAAAATTGATTGTACGTTAGCCTATAAAATTTCAAAAGAAAACGGATATTCTTTCTTTCTATACTATCTGCATAAAACACTAGTAACAACAAATAAAATAGAACCTTTTAGATATAGAATTATTGATGGTAAACTATTTGAATATGAAGCAATAAATGCATCACCAACTATTAACCGTGAAAATGGTTCTTTTGGATTTTCATATTTAGATTATCATGAAGATTTTAAAACCTTCTGCGACTTAGCTGCCCCAAGAATTGAAGAGGTAAGAAATTCTAATAGTTTAATGCCCGCACTATCGGGTGAAAACGTAATTCATTTTTCAGCATTACCCTGGATAGATTTCACCTCTCTTTCTCATGCCAGACATTATGATTTTCCTGACAGTTGCCCTAAAATAAGTTTCGGTAAAATGGTAACGGAAAATGATAAGCAATTAATGTCCGTTTCCGTTCATGTGCACCATGGATTAATGGACGGTTTACATGTTGGGCAATTCTTTGAGAAACTGCAAGAACTAATGAATGAGAACAATTAATTACTTTAAGCTCAAGGTTAGTTTCATCATATTTGAACTCAAAGAAAACAGCCAACGCAATTGTTCCCATATCAATTGTTCCTCTTGATGATTTCGTTTTAACGCGTCATTATCATCGGCACTTAAATTTACCTGATCAGATTCGAATTTTGGCAATTGTTTTTCAAAAGAAATCACGGCATCAAAATTTGGCTTCTGGTCTCCTGCCGCTTCCTTAGACAACGACTGAAGCACCACAGAAAGGTTTTCATCGATCTTCGTTATAATAGTATTAAAACGCTCAGATGCCTCTGTGGTTGTATGGTGTTGAATGTAAATACTCAACGATGCCAATGATGATAAAAAGTTATGGTTCAATTCAACCAACTCATAAATCTTATTCAAATTCTTCTGCTTTGAATGCGGTTCTTGGGTCATACGTTGAAATGCCGAACTTAGGTTAGAAGTTTCTAAAAAAGCATTTTTACGTGCTAGTCTATAACTTGTGGGTACTCTGCCTTTTTGTATATAATAATCCGCAATTTTAGATAGGTATACCCTGTTCGCTTCTACACTTTTAGTTACATCTTTTCGTATTTCTTGAAAGCCCCAGCTTGGCCATAAAAACAAAAATCCTAAGTAAGACAATCCTGCTCCTAACAACGTATCTAGTATTCGATATTGAATAACCGTCATAACATCGGGTTGTAGAATACCATAAATAAATACGATACTTAAAGTGATATATATGGCAGATGCTTTATAATTTTTCTGCAGCATTGAAAGTGCAATTACAAATGAGATCAATGCCAATACTGCGTACACATATACATCTTGTATTAGAAAAACTATAACCGTGGCGATAACACCACCAATCATAGTACCAATTGTTCTGTCTTTAGAACGTGTTTTTGTAAGACCGTAATTAGGTCTCATAATCAAAATAATGGTTAAAAGAATCCAATACGGATTCTGAAACGAAAACAAATTGCCTAGAATAAAACCAATCATTAAGGTTACTGCCAAACGTAACGAATGTCTAAATATGGTAGATCTAAAACTTAGATTTCGTAATAATATACGCGGACTATAATCTTGAGAAATCAAAAAACGTTTCAGAATTTCTTTGTCAATAAATTCTTCTGAAGCAACATCATGATCGCTTAATAGCCATTTTATTCTTTTTAGCTTATCAAATTGCTTTTCTTGATATTCCAGTAAATTTTGAAACATGATAAATGCCTCATAAGCCTTTGCCTCTTTAATTTTGTCTAGCTCTAAAATCTTAATTCGAATATCTTCAAAAAGGGCTGTTAAACCATCATGCTTTGGTATTTGATTTGGCTTATTACCTATTTCTGAAATTAATTGTAATTGATTTGCCATCTCAAAAATCAGATTTTGAAAATGGGTGATAAACTCAGGATGCAATTTAAATTGATCATCCATCTTTATATAGTTGACAGGGTTGGCACCTGAAGTTTCTAACATTTCTATAAGTTGCGCCAATACCAAAACACGCTTACCATTGTATACCGATATACCAGAGTTTTTTCGAGATAGAATTAAAATTTCACGTAAGATATCGTGCTGTTCTGTAAGTTGACTTTGTAATAAGAACAAGCTTTCTTGTAACTTTTTTCTATTGGATTGTTGGTCAATTAGCGTTCCACGTTTCTTTAAAAGTTTCGCTGTATTACCTATGGTTTCATACAAAACCTCTTCTGTTTGCCCTTTCGGGTTTATTTTAAACCATAATAAGGACAACCCTAAATACCAGAGACTGCCAAGACCAACCAATAGTGAATATTCATAAATCTCCAATTTATCGGGAGTATGGGCAAAACTTAAAATCAATGCTAAAAGACCAGAGAAACTAATAAGCGAGGCTCTAAACCCGTAGGCAGAAATAAAGGAAATGGCAAAACTCATCAATCCTAAAATCACAAGAGAAAGCCAAGGAGAATAATGTAAATAGCCACCTATAAAACTTACAACCATTACCAACGCACCTGAAAAGAGTATGCCTAGAACTTTGTGCCGTTGACTACCATGAACATCACTAGGAGAACACCAAAAAGCACCAAAGCAAATAGCTACTCCAATTTCTGTATACCCTGTTAAAACCCCAATGGCGATAGGTATAATAACCGCAATTACGGTAAGCACAGATTTAGTAAAATTAGTGCTTACCAGAAATTGAACCAGTTCTTTAAAATAAACAGAAATGTAATGTTGAATTTTTTCCAATACCAATAAAATCAAGCACAAAGATACACTTTGGTAAAAGAAGCAATTAACCCTAAAAAAACAAAAAGTGTTGAGGCAATTAAACCTCAACACCTATTCTATACTTGAAATTATGTGAACCTAAATTTTAAGTATCATTACCTATAATGAACTGCTATTTGAGCTAGTTGACCAACAATTTTAACGGAGTCTTTCATAGATAGTTTAGAACCATCTGCATGTATCCATCTTTTTAACGGTTGCTCACAAATCATGCTCTTTACCTCTGTTTTACCAAAATACTTTTTCATTCTCATAAAAAGTTCCACATCAAATAGCCATTTGGTAATAAATTTTTTATTGAACATTTTAGAAGCAACTTCACGGTCCATTACCTTGGCACCACATTGTGTGTCTTTAAATGGCATCCCTAAAATGGTTTGGATAATAAAATTAATAGTCATACTAATTACCTTACGGGCTGACTCTTTTGTAATATTTGCTCCCATTCTTGAGATACGAGAACCGCTTACTATTTTAAAGTCCGATTGCTCAATTGTTTTTACCAAATCATCGAAATCTCTAAAATCGGTAGATAAATCTGCATCTAAAAATCCTATATAATCAAATTGCTCATCTTTAACGAGATGAAGTATTCCTTGACGTACCGCTTCTGCCTTACCTCCATTTTGTTCGCAATTGTAGATACTTATATTAGAAGGATTTTCTTTTTGTAGTTTCTGTAGTACAGCCATGGTATTATCTGTACTTCCATCATTTACAAAACATAGATGGTAGCCTAAATTTTTATGTGCGAAGTTTTTGAACTCTTCACTTGATAGTCTTGTCTCTTCATTATAACATGGAATTACAACTCCCACACAATTTTTCTGCAACATGCGTGTGTCAGATATTGTTGTGGTAGTTCCCGCCTTATTTTCTGGAGCTCCAATAATTCTCTTAATTCTAGCAGCCATTTCATCTAGACTTACCGGTTTTTTCATGTAATCATTAACCCCTAAATCAAAATTTTTCATGATAAGAGCCTCATCGGTATTACCGGACATTACTAAAATAGGTGTATCATTTCTCATAAATACACGAATGTATTTAACCACTTCTGTACCCGTACATGAAACCAATTCTGTTCCACACATTTCTGGCATATTCATATCTAATAAAACCAAGTCTGGTTTAAATGAATCGAACAATCTAATACCTGTTTCAATTGAATTCGCTGTCTTTACTTCATAACCTAATTCTGATAATCGTTTTTCAACAGATAGTAAAATTAATTTTTGGTCATCTATGGCTAAGATTTTCATAGGTAAGATTTTAGTTAGTTTTTGGTTACTTTAAATAGTTATGCCGTAAAAGTACTTTTCAGATACGTTGATTTTGGACCCGAAAAGATGACTAACGTTTTTCTGTAGACGAATGGTTTTATTAGTTCGGTGGCTCATTGCCTAGAAAATAAACAATAAGCATATCTTTGTATCGATATATTTTCTTACAAAAATAAATTCATACAAAAATGGAGACTTGCTTATACCAACCTCTTTTCATTTCTATTGACCTTTATAATTTGATTATTAAGACAGTATATATTTTGAAAACTTTTACTTTTTAAAAGATTTGACATAAACTATTTGAAGATTTCAAAATTACAGCTCGCGGTATTGTAGGTATTCTATTATTAAAATATTAAACGTTCGCTTTTAATTGTAATCTCCATCTCATATATTTAATACCTTTAGGTAGAATTTGATTCTAATATAAACTTTGGAAAAAAAAACCAACACCCTCCTAATATTAGCTTTAATTGTAGGGCTAGCTTTCCATGGTTCTGCTATATTCTTTACGTTAGAATCAACCTATGACGCATTAATCCATTTATTTTTCGCCGACCATTATGCCAATAGTTGGTTTGATCCATGGGAATATAGATGGTACACAGGTTTTACGGTACAATCTTATCCGCCATTAGTGCATCAACTCATTGGCATACTTTCTTACATAGGTGGTCTAAAATTTGGAATGTATACAGTTGCATTAATTGCCATTGTATTGTTTATAACAGGCGCTTATAGGTTTACCCTATTAATGACTGGTAGTCGTAGAATAGCAGGTTACGGTGCTGTAATGGCCGTTTTTTCATCCACGTTTGTAGAAACACTACATATTTTTGGGCAGTTACCCAGTATTTCGGCATTATCTATATTACTGCATGCCATGACAGAAATATACCTGTATATCAAAACAGGTAAAACTAGATATTTCATTACATCGGCAACTATGTTAGCGGTAACGGTTACATCTCATCATGTTACTCCCCTATTTGGAATGGTATTTTTTATAGCTCCATTAATGGGTATGGCAGTTATGGATGCAGCTAGAGAAAAAGTAGCATCATATAAAGCGCTTACATTTAAAGTATTTTGGGCTACTACCCTTCAGCACTTTTGGCGAATTGCCAAATTTGGTGGTACGGCAATATTTTTATTAATATTCTGTATTTTTCCTTATTGGTACAACTCCAAAAGAAACCCTATTACCCAAGTTGCCATACCTCATGGATCTCGGGATAATTTCTTGGAAATAACTTCATCTGGGCTCGTATTTTTTATAATTCCGTGGGGAGTATTTCTGTTTATTATTCCCTATTTCTTTTACAGATATTTTAGTAAAAGATATGTGTTCTTCGGATTATCTTTTGCACTATTAACCATATTAGGAACTGGTGGCACTACCCCTATTCCGCGTTTAATGTTAGGTGAAATGGCTTTTAATATCCTAACCTTAGATAGATTTACATTATGGGCTACCATTATGGCACTCCCCATATTTGCTGAATTTGCCTACAGAATGGTAGAAGGTGATTTAAAAACCTTAATACAAACAAAATTCGGAGGAGTATATCATAGGGTTTTAGGCGGATTAATTGCCGGAGGAATGCTGTTTATGGTTCTCTTTACCATGACCTTAGGATATTTTAGACCCTCTCAACCTGCAAAAATAAAAATGCTACCCATAGTTAACTTTTTAGGAGCAGATTCTCATGATTCTTGGCGTTATCTTCCCTTAGGTTTTGGTGATCAAATGGCTTGGCTTTCTGCGCAAACCGGGGCAATGACCGTTGATGGAAATTATCACTCTGCACGTAGATTACCCGAACTTACCACAAGAGCCATCGAACGCATAGAAAACTCCAAATTTAGAGGTGTAGAAGGTATTGGTTCATTGCAGCAGTTTTTAACCGTACCAGAAAAATATAATTTAAAGTACATTTTCTCCAATGATAAATTCTATGACCCCATACTTTATTATTGTGGTTGGCAAAGATTACAACAATTAGAAAATGGCATTATGGTTTGGGAGAAATTAAATGTGGCTCCCATACCCCAAATTATGCCTAAGCAAGATGTACCCACCATCATGAAAATTATGTGGGGCGTAATACCATTGCTTACGGTATTAATAGCCATTTTTGTAAATATTCAAATGATTTGGATACGGTTATTAAAGTCTAAAAAAGTTCCTGAACATTCGTTCATGAAATTAGAATTACCGTACAAAAAGTTCCCTTCTAAGCTTTTAACCTTCTCTCATTGGTGGGCATTAGGTATCCTTATATGCATGGGATACGGTATGTATATTTTTTATGTAAAAAATGTAACGCAACTATCTCCAAACAATGTGGTGGAATCTTATTATGATGCATTGGATTTTAAGGAATTCTCTAGAGCTCATTGATGGTATTTTAAGTTCGTATGCAAAACTAGATTCATTAGGAATTGAAATTTATGATGAAACTGAAAATAGCGCAAAAGCAAAAGTAGCCACTCGATGGATTACTCCGCTAGAAAACGTATTTAACAATGACTATCACGAGCTTATAAAAAGGAAAAATAAGTGGTATCTAAAATCTTCAAAAGTTGATAACGATATTCCGCCAGATCAGCTTTTTACGGCTAATAGCACAACCTATTATAACCACGGCAGAAGAAAAATCACTACCCAAGAGACCTATCACGAAGATGTTTTAAAGCAACCCGTTTTAGAAATTCTATCGGCTAAATTGGTGAAATACAAAGGGCAGTACAGTATTATTGGTGAGCTACAAAATGTGGATAATACACCAGCAGATATTGTTATAAAAGCAACGTTGTACAATGACGATAATAAAGAGCTGGCCAATTACAATGCCAAGCATCAAATTAAGCATAAATTAATGCCTAAGGAAACCACCACATTTAAAATAAACTTTGAAGGTATAGCTTGGTCCTCTACGAAAGACACCTTGCCACCAACATTTGATCCAAATCAATTTACACCGGTAAGTTTTGAGGAGCAACCAACAAAGTTCAACTTGCAATCTGCTGGCAACACTGCTAATACAGATTTATACAAACATGTAGCTTTACAAGATTTGGAATATAACGAACAGGGTTTTAATGGTGTTTTATTTAACTCTGGGGTACAAGAGGTTACCATACCTCAATTAATAATTTCTTATTACGATGCCAATAGCCAACTACTTTGGGTAGATCATAAATTTGTAACCGAAGGTGTTCGTATACAGCGAAAGCAATTTTTTAATTATAAACCTTTAGATCTAGATAGTCTAGAAATTATTAACAGTAGTCTAGAAAATTGTTTCGTAAATGGCTCACCAAACAAAGCGATAGCCGATAAAATATTCCCTAATAGAAAGGTTATTCATGAGAAGAAACAAACACAGCCTTTTAAAGGAAAAGGTTATGAGTTTATAAAATTTGAAATAAACAGTTATATAGGTAATCCTAAATAATATGCGCATTAAAATTTTAATCATTTTA
>JGI24519J20070_1000164_pt1 | contig 20785 bp, 19 predicted proteins | sample LinPmetageLP43_FD_20070 | JGI IMG/M metagenome (IMG submission 20070) | reverse complement strand
GATGGGGAAAAATTAAAATTAGCTTCTTCGGTCATCGTCACCGCTGTCATGAGTAATATGTTGGTTAAACTAGGTATTGCCGCTTTTAAAGGATCCAAAATAACTGGTAAATTGGTTGGGTTTACTTTCGGCGGAATCATTTTTATTGGTGTTCTATACATTCTTATTACCCATTAACATATTACCATTTAGAATTTATATAAGGCATTGGGTATACAATTGAATCCTTTTGTCTAAGAATTATCTTAAAATTATAAATGTATTTTTCCTCATCGGTATTTTCGGCGCGGGGAGTCTAGTAATTACAGAATTTGCAACTGGTAATGGCTGCCCTAAATTTGGGGCAGTACCTGCTTGTCTAATTATCTTAATTTGTTTTATACTTCCCTTTATTTCGCATTTGCTTAAAAAATGGAATCTCATTTATTTCTTATTTACCGGTATTGCAACACTAATTGCTTTAGTGGCATCGGTAATGCAGTTTATAGGTAATGCAGAATGCCCTAAAAGTGATTCGGGAATACCTATGTGTTATTTATCATTACTAATTTTCACTTCACTTATTACCCTTAAAAAAATTCAACTTGATTATTTCAACTACAAATGACAAAGTGAAGGCTAACTAACGCCTCTCTTTTTTATTCAAATAGTTTACATAAGCTTTACTTATGACGTTCTTGTAATCAAAAAAGTGAACCATTCACATGGTTCACTTTATCGCTTGGTCGGGATGACAGGATTTGAACCTGCGACCACTCGACCCCCAGCCGAGTGCGCTACCGGACTGCGCTACATCCCGAAATTAAGCCTGCAAAAATAAAGAAGTTCTATAGATTAAAATCTAACTTTTACCAAAACTTAAATTAATTATCTCAACGATACTATCCAATCTAACATTCTATTTCCCCAATCTTTTAAATGTTCATTATGTAAACCTAACCCGAAACCGTGACCACCTTTTGGGTAAATATGCATGGTTACCGATACTCCCTTATCCTTAACAGCTTTGTAGAACAATAAACTATTTTCTACTGGCACAACGGTATCATCTGTAGCGTGTAACAAAAATGTAGGTGGAGTTAGCTCAGTAACTTGTTTTTCATTTGAGAAATAATTGACTAAATCGGTGGTTGGGTTTTCCCCTATTAAATTTTTCTTTGAGCCTAGATGAGTCATTTCTCCAAAAGAAATTACAGGATACCCCAACGCCATAAAATCTGGACGTGCACTTTCATCATCTATACGATCAATTGGCTCATAAACTTTTTCATTAAAATGCGTTCCCAATGTAGATGCTAAATGTCCGCCAGCTGAAAATCCAATAATTCCTATTTTATTCGGCTTTATATTAAACTTTTCAGCATTACCCCGAACTAGCCTTACCGCTCTTTGAGCATCTAAAAGTGGTACGTACTTTTTGTCGGTTTGGGAAATATCTGATGGTAGACGATATTTTACCACTATACCTGCAATACCCTTACTGTTCAAAAATTTTGCAATATCTGTACCTTCCCAATCATAGGCTAATATTCCATACCCTCCGCCAGGAAAAATTAAAACTGCCTCTCCCGTAGCATCTCGTTTTGATGGTAAATACACTTCAATTGTAGGGACTTGAACTTTACTAATTCGCAAAATTTCATTTTGCTCATGTATTTCTTTTTCCACACTTTTTAAGTGATTAGGTATTTTATCTTTAGGCCATAACTGCATAATAGTATCTTGAGCAAAGAAGCTGTTTACCATTAGTAACAATAACAGCAATAGTCTGTTTTTCATATCGTATAATTTAAACTATTCACAATTCCATTTAAAGTTTGCTATTGGGTCATTTGAAGCCCCTTGTAAGTTATAATGCCACCATTCTGTTCTGGTAGACCAAAATCCGAATTTTTCCATGGTGCTTTTTAATAGTTTCCTGTTAACAAGAATTTCTTTTGGCAAGTCAAAATTATCGTGATATGCCCTTTTTCCAAAAAAATCAAAATCAGTCCCCATATCCAGCTCCTCCCCGTCTAAAGTAACCAAAGTTATATCTACCGCACCACCTTTATTATGTATAGAACCTTTTACGGGGTTAGCAACATATTGTGGATTAGGCACTATTTTCCACATTTTGTATTGTACAGAATTAGGTCTGTAGCAATCATAAAACTTTATTTTTACTCCGCTCTTTTTAAACTCTTCATTAGCTTTTAATAATGCCTTTATTGTTTTTACTCTTGTATAGCATTCTGCACAATCATATACTTTTTCCTTTAGAAAATTATTATTGGTAGCGTATCTTAAATCATATTCAAAACCATCGCTATAATCTGCTAAGCGTACAAATGTTGTATCTTTTAAAGAAGTCAACGGTGTAACTTTCTTCTCAATTTTTATGGCTATTGGTTCTATTTTGGAAATAGAATCTTCGTTAATTTCTACATCAGTAGTCGCTGTTTCTGCTTTTACAGTTTTGGCATTGTCCTTACAAGATTGTAGGAATAAAAAACTGATAATGATAATAAGCAAGCACTTATAGCTTAGATAGTTGTTTTTTAAAATAATCAACGAACTCATTTTCTATACTCTTTTGGTGTTCAATATATTATACTAAATAGTGTTAGTTCTGATAGAAATTTGGCTACCTTACTTAAACCTTTAATTACAGCAATTTAACTAAAAACCATGAACAACAACCTATTCCTACTTTTAACCCTTGCTATTTTTTGTGTCTCCTGTAAAAATGAAAAGAAATCATTTACTACAACAACCGAAGCAGTAGAATCGCCTTGGTTATTAGGTTTTGAGAAAACAGATATCAACCCTATAATGAAAGCAGATTCTTCTTATACTTTCTTAGATCCTATTTCTAAAAAAGAGGTTCAATGGCAAAAAGCCGATGTTTTTAATCCGGGTGCAATAGTAAAAAACGACACTGTATTTCTGCTATTTAGGGCAGAAGATAATCCTAAAGCTATTTTAGGGCATAGAACTTCTCGTATAGGTTTAGCCTATAGTGTTGATGGTATAAATTTCACAAAACACCCTACTCCTGTACTTTTCCCTGACAATGACGAGTTTTCTCAATATGATCAACCTGGTGGTATTGAAGACCCACGCATTATAGAAACACCGGACGGTACGTATATTATGCTCTATACAAGTTGGAACAAAGATATTGCCCGTTTATCTAGCGCTACATCTACCGACCTTAAAGAATGGACAAAACAAGGTCCTGTGTTTGAAGATGCTTACGACGGTAAGTTTTTGAACGAATGGAGCAAATCTGGATCAATTGTTACCGAGTTGATTGATGGCAGACTAATTGCAAAAAAAATAAATGGTCAGTATTTAATGTATTGGGGCGAATTGTTTGTGAACCTTGCTACTTCTATAAATGGTGTGGATTGGGAACCTACATTAAATGAAAAAGATGAATTACTACATAGTTTTACGCCATCTTTAAATGAATTCGATAGTCACTTAACCGAACCTGGACCACCAGCTTTATATACAGAACATGGTATTTTATTATTATATAACGGAAAAAACTTAAGTGGTGAAGGAGCAACAAGTAAGTTCCCAGAAGGTACTTATTGTGGCGGTCAAGCTTTATTTGATAAAAATGATCCTACAAAATTGATAAAGCGATTAGATACTCCTTTCATCTGTCCTAGTCTACCGCACGAAATAAGTGGTCAATATAAAGCTGGAACAACTTTTATTGAAGGCTTGGTATATTTCAATGACAAATGGTTTCTGTATTATGGAACAGCAGATTCAATGGTCGGTTTAGCCGTTAAGGAATAAATAAATTTTACTACTTATTTAAATAAAAAAAGCCCCTACTTCAAAAATGAAATAGGGGCTAATGGTTGGTATTGGTAATTGGTTCTATTCTTCAAGTTGACTTAGATAAACTAAGCTTTTAGGTACTTGAGTGACTACATTTTTAGATTCATCTTCTATAAACATGTATTCAATTCCTAATTTTTTAGCTTCAGCAACTACTCCGGCAATATCTATTTGCCCTGTTCCTAAAACTACATTGGTATCATCTTCTTCATGACCGGTATTATTTCCTTCTATACCTTTTTCCATATCCTTTAGATGTAATAATGTAATTTTCTTTGGATATTTCTTCATTAGCGCTAGCGGATCTGCACCTCCATGTTGTGCCCAAAAAACATCTAATTCAAATGTAAAATGAGTTGCATTTTTAGCCATGTAATCAAACAAGGTTCCGTTTTTATACGGTCTAAACTCATAACCATGTGGATGGTACGCTAAAACTAGTCCGTTTTCTTTCAAAATCTTACCAGCCTTGTTGAATACTTCTGTAGCGTGTTTTGTTTCTTTTAAAGCCCAATTATTGTCATCATGAGGTACCCATGCACACATTACATATTTAGCTCCAAAATCTTTTGCATTTTTAATGACCTTCTCTACATCGTTCTCCAAGTCACCAAATCCAGCGCCTACACTTACTACGTCTAAATCATTTTCTTCTAGTAAAGCCTTAAACTCTTCTATTGGTAAGTCATACGTTTCGCCACCTTCAATTTTAGTGATACCCCATTCATTAATCAATCCTAATGTGTTAGACACATCCATTTTAAATTGATTTCTAAGGCTGTATAGTTGCAATCCCACTTCTTGGGCTTGCGCTAAAAAACCACTACCTAAAAAGATAGCGGCTATTATTACTTTTTTCATAATCATTTTACTATTTACGTAAGTAAATTACCCTCGTCGTCCCATTCTGCAATAACGTTTCGTTGACTTTGGTCTACACATTTCGCTATCCATTCTGGGTCGTAAGCAACACCGTGTTGATCAAGTACATCTTGCGGTACACCATCCCATACATTTGGTGAATTTCCTTTATAACCCAAGTCTGCAATACCTACTTTAGAAGTATAGTAACCAGTTACCGTAAGACCACGCATAGTATAGAAAAACTGTATTTCTAAAGGTTGTTCGCTTAAAGGTTTCTCTGTATCATGCCAGCAGATTTCATCGCAAATTTGCTTTTTCTGCTCTAAGGTTGCCGACTTAAATTCAGTACCAAATTCAGTATTGCTTTTATGATCTAACCACATTAGTCCGCCTAACAAAGTAGGAGCCAAATCTGGAATATCCTTGCCCATAAACTCAACAAGCTCTGGCACACCTGCCTCTATTGGACCACCATGTGGTTCTTTTGGAGGTAGTATTACTATACTTAAAGCTGCAATGGTTTCCATCTCATGCTCATTGAAAAGTTGTTCAGCATTAATCTTCTCAATACGCTCTAATTCTGCAGGCGTTCTTCCAAAATACTTTTCGCTACTGGTTGTAATGGCTTCATCAATAGATTCACCATTTTCAGTCTTACAAGAATTGAAGACCAGCCCAGAAGTTGCCGCAGCACCACCGAGTATTAAAGTTTGTAAACTCTTTCTTCTATCCATCTTCTAAATATTTTGTGCCTTAAGTTGTTCAATTATATAATCAGATGCTCTCCATGAAAGTGCCATAATTGTCCAAGTACAATTTTTATCTGCCTGAGATACAAAAACACCTGCATCTACAATAAATACATTGTCTACATCATGTAACTGCTGAAACTTATTTGTAACCGATGTTTTAGGATCATCTCCCATTCTGGTCGTACCTACCTCATGAATAATCTCACCTGGTTTGTTCAATCCGTAATCTTTATCCTTTCCTGGCTTTTCTCCTAAATAGTGACCACCCATGTTATGAATAATCTCCTCAAAGGTATCTTGCATATGCTTCGCCTGGTTTACTTCATATTCTGAATGCTTGTAGTTAAACTTCAAAACAGGTATACCAAATTGATCAACCGTTGTAGGGTCTATTTCACAATAATTATCTTTATAGGCGATTGCTTCTCCACGTCCACCAAATCCTATTACAGACCCGTAGTATTTCTTTACATCATCACGTAAACTATCACCATAACCTCCTGATTTTAATCCGAAGTATTGGTTCAAAGCATTTGGATCCCAACCAAAACCGTAGTTAGGCTGACTCATACCTCCCCAAACTTCAATATGATATCCTCTTGGGAAATTTAATTTAGAGTTATCACCCCACCAAGGTGAGTAAACGTGCATACCACCTACACCATCTTCATTATAAGATGTCTTTCTATTCAATAAGCCTGGTATAACACCTGCAGCACCTGAACCTGTAGAATCATGTAAATATCTACCAACTAAGTTACTACTGTTTCCTAAACCATTAGGGTGTTGCTTACTCTTAGAGTTTAAAAGTATACGTGCAGAGCTACATGCAGATGCAGCCAATACAACCACTTTACCTCTAAGTGTATATTCTTTTCTGTCTTCTTTGTTTATGTAAGAGACACCTGTTGCCTTACCTTCTTCATTAGTAAGAACCTCACGTACCATTGAATTTACAAACAGTTTTACCTGACCACCACTCTTTTGAGCTGGAAAAATCAAACAACTACCTGCTGAGAAATCGGCATATATTTGACAAGATCTGCCACATTGTCCACAATAGAAACAAACTCCACGATCTGCGTTAATTCTTTTGGTTAACATAGAAAGCCTACCCGGTATAACCGGTACGTTAGACTTCTTTGCTCCATTTATATAAAACAACTCGTGTAATCTCGGTTTCGGGGGAGGAAGAAAAAACCCATCAGGATCATTTTCTCTACCTTCATTGGTACCAAAAACACCAATTAACTTGTCTAATTTATCATAATAAGGTTTAACATCTTCATATCCTATTGGCCAATCATCTCCGTGACCATCACGTGTTTTACCTTTAAAATCCTTTGGTCCGAAACGCAAAGAAATACGTCCCCAGTGGTTGGTTCGTCCTCCTAGCATTCTTGCTCGCCACCACCTAAATTCAGTTCCCTCTGCATGTGTATATGGCTCTCCTTCAACTTCCCAATCTCCCCAAGACATGTCCCATTCGCCAAAAGCTCTATCTGTACCTGCTCCCCTACGTGGAGAATCATATGGCTGCTTTAATTGCGTCATGGTTTTTGGATCAGCTGGGTCAAAAAACGGACCCGCTTCAACAACAGCTACATTTAAACCTGCATCTGCCAACTGCTTGGTAGCCATACCACCACCTGCTCCTGAACCTACGATGATAACATCAAAGATTTCTGAGGATTCTTTTATCTGCATAATTTGAAATTAGTTATTGATTACAATTTAACTATTTAATAAAATAAGAACCCGTGTTTTTAGCTGAATAACCATAGTTACATGACGGGCGTATATTTTTAAAGCACATTAGTTCACTTTATGTATTTTTTACTCACTAATAAATGTAGATGCTGGTAAACCAACGGCATTGAACAACGTACCAATATCTGTACTTCGCCAAGCATATCTTACCGCTTTAGGATTCTTCACTTCTTTTGAGCTAACGATTACCGCTCCATTTTTAATTCTGGCCTTAGCGGCAAACCACTGCCCTTTTTCATTTGAAATTTCAAAAAGGTTTAGTTTTTTCCCTTTATTAAATAACCCATCAGCATGGTTGAAATTTATTACAATTTGATTTCCTGTAATTTCTGAAGAGGCATATAACGGACCATAGACTTCTTGACCCTGCAGTAAATTATAATGATCTTTCAAAGCAATATTTGCCAAACGCAAACCAACATCTTGCTTATTTAAAGGGTGAATATCTTCTACTGTACAAATATCGCTTGTCATTGCCATGCCTGTATTTGTTAACGAAAGTGTTCTACGCTGTTGGTCTCTAACTATACCTCCGCTAAACTCGTCAACATACTGAAATGGAGCTATTTGCACATAGTAAAATGGAAAATCATCTTGCCATGCTGTTCGCCAAGATGTAATCATATTCGAAAAAAGTTTCTGATAATTTTCTGCATTGGCAGTGTTTGACTCGCCTTGATACCAAAGAGCACCGCTAATTTTAAATTTTGTTAGAGGAGCAATCATACCATTATATAATGAAGACTTTTCAACGGTCACCCATTTATTTGGTACTATTTTTTTATGCGATTCTACCAGTTCTGGATGCGCTTTAAATACAGATTCTGGTGTCCACACTTCTGCACTTGAAGCTCCCCATGCGTTATCTATTAACCCAATAGGTATATTCAATTCCTCTTGAACTCTTCTAGCAAAAAAATAGGCGACCGCACTAAAATCTTGCATAGATTCTGGGGAACAGGTTTCCCAAGTTCCAGAAACATCTTCTTGTGGATATTTTGAGGTTCTTTTGGCTACAGAAAACAAGCGAATAGTTGGATAATTTGCATTGGATATTTCCACATCTTTATTCGCAATTTTACTATTTGCACTCCACTCCATATTACTCTGTCCAGAACAAAGCCACACCTCACCTATCAACACGTCTTTTAATGTAATTTCATTGGTTTTACCTTTAAAGAGTATTTGAAACGGTCCGCCTGCTTCTGGTGTTTCTACAGTTACCTCCCATTTGGCATTATTTCCTGTTTTTACAACTACCGTTGCATCGTTCCAACTTGTGTATATAGTAAATTCTTCATTTGGGTCTGCCCAACCATACAATAATACATTGGTCTCTCTTTGTAAGACCATTTCATTAGAGAAAATTTTAGGTAGTGTGATTTCTGCTTTGACGAGACCTGTTACTAAAAAGCATAGTAACATAATAGAGATACGTAAATTCATTGGATAGATACTAATTTTGATTTAAATATACCTAATAATGCATCACACTGACAAATTCTTAAACATTCAACATTATTTTTAAAGTAATCGTTATATTGACGCCACTTTTTAAGATGTTCATAATCTATTAATATTCAACTTATCATGCCCACTTCATCTACCACTTTTAAGCGCCGAAATTTTATTAAGGTAGCGTCAGCATCATTACTGCTAACAACATTTAATTCATACGGGTTTGAATTTTTTGCCAATGAAAAGCCGAAAAAGGTAGCGCTTATAGGCACCGGTTGGTATGGCACCGGAGATTTAATGCGGCTTATACAAGTTGCAAATATTGAAGTTGTAGCACTTTGTGATGTTGATGATAATCAACTTAACACTGCAGCACAACTAGTTTCTGAACGTCAAAAAAATAAAAAGAAACCTAAGCTCTATACTGATTATAGAACCATGCTAAAAAGCAATAGACTAGATATTGTACTTATTGGTACGCCAGATCATTGGCACGCATTAACGTGTATTGAAGCGTTAAAATCTGGAGCTCATGTTTATGTTCAAAAGCCTATAAGTGTTGATGTTATGGAGGGTGAGGCTATGGTTGCCGCAGCCAGAAAATATGACAGGGTCGTACAAGTAGGAACACAACGAAAAAGTACACCGCACTTAATAGATGCTAAAAAGCAAATTATTGATACCGGTTTACTTGGTACCATTGGTCATGTTGATATGAGCTGCTATTACCACATGCGTGCCAATGGCAACCTTACGATGGTCTACCCCATAAAAGATGGTGGCGTACGTTTAGAGAATATGGAAATGGAATTACGGGCGATATGTGTGTGCATATGTTAGATACCGTTCGTTGGATGTTAGATTTGGGATGGCCAAAACGTATTAGTTCTGAAGGTGGAATATATGTTCAAAAAGGTGGAAAATCTAATATATCAGATACGCAGTCCGCCGTTTTTGAATATGACGGACTTAACTGTAATTGGCAACATAGAACATGGGGAAACCCAGCAGATAACGAGTACCCTTGGGCTTTTAAAATTTATGGTTCTAATGGTGTGCTTAAAGGTGACGTTATGAAGGCTGAATTTACCCCCGTAGATGGTAGCGAACCTATAAAATTTGAAGTTCTATACGAGAAAGAGAAATACCCTGAAGACTTATCTGAAAAAGATTTAGAATTACATGCGGCACCCGCTACACGTAGACATATGATAGATTTTTTAAATGCCATAAAAAACGGTACAAAACCAGTGGCAGATATTGAAGAGGGACATATTTCATCTGCTAGTTGCATTTTAGCCAATCTTTCAATGGATTTAAAAAGACCTTTGGTCTACGACCCAAAAAGCAGAACTGTTGTAAATGACCCTGAAGCCACTGCCCTATTACAGCGAAATTATCGTGGAAATTGGGAACATCCACACCCAGATACAGTTTAAATTACTGTAGTTTTTTAGTAGAATCCCTAACCAATAAACTTGTTTTCACAATCTTGGTCTGGTAAGGTAAACTTGGGTCTTTTATTCTATTAATCAATAGTTTAGCTGTAAGCTCACCTATATATTTACCATGCTGGCTGACCATGGTCAATGATGGCGTTACGTATTTTGATAACTGCCCATTGGTGAAACCTATTATTGAAATATCGTTTGGCACATTATATCCTCTTGCTTTCACAACTTCCAAAACTTGTACGGCAATTAATTCATCGATACCTATAATACCATCAATGGTTTTATAATTCAGTAAAAATGACATTAATAGATCTAAATCATCCTTAACCGTAAGATTAATAATCAATTTAGGATCAAAAGGCATCTCAAATTCTTCTAGCGCTTTCTTATAGCCTAAAAGCCTTAATTTCCCTACACTAGAACTAGATATAGGGTTAACTACCGCTATATTTTTACAGCCAATATTAATTAGGTGTTTGGTGATTTTATATCCTGCCTCAAGATCATCTACTACAACTTTATCGCATTGTACGTTGTCAGAAACCCTATCAAAAAGAACTACGGGAATATCGTTGTTAATAACATCTATTAAAGCATCGTGTTTGTCTTCATTCTGACTTTCTTCTGCCAGTGACATTATAACCCCATCAACAGTTCCTGCATCAAAAAATTCAAGCGTTTTTGTTTCTTTTGCTTTAGATTCGTTACTAATACAGCTAATGATATTATAGCCACTTTCATTGGCTACTTTCTCTATACCATACAGTACTTGGACAAAGAAGTAATTTAATATATTAGGCACAACCACACCAATAGTTTTGGTGCTTCTATTCAATAAATTAAGAGCAAGTCTATTAGGCTTATAGTGCTTTTCTTTTGCGTATGCTGTATCTTAAGCTTAAGGTCACTACTAATTTCATGACTATCATTAATCGCTTTAGAAACGGTTGAAATAGACACCTTAAAATGACCGGCAATATCCTTTAGAGTTACTTTTTTCATAATTTATAACTACAAAAGAACAGATTTAAATTGACACTTTAAATTATTGGTTAAAGCAAACTGTCCCTAATGGAAAACCAAGGGACAGATTACTTCATATTATATTAATATTATTACCCAAATTTCAACTATTTAAAATAGTCTTAGGGTTGTAGATTTATATATATTGGTTAATGATATTCTCAAACAATTCTTGCTTTCCACTCTGTAATTCCAACTCACCATTTTCTTTGGCTATGTTGTAAAGATCCTTCATATCTAATTTACCATTTTCGAAATCTTTTCCTTTACCTGAGTCAAAAGAACTATATCTGTTTTCACGTAGTTTATTGTAAGAAGAAGACGAAATAATTTTATCTGCTGTAATCAAAGCTCTAGCAAAAGTATCTGCCCCACCAATGTGTGCATGAAATACATCTTCTAAATCTGTACTGTTTCTTCTTATTTTAGCATCAAAATTAACACCACCACCTTGTAAACCTCCAGCAGCTAAGAATACTAACATAGCCTCTGTTGTTTCTTGAATGTTATTTGGAAACTGATCTGTATCCCATCCATTCTGGTAATCTCCTCTGTTAGCATCCATACTACCTAACATACCTGCTTTAGCAGCTACAGCAATCTCATGCTGAAAAGTATGTTGTGCCAAAGTTGCATGATTTACCTCAATGTTCATTTTAAAATCGTTTTCTAAACCGTACTCTTTTAAGAAACCGATTGCAGTAGCACAATCAAAATCATACTGATGCTTCATAGGTTCCATTGGTTTTGGCTCTATGAAGAAGTTTCCTTTAAACCCTTGGCTACGTGCATAATCTCTTGCCATGGTTAAAAACTGACCCAAATGATCAACCTCACGACCTAAATCTGTATTCAATAAAGACATATAACCTTCTCTACCACCCCAGAATACATAGTTTTCACCACCTAAAGCTATGGTAGCGTCTAAAGCCAATTTAATTTGACCACCTGCTCTTGCCAAAACATTAAAATCTGGATTGGTTGCAGCACCGTTCATGTATCTTGGATTTGAGAAACAGTTAGCTGTACCCCAAAGTAATTTCTTACCAGACTCTTCTTGTTTAACCTTCAAGTAATCTGTAATTGTTGCCAATCTCTTTTCTGACTCTGCAAAAGTTGAACCTTCTTGAATTAAATCGAAATCATGAAAACAGTAGTAATCAAATCCTATTTTATCAAAAAATTCAAACGCTGCATCTGCCTTATCTTTAGCAGCTTGTATAGCATCTGATGATTTATCCCACTCAAAGCTTTGTGTTCCAGGACCAAATGGATCTGAACCTTGACCACAGAATGTGTGCCAGTACGCAGTTGAAAATTTAAAATGATCTTTCATGGTCTTACCAGCCACTACCTGATCAGGATTGTAATATTTAAAGGCCATAGGATTATCAGATTCCTTTCCTTCAAATTTAATTTTGTCTATTCCTTTAAAATATTCCTTGTTTGCCATTATATTGATTTTATAAGTTGTTTAAAATTAATTCCAATTCATTTTTCCAAATTGCATATGCATCTTGGTATCCTTTTTTATCTTCTTTAGGGCTGAAGGTCATTACATAATCGTTATCCAATATTGCCTTACCGAAAGCTTCAAAATCGCCCTTGTGTAAATTTGCCGCTCTTGCCGCTCCAATTGCCCCAGTGGTATCATAAATCTCAATATCATACCCTATTAAAGTAGCAACTGTATTCGAGAAGATTTCTGAACGAAAAAGGTTGTCGTTCCCTGCACGCATTACATTTACTTTTATACCGTCAGACTCCATAATTTCCATGCCATAAACAAAAGAAAATGCAATACCTTCTAATGCTGCCCTACACATATGACCTTTACCATGATTATTTAAATTAAGGTTTACGATACGGGTACCGACTTCCTTGTTTTTAAGCATTCTTTCCGCTCCGTTTCCAAAAGGAATCATGGTTACACCATCCGAACCTATTGGTACTTCATTCGCCAACGTATTCATCTCTTCGTAAGATTCAACATTAAGATTATTCAACAACCATCTGTATTGAATACCAGCTCCGTTAATACAAAGTAATTTCCCTATTCTTGCTGGTTTTCCTGGAGAATAATTTACATGCGCAAAGTTGTTTACACGAGAGCTTTCTTTTACTGAAAGGTTATCTGTTACGGCATACACAACCCCAGATGTACCACCAGTAGCCGCAACTTCACCAGGATTAAAAACATTTAAGCTCAAGGCATTGTTAGGTTGGTCTCCTGCTCTATATAAAATAGGTGTACCAATAGAAAGTCCGCTTTCTGTAGCTCCTTTATCATTGACCTGAGATTGTACTGAAAACGTATCTACAATATCAGGAATCATATTTTTATCCAACCCATAATGTTCTAAAACGATATCAGCAACAGCATCTTCTTTGAAATCCCAAAAAATACCTTCAGATAAACCAGAAACCGTAGTATTTACTACACCAGACAACTTATAGGCGATGTAATCACCAGGAAGCATCATCTTATAAATCTGTGAGTATATTTCGGGCTCGTTTTCTTTTACCCATTTTAACTTTGAAGCCGTAAAGTTTGATGGTGAATTTAGAAGATGTGTATCGCAAGTTTCAGCACCTATTTCTTCATAAGCATTCTGACCTATTGTTACTGCTCTACTATCGCACCAAATTATAGATTTTCTTAAAGGATTACCTTCTTTATCAATAAGCACTAGACCGTGCATTTGATATGATATACCGATACCAGAAATATCGGTTTTATTAATAGAATTCTGTTTACATAATTTATCGATACCACTACACACGTAGCGCCACCAATCTTCTGGACTCTGTTCTGCCCAGCCGTTTTTTACAGCTTCCATAGACATTTCTGTCTCAGGTTCCGTAACAACTCCTACACTCTTCCCGGTAGAAGCATTTACTAGAGCAATCTTAATAGATGAACTTCCTATATCTAATCCTAAATGGTACATAAATAGTATAAATTGGTTTTCCTGTAATAAGTTAAACCAAAAATAGCTACTATACCATGCAATCGATATTTACCGTACGAAAATTATCGTAAACGCATTTCTCCCATAAATTTACAAACAACAAATAATTATTTCAATTAACTGAATATCAATTAATTATATATTAAACATATTAATCAATATTTCCGAAAAGGTTTTCGTATTACCTGCTGTATAACAAACTACAACCCATCAATTTAATATTCTTCTAGTTGATTTTGAAGTTGTTCTAATTTAGAAAGTGCTTCAGATTTAGAGTTTACATCTAGTTTTAAATAGATATTCTGAATGTGAAAATTTACGGCACTTGGGGTTACAAATAACTTTTGTGCAATCATCTTATAAGTAGCTCCTTGACATAAAAAATCTACAATTTGATTTTCTCGTTCAGAGAAAAATGCGAATGTCTTTTTATGAAAGTTGCTAATAATTTTCTTTACAATATCATTACTCATGGCAGCACCTTCTTTTTCCATACTACGCAAAGCATGCTCTAGTTTGTCTAAAGTCAAAGGTTTTGTCAAATAGCCATTTGCTCCTTTCTTGAAAGCATTTTTAATAATGTCGAAATCATTGATTTCACTGAACATTATAATTTTTACTTCCCAGTCTTTCTTTTTAAAGAGCTTGATAGCATCTACACCGTTCATGTCATCTAAATCTATTTCAGAAAGTACAATATGCGGTTTTGTAAACTTGAAATCTTTTATGGCATCTTTAGCAGAAGTATAGCTACCTACCACTTCATATCCTTCGATATCTTCAAAGTGATTTTTATATACAGAATGTAACGATGTATCTTTTTCTAATAGTATTATTCTAATGTTTGAATTTTTCATAATCTCCATAGTTTTACAGCTATCATTCTAATTACAGAACAATAACTAAAGTTATTTTTGAGTATTTACAAGACTAGAATAACTAAACAATAGATATATACTGTGACCAAATAGTATAGACTATAGGTTCATATTTACATATATAATGGCAACTATTGCCCTAAAGAACAACCAGAAAAAAAGATTGTACTTCACTTTGTTCAGTCATAAATTTAAATCAAAAACGAATTTTCGCTAGTGAATTAATTTGTAATACTGAGGCGTTTGCCAAACTTTGGATTAATGAGATTTCTTAACAGTAAAAAAATAGAAATCTTATGTATAATAAGATGGGTTCCGGAACTGGAATTACGTAGGTTAAATTCATTCATGGTTGTGGGGGGATTTGGGGTTATACAATTGGGTTTGAATCTATTTGGTGATTGAAATATAGATATTATTGTAATATACCCGTTGAAAACCTAGAAATTTTCGTTCAAATACCAAGTTTTCTTAAAAAATAAGGTAATTCATCGATAGTTAACATAAAGTTAAAATCGAGAATCACCATTTTTGTAAATGCAAAAATAAAGGAGGGGACCCAATTATCCCCCCGGATAATACCCCTCCTTTTATTGACAATTCAAATCAACCATAAAACCGTAAAAATTAATGGCTTTTAAATTCGTTACTCTCTTGTTATATAATCATCTTCAAAAGTATTAGACGCAGTAGCCGTTGATTCGTTTACTTGCATAATCCATTTCTCTTGATTGTATTTTCCATTTAAATCTGTACTTGCTGCCATTTGGGCATCATTCTTATAATCGTAGTCTGCTAAATACACGTAATACAGACCGTTTTCTTTATTGTAAAATTGTTTTGGATCTAAACCTTTCTCTTTTAATTCTTTCATAAATGCATTCATGTACTTTGTTTGACTATATACATTTGCAATTACATAGTAACCAGAGTTCATATCTATTACATCAGATTCTACCAGCATCTTAACAGGTAACGCTTTAAAGTTATTATTTGTAGATGGTAATTCTTTAAAATTTGCTCTTCTTGAAGAAGTAGTTGTTGCTACCGATGGTGATGATGACGTTGCAGTGGCAAAAGCATCTGCAGGCTCTGTTATAAAGTCCATTGCATCATCATTAATGTCATTAGATGCATAAGATGTATTATCCTCTACACTAAAATCTTGTAAAGAGCTTTTTATCGTCGTATCAATATCATTACGTAACATTCTAACTATTAGTTCAAAACGTTCTTCAAAAGCCGCTATTCGTTGTTCTTCAATAGAGTCTTGACGAAGTATAAGCTCATCTAAAATTATTTTGTTCTCATAAGCCAAGCTACTTTCTGAAACAGATGTAGAAGTATTAGAAGAAGCTTCTTGATTTCTACGACCAGACTTTCTTGCACTATCACGCTCTTCTATTAAGTGAGCAATTTGCTCCTCATAGTTTCGTACTATATTATCTATTTGATTGTCTGATGAATTATCGGCTACAGAGATAGCTAAATCATCATCCTTAAATTTATATGCTAGGGTAATTTCATGATTCCACCCAAGGTTTGCATCTTCACTTGATAAATCTTTCTCCATTAAATATCCTAAAGACATTTTTTCACTTAAATTGAAACCTACTCCTGCTGCAACACCATATTCTTCATCTACCGTGGTTTGCAACCAACCATAATTTGGTAGATCTAATAATAAAGAACCAAAATAGTATAAACTACCATCTAAGTTTTGACCTACTTGAGCCATTGGCATTAAACGAGCGTCTTCAAAAAGACCCCTTGTATGCTCAAATGAGTGTGTATATTGTACTGATCCCTTTACACTTTTTGTAGACAGGTCAGTTAAAAATTCGTTCGTTGTTTGATTGTACTTTAATAAGTCTTCTGCATAAAAACCAAAATCGAACTTACCTAGCGATAAATTAATTCCTGGCTGTATAGCTATTTTACTTTCTTTTCTTGAATCTGCAATCTGCGGATCGTCTTGAGCTACAACAATTCTATTCTTATCTAACCCTTGGTTAAAATAAGTAACATTGGTACCAAATGTAAGCACAGATTTTTCTCCTAATTGAACTGATGATGCATAATTGGCATTAAATCCGAACTCTTGAACAACACCAGACCATTGGCTGTATACACCAATACCTACTGCGGTATGATCATTTAATTTGTTGCTAAATCCTAGAAAATAGTTTTGGCTATTATCCTCGAATGTTGCAGATTGATTTCTATGAAGAATGTTTAAATATGATTTATTCTCACGCACTAAGGAGAATGTTGGGTTTATAAAAAAACGATTGAAGAATAATTGATTGTGGTATGTACTACTAGATCCTAAGTTTGCATTGGTTTCTTGACCTTTTACTGTTTGGACAAGGGCCAATAAAAGTAATGCAATAAGAAAACTATTGATTTTTAACGGACTTTCCATAACGATTGATTTTTACGATTAAAATTGAATTTGTCAAATGAATTGGGGGAAATGAATAATGGGTGGTTATTCATCTTCAAATACAGAACTGGAATACTGTGTCTGTCTTTCTGAGTTGAATGCTTCTAAGAAGCGATCGTCTCTATCTTTATCATTAATAGGTTTATCATTTAAATTAAAAGCTACATTCTGTGTACGCTTGCCTTTTGCAATTCTATTAGAAACTACATAACCAGATCCGTCTCCTTGCAATAGGTTAACAGAATATTCGTCATAAGAACTATTAATAGTATTGCCCATGTTTACAGCAAGACCAACGCTACGCTGACCAACTTCTACCATATACACATCTAGACCACCGTACCCTTCTCTACCATCTGAAGCAAATACTAAACTACCGTTTGAGATAGGATTAGGATGAACATCATTCTTAGCGGTATTTACTTTTGAGCCTAAGTTTTTGGCTTGTCCTAACATTCCATTTTTTTGAATGGTAGCTACATAAATATCATATTCACCATAGGTACCGGGCATGTTTGAGGCAAAGAATAAACGACTACCATCTGGTGATATAGCAGGATGCTTTGCAGAATAGTCTCCTGGGCACACCGCTACTTCAGTGATTTTTTTCCATTCTCCACCAATTTTATCGGCTTTGTAAATTTTATGAATTTCTTTCTTTTTGGAGAACATACCGGTTACTGGCTTTCGGTATGTTGTTTTGCTGTAGTACGCCGTATTACCGCCATTGGTAAGGGCTACCGGTGGAGCGTATTCACCAGTAGTATTTAACGGCTTGGCACTGCTTGAAGCAAATTCTTTTTTTGTTCCTTGGTCATCCCATGGTAAAAAATTTCTTCTATTATTAGATGTTAAACGAGAAGGCACAACGGTGTGCGTCATCTTATAATCGTCTTTCACCAATTCCGTCCAATTCTCATCGGCAATTTCATTCTGGACTTCTTTTCCTAATTGAGATACCGCATGGTCAAACCTCTTCTGATAGCTTTTCTTTAAAGTACCATCTTCAGATATTTCAATTAGCTTACCATACCAGTATAATGCATTCGCATATTTTTTGGTTAGGAAATTGGCATTGCCAAGATCTTCAAAAATTTCAGAATCTGAGTAGCCAAGTGATTTTAACTTTTCATAATTCTCTACTCTATTAGATACTTCAGTAATCTTTTTTTCATGAAAACTGGTTGAAGTGTCATTGTAGGCCAAATCTTGGCCGTAACCCATGGTTGCCATACAGGCAAACAAAAGGCTGATTTTAATTGAATTGTTCATAATACTAGATTTTGGGGATTTAATACTCCAAAGGTCTAGCAACTCATTCAATCTGTTATTAATAAAAATTCATAGGTTTTTGTAAAATTGATAAACCATAGAATTCAAAAAACACTATAACTTACTTAAAATCAATTATATATGTGAATTATTTCTTTATTTTGATACCTGTTTATTTTTTCTTTTATCTGAAATGTAGGTATATCCTAAATATGCAAGCTGCAAACCAACAGCTGCCATTTTCAATTTTCTACTTCTTACTAACATTTTTGCTACTCCAAATAGTGGTGATAGTCCCATAATTTTATTTTTTAAGTTCTCACCGAAAATAATACGAGCTGCTAATTCTTCTTAGCTCTATACACTGAAATAATAAGCGTAAAACAATTAAAATACATAGTGTTTATGGGATATTGCTGTTTAATCAATAAAGCAAAAGTGCTATTGTTTATAGTCAATGATAATGCTGACATACCTATACCTTAGAAGTAGAAATTTTATTTAATCACAGGTGTAAACACCTATTAAAAAATAATATTATGAATACAGATATAGCAAAAATTGAGGATAGTCTAAAGGACTTAATAAGTAAAAATGAAGATGCAATTAAAGGATTCGAAAAAGCATCTGAAAATTCAAAACAAGTAGGAATTAAAAGCTATTTTGAGAAGAAGGTTGTTGAACGTATGCAATTTCTTAGAGAACTTAGAGCTGCTGCTCCAGAACTAGATTTAGGTAGTGTAGAAATTGAAGGTAGTGGTGCAGGTACATTACATAGAACCTGGATGGATGTTAAAGCATTTTTTTCAGAAGATAATGATGAAGCAATGCTAGAAGAAGCCGTAAGAGGTGATAAAGCTGCCATTTTAGATTATGATAAAGCATTGGCAGAAACTATGATGCCACATCGCTTAAAAGAAATTATAAGAGCTCAAAAAGAGCTTTTGCAGAACGATTTGGAAACTACTGAGATTTTAGAAAATCACAGATAAAAAAACTCCATCAAAAATTAAAGCCCTTGCAATTGCAAGGGCTTTTTTAATGCCTAATATTTAATAAGCTTTCATTTTATCTTTTCGCTTTTTCAGCTGCCGTTCTAATTCCCTAACCGATTCATTCACCGATTCTTCAAAATTCTCATTGCTGGCTTCTGCGAAAATTCGTGGACCAGGTAAACTTAAACGTATGTTACAGATCATACCTGTTTCATCAGATGATGTATTTTCTTGTTTTAGAAAAACATCTGCTCTAATTATATCGTCGAATTTATGATGAAGCTTATTTAATTTTTCAGCTGCATAACCTTCTAATCTTGAACTAGCTGTTACGCCGTCATACTCATATATTATATCCATATTACTTTTTATTTATCAACATTAATCATCCACCCAATACCAAAACGGTCTGTACATCTACCAAAGTGTCCCCATTCTCGCTCTCTAAATTCATGATGTACTTGACCACCGGTAGATAATTCTTTAAATAATTGTTTCCCTTCATCTAAATCATTCAAATCAACACTCATGTTAATTTGATTACCATTATTCAATGGAGTATCTGGAGCAGCGTCATATGCCATAAAATGAACTCCTTTCCCCTTTAACTCTGCGTGTTGCAGTTTTTGCCTAAAGGAGGACGGGACATCAATTTTCTTATCCTCATATGTTTGTCTGTTTTTTATTTCTGCGTTAAACAGATTTGCGTAGAAGTTTAATGCTTCTTGACAATTGCCGTTGAAGGCTAAATATGCTTGTATTTTCATGATATATTGTTTTGATACAATGTACTCACAACCCGCAATTCATCTTGTCTTAAAACACATTGTTATTGATGCATTTGACAATGCTATTTTAAAGTATTAATTATGAATTTAATACAATCTTATTATCATCAATAAATTGAAAAAACGATAGCTTTTCATTTGAACCCGTAAATATTAAATTAGTTGAAAGCTCAAAAAGGTGTGCCTCTGTTTCAAAAAAGTGCATCATATAACCTGCTGTATTTACAAATGCTACATATTCCCCAATTGCCGGTAGTCTAGGTAAGGTAATTT
>JGI24519J20070_1000158_pt1 | contig 20958 bp, 21 predicted proteins | sample LinPmetageLP43_FD_20070 | JGI IMG/M metagenome (IMG submission 20070) | reverse complement strand
AGATATTCTAATTATTGCCACCAATACTGACGGAATATATACGAAATCATCACTATCTACTTCCAAACCAAAAACAATTGAATCTGTATCGGATTTAAGCACTTTATTAAAAGAAATAGGGGAATCTAAATCTACCCATGGCACTGGCGGAATGCAATCTAAAATAGTTGCGGCAACCATAGCTCAAAAAGCAGGTATTGAAACCTGGATTACCAATGGCTTAAATGATAATTTTATAACGGACGCCATCGATAACAAAAGCACATTTACAAAAATAAAAGTACAATGAATTATCTCTCAATAAACGATATCGACTCCCTATCTACTTGGGTAAAGGAAGCTATAACCCTTAAAGAGCAACCTAAAAAACATAAAACTCTTGGTAGCGATAAAACTATAGGACTTTTGTTTTTCAACAATTCGCTTCGTACTCGTTTAAGCACTCAAAAAGCGGCTATGAATCTGGGTATGGAAGTTATTGTTATGAACTTTGGCAGTGAAGGTTGGGCTTTAGAATATGCTGACGGTACTGTTATGGACCAAGGTACGTCTGAACATATAAAGGAAGCTGCGCAGGTAATTTCTCAATATTGTGACATTATTGCAATACGTGCTTTTGCAGGCTTGAAAGACAAAGAATTAGATGAAGCAGAAGAAGTACTGAACGGCTTTAAAACATATGCATCTGTGCCTATCGTAAATATGGAGAGCTCTGTTGGGCACCCTTTACAGGCACTTACCGATGCCATTACTTTAGAAGAACACAACTTTAAGAACAACCCAAAAGTAGTTTTGTCATGGGCACCACACCCACGAGCATTACCACATGCGGTTGCCAATTCTTTTGTACAAATGATGCAGAAACAAAATGCAGAATTTGTTATTACACATCCTGAAGGATATGATCTTGACCCAAACATCACCAAAGATTCTAAAATAGAATATGATCAAGAGAAAGCATTGGAAAATGCTGATTTTGTTTATGTAAAAAACTGGAGTGGTTATACTGATTATGGCCAGATAAAATCTCAAGATAAGAATTGGGAAATGACCTTAAAAAAACTGGGCAAGGCAAAATTTATGCACTGTTTACCAGTACGTAGAAATGTTGTAGTTGCAGATGAAGTTTTAGATAGTGAGCAATCTTTGGTCATAGAGCAGGCCAATAACAGAACGTATGCCGCACAATTAGTTTTAAAGAAAATACTAGAAGATTTAAAATAAAAACAGTGCACAAACTCGAGAACAAAGTAGCAATTATTACAGGAGCAACTAGTGGAATGGGTAAAGCCATAGCCACTTCATTTGTTGTAAATGGCGCCCAAGTAATTTTATCTGGTCGCGATGAAACTCGAGGTAATGCCTTATCTGCCGAACTAGGTAAAAATGCTGTTTTTGTAGCTGGCGATATCAGAATTTCTGAATACAACGAGCAATTGGTCAAAGCAGCTATTCATCATTTTGGAAAACTGGATATAGTTTCCATGAATGCAGGAATACTTGGTATAGGCAGTGTAACCGATTTACCAGATGAGTTATGGAAAAACACCATGGAAACCAACTTGTCTTCCATCTTCTATCTATCAAAATATGCAATACCTGAACTCCGAAAAAACGAGGGTTCTTCTATTTTAATAAATGCCTCTATAGCCGCTTATAAAAGTTTTCCAAACCACCCTGCGTATTGTGCTTCCAAAGCTGGAGCACTAGCACTAATGCGCCAAATGGCCGTCGAGTATGGTCCTGAAATCAGGGTAAATGCAATATGCCCCGGACCAGTAGATACTCCGCTACTTTGGAATTCGGCAAAGGCTTTTGACAACCCCAAAAAAGCTGTAGAGAATGCAGCGAACAAAACATTATTAAAACGACTGGGCAAACCAAATGAAATCGCTAATCTTGCTTTATTTCTAGTATCAGATGATGCTTCTTGGATTACAGGCACGGCAATGACTATAGATGGCGGAATTTTAAATGCTTAACATGAAAGAAAAACTATCCGTAGTAAAAATTGGAGGAAACGTCATAGAAGATGAAAAAGCATTAGATAATTTTCTCTCTGCATTTTCTCGACTAGAGGGACTTAAAATATTAGTACATGGCGGTGGAAAATTAGCTACTCAATTAGCTACCAAATTGGGAATTGAATCTAAAATGATTGATGGCAGACGTATTACCGATGCCGAAACGGTAGATATTATTACCATGGTTTATGGGGGAATAGCCAATAAGAAAATTGTAGCTCAACTACAATCTAAAAATATCAATGCCATTGGCTTAAGTGGTGCGGACGGTAACAGCATACAAGCTCATAAACGTCCTGTAAAACAAATTGACTACGGCTTTGTTGGAGATATAGACGGTGTTAATTCTGAATTATTAAAAAACCTGCTATCTATAAACCTTACTCCTATTTTCTGTGCGCTTTCTCATGACGGTGCCGGACAATTACTAAACACCAATGCCGACACTATTGCCTCTGAAATTGCAATTGGAATGGCTTCTGTTTTTGAGACCACCCTCTATTATTGCTTTGAGAAAAAAGGTGTTTTACTAGATATTACAGATGAAAATAGCGTGGTTAAAAACATTGATACAAGCAAATACAAGGAATTATTGTCTAAAGGTGTTATAGCCGATGGTATGCTACCTAAACTTCATAATTGCTTTCATGCATTAGACAACAATGTTGAAAAAGTTTGCTTAGGTGATGTTAGTATGCTAGATAAAAATACAAAACTGTTCACTACCTTAAAATTATAAGATGAACCAAACAGAACTTACAGAAAGTGCAATAGCATTATTGAAAGAATTGATTTCAATTGAATCTTTTTCCAAAGAGGAAGATAAAACCGCAGATGCTATACAGGCTTGGTTGGGAAAATACAATATCCCAACAGATAGGGACCTCAACAATATCATCGCCAAGAATAAATATTGGGACGAATCAAAACCTACATTACTTTTAAACTCACATCACGATACTGTAAAACCAAATACTGCATATACCAAAGACCCATTTCTACCACATATTGAAGATGGCAAACTATTTGGGTTAGGTAGTAATGATGCTGGCGGACCTTTAGTTTCCCTATTGGCGACTTTCGTTACATATTACAACTCTGTAAATCTCAACCATAATATTTTAATGGTAGCTTCTGCAGAAGAAGAAAATGCTGGGGAAAATAGCCTACGTGGATTATTGCCAAAATTGCCTCATATTGATGTTGCAATTGTTGGTGAACCTACCTTAATGCAACTTGCCATAGCCGAAAAGGGCCTTGTAGTTTTTGATGCCGTAATAAAAGGCACACCATCACATGCAGCACACCCCAACGAGGACAATGCTATTTATAAGTCAATCAAAGTATTAGATTGGTTCAAAAATTATAAATTCGAGAAAAGCTCTGAAGCTTTGGGCGATGTAAAAATGACCGTTACCCAAATAAATGCTGGAACGCAGCATAACGTAGTACCTGCACAGGTTGATTTGGTAGTTGATGTAAGGGTCAACGATGCCTATAGCAATAAAGAAATTGCAGATTTGCTAAAGAAGGATGCTCCATGCGAATTAAAGGAACGATCTTTGCGTCTAAATTCATCGAAAATAAATAAAGACCATCCGTTAGTGCAGTCTGGCATTGCGTTAGGTAGAACAACTTATGGCTCACCTACCCTTTCTGATCAGGCAGCGTTAAGTTGTCAATCTTTAAAATTAGGCCCAGGAGATAGCACACGTTCTCATTCTGCCAATGAATTTATCTATGTTGATGAAATTGTAGAAGGTATTGATTTGTATATTAAAATATTAAAAGGATTTTTGCACTAAGCTTTCAGCTAGCAATTAATAAATTATAAAGAGCTAACAGTATCTTCAATTTAATGAAATTGATATTTGCTCTTGAACTTGAACTTGACTTATGAAACTCTGGGATAAAGGATTTAGCACCGATAAGAAAATAGACCATTTTACGGTAGGAAATGATAGAGAACTTGATTTGCATTTAGCAAAGTATGATGTAATTGCATCTAAAGCCCACGCTAAAATGCTAGGTGAAATTGGTTTAATAACTCCCAAAGAAACCAAAGAACTTGTAAATGAGCTAAATCATATTGCAGCTAGAATTGAAAAGGGTACATTTTCTATAGAGAAATCTTTTGAGGACATGCATTCAAAAATTGAATACATGCTTACCCTTAGTTTAGGCGATACAGGTAAAAAAATACATACGGCAAGATCTAGAAACGATCAAGTTTTAGTGGCAATGCATCTTTATCTAAAAGATGAACTAGATGAAATAAAATCAATGACCAAATCGCTTTTTAATCTTCTTCTGGTAAAAGCGCAAGAACATAAAGATGTAATGTTGCCGGGTTATACCCACTTACAAATTGCTATGCCATCTTCTTTTGGACTTTGGTTTTCTGCTTATGCAGAAAGTTTAATAGATGATCTTTATTTTATTGAAGCAGCATATAAAGTTGCCGATCAAAACCCTTTAGGAAGTGCTGCAGGTTACGGTAGTTCATTTGCTATTGACCGCAGATTCACTACCAAAGAAATGGGCTTTAGTACCTTAAAATATAACGTAGTTGCCGCTCAAATGAGTAGAGGAAAAGCTGAAAAGGCTACCGCTTTCGGTATTGCCAACATTGCCGCCACCCTATCTAAAATGGCAATGGACATCTGCCTCTACATGAGTCAGAACTTCGATTTTATTTCATTCCCAGATGAATTGACTACAGGTTCTAGCATTATGCCACATAAGAAGAACCCAGATGTATTTGAATTGGTACGTGGTAAATGTAATAAGCTACAATCTATACCCAATCAATTAACCTTAATCATCAATAACCTTCCGAGTGGTTACCATAGAGATTTGCAATTGGTGAAAGAAATAATTGTTCCGGCTATTCAAGATATGAAAGCTTGTTTAGAGATTTTGACGTTTAGTCTAAAAGAAATTAGAGTGAATAAAAACATTCTGGACGACCCAAAATACGACTACTTATTTAGTGTAGATACCTTAAATGAATTGGTACAGAACGGTATGCCATTTAGAGATGCTTACAAGAAAATGGGGCAAGAAATAAATGATGGTACGTTTACACCTAAAAGAGATATTCATCACACCCATGAAGGTAGTTTAGGTAATTTATGTTTAAAGGAAATTCATGATAAGATGAAAAAGGTTTAACTCACTTTTACATACTTATCTGAATATATTTTGGTAAACTGTGCTCCAAATGTTACTATTAAACTAGAATAGGACACCCATAGCATTACCAAAATTATACTGCCAGCTGCACCATATGTTGAACCTGGTTCTGCTTTACCAAAGTAAAATGCCAGTGCATATTTACCCACTAAAAATAAAAATGCAGTAAGTGCGGCACCAACTTTAACCGCTTTCCACCGCACATGGGTACTTGGCAAGTATTTAAACATTGCACCAAATAATAGGTAGATAAAGGTCAAGGAAATAACAATATCCAACACAAAACCTAGCTCCAACATTCCATCTGGCAAAAGTCTAGATAGTTCAGCAGAAAATGCCGACAAAAATGAGGTTAGCACAAAACTGATTAGTAGCAGAAATCCGAAAATAAGGATAAACCCAAATCCTTTTAAACGCATAAATAGCGTAGATAAAATTTCATTAGTGTACTTTGGTTTCGCTTTCCAAATATCGTTTAATGCGTTTTGTAATTGATAAAAAACACCAGTAGCACCATAAATTAATACTCCTACCCCCAAAATTGTAGCTACTATAGATGTATTCTCACTACCTCTATCCGCAATCATTTCTTGTATAGACTGGGCAGTTTCAGGTCCCATTGCAGAAGAAATTTCAGCAAATAATTCTCCACGCACAATTTCCTTGCCCCAAATACCACCAACCAGTTCCAATATTAAAATAAGTAGACCTGGTAAAGATAAAATTGCATAATAAGCTATAACCGCACTTATTTGAAAAGGTTCTTTTTCCATCCAAGAATTATAGGTGTTAACCAATAATTTGGGTAGGTGTTGTAACCTGAACTTTAAAATTTGATTTTGACCATTTTTTCGCTTCATAAATATCCTCCTTTTATGGCATTAATAAAACTACGCTATGTTGTTTTTTGCCATTAATGTTATCGGACAAAATACTACCTCACCTGCTTATATGAGAAGACTATTTTCTATAGAACTGTTATTACTATTTGGAAAATAATGAAATTAGCATCCCCACTAATTTTAGCAAACTATGTCTAAGTGAAAGATTAATTTTGGCGAAGGCTTTAGTAAAGACTAATTACTTTTCAATAAATTATGAATGAATTCTAATTTATTCTTTACTGAATCAGATATAATAAAGGGATAAAGATCATCTTCACCCATTGACCTGTTCATACTATTCAATGCAAATAATAATGGAATACCGGTGTCCATTACCTTCTCAAAGCTAGTTTCTCTATACGGATCGAAACTAGCGTTTATTTTTAGATTTTTCTTAGCCGTTATCTTCGGATTAGTTTTGAGTCCGAAATTATATGCAGTCTCTAAAACATCTGTCAAATGCAAGTAGTGAGACCAGGTTTCAGCCCAATCTTCCCAAGGGTGAGAAGACGCATATTTGCTTATAAACCTTTGCTGCCAATTCGCTTGTGGACCGTTGTTGTAATAATTGTTCAAGGCATCACCATACGATATAGATTCATTACCGAATATATTTCTAAATTCTGCTAAAGTATCTGGTTTATCACGAACAAGTCTTTCCCAAAAATAATGACCTATTTCATGCCTAAAATGACCAAGAAGTGTTCTATAACGCTCAGACATTTGCTTTTTAATCTGCTCACGAACAACCGGATCCGCCTCTGATATCAACAAGGTTATTACACCATTGGCATGACCTGTCTTTATGTCCTTAGACGCTTCTGGTAAATCTTCTTTCGCCAAGAAATCAAAACAAAAGCCTTTTATCTCATCTGTTGTTTTACTGACCACAGGTAATTTAAAACGTAATAATTGATAGACTAATCTGTGTTTAGCAATTTCAATATGCTTCCACTTAATTAAATTATCATCTTCTAAAATATGGGGAATTGTTCTATTTAAGGAACATGCCAGACAGTATTCATTACCCCTAGAAACATCTACTAGCCAATTACAGACATTATGATTGTAATTTTTACAGTACCTATAGGTCTTGTCCTCCAACTCTGGAACATTCCATTGAGATGCTTTCGAATCTAAGGAAACTGTCTTATTATAATACGAAGAATATCCTAAAAGATAACCACAGTTTACACATGTGTTATTTTCAAAAACAACCGTATTCTTACAATTTGTACACTGAAATAATTTCATATATCCTGAAGTCTTTTAAACAGACGAGGACCAGGTGTTATTTAATCATCTTAAGGTTTATAACCTCTTGATCCGTTAAATACCTCCAGTGTCCTCTTGGTAAGTCTTTTTTAGTAAGACCACCATAAACAACCCTGTCAAGCTTTTGAACCTTATACCCTAAGGTTTCGAACAAACGCTCAACAATTTTATTTCTAGAACTAAATATTTCTATTCCTACTTCTCGTTTAGGAGCATCGGCAATAAAACTAACATCTTGCACTCTCACTACTTTTTCGTCAACTATGACTCCTTCTTGAATTTTCTTTAGATCGGCGCTTCTTAATTCTTGCTCTAATACTAAATGATAAATTTTACGCATACCATTTATAGGGCTCTTAAGCACCTTTGTCATGTTACCGTCATTGGTAAATAAAAGTAACCCAGTATGTTCTTTCTCCAATTTATCTATTGGCAGCAATTTTGATTTGGACGCACTAGATATCAATCCAGATACATGTCTTTTTCCTTTTTCGTCACGTATAGTTGTAACAAAATCTTTTGGCTTATTAAGCAACACGTATTCTTTCTTAACAGGATTTAATAATTGACCGTCGAATTTTACTTCATCGCTCAACTTCACCTTATACCCCATTTCTGTAATAGGCTTCCCATTAACAGTTACATTACCTGCAGAAATATAAATATCCGCATCTCTTCTAGAGCAGACCCCAGAATTTGCTACATATTTATTAAGTCTAATAGAATTTGGATCCATTGGCTTACTCGGCGTCACATTTTTCTTAATGGGCGCATTACCTCGAGCATAGCTCTTTTTTTTGAAATTACCTCCTTGTCTGCCTGAAGCATTCTTTCCCCTATTAAAATCATCCCTACTCATAACTGTACTAATTTTGTACAAAGGTAGGAAATTGCATTGCCGTTCAAATAGTTATATGTAACATATTACGAACAACTATAGTATTCTGTTTAAAACCAGGTCTACATCTATTAAAAGAATACTAAAGACACCCATTACAATAATAAGTTTAAGAATATTATGTAGCCATACATAGTCTTTTCGTGCTTGGGCTTTAAAAAGCAGAAATATAAACAATACCATTAGTATCACACAAAGCACAAAATAGAAGGTTCATATATCCCACATCAAACTTAAATATTAGAAGTAAAGCTGGTACAAGGGTCAATAATATTAAAAAAGTTATTAGCAATTTAGATGTTCGCGCTCCGTATATAATGGGAATAGTTTTATAATTCTGAGCTAGATCTCCAGAAATGTTCTCCAAATCTTTTATCATCTCTCGTGCAAGAATCAATAAAAAGAGAAATACAGCATGTACAAATATGACTGGTTGCAAATTCTTATAATACACAAAGATTACAAAGAAAGGAGTAATCGCCAGGGTAGCTGAAATGAAATTACCTAGAAAAGGTATTTTTTTCAACTTATGAGAATAAATCCAAATGCCAAAAATATAAGATGAGAAAAAGAAAACAGCTCTAAAAGAAACATAACTAGCCGCTATGACTGCCATGAAATTTAATACAAAATATGTTGTTAGCTTAAATCGTTGACTCACCAAACGATCCAACATACTTTTACGAGGTTTGTTGATTAGGTCTTTTTCGGCGTCGTAAAAATTATTTATAATATACCCGCCCGCAATTACCATGGCTGATGCCAAGACAATTACAAAAAGGTTAATATCGAAAACCACTTTACGTACTGGCAATTCTGGCGCCAAAATATAAATAGACGCCAAATATTGAGCTAAAGCTATAACAAGTATGTTATACCCTCTAACTACTGAAAACAGACTCAGTACTTTTAAAAGTAAGAGCTTATTTTTTCTATTAAGCATTTTGGAAATTACCTAAAAATTATAAACTACTTCCAGTTTATAATCTTTTAACGCAGTTTTAGCTTTTTCTAAATCTTCTGTAAAACCTAGAATATAACCACCACCACCTGAGCCGCAAAGTTTTAAATAGTAATCATTAGTATCTATACCATTTTTCCATAAGTCATGAAACTTTGCTGGTATCATAGGTTTGAAATTATCTAAAACAACATGTGACAATTGTTTTAGATTACCGAACAGTGATTGAATATTGCCGTTTACAAAATCTTCTACACAAGCATCTGTGTGCTTTATAAACTGATTTTTTCAGCATTTTTCTAAATCCATCATTTTTCATTTGTTCCATGAAAATCTGAACCATTGGGGCTGTTTCACCAATAATACCACTATCTAATAAAAATACCGCTCCTTTACCTTCTGCATTCTGAGAAGGTATGCTGGTAGACTCAATATTATCTTTAGAATTTATTAAAATAGGAAGACTTAAATAACTGTTTAATGGATCAAGACCAGAAGATTTACCATGAAAGAACGACTCCATTTTACCGAATATCGTTTTAAGCTTTAATAATTTTTCTCTAGTTAAATTCTCTAAAACCGTTATTTTATCTTGAGCGTATTTATCATAAATAGCTGCTACAAGAGCACCACTACTACCTACGCCATAGCCCTGTGGTATAGAACTATCAAAATACATACCTTCAGCAACATCTCTATTTAAAAGATCTAAATCAAAAGAAACCAAACTAGGCTCTTCAATTGTAAGATTTTTTAAATATTGAGCAAATGCTTCTAAGCTTTTATTAGATTTTGTTGCCTCTTTAGAAACACTAGCATCAGATTTCAAAGCTCCTTTATAGAAATTATAAGGTATTGATAATCCTTTGGAATCTTTAATGATACCATACTCCCCGAAGAGAAGAATTTTTGAATAAAAAAGAGGTCCTTTCATTTTTAAAAACTAAACAGATATTGAAACTTAAGTATAAATATAATCAAAGATTCATATAAAGTTGAACGTTTTACCTTAAATGGTTAAACAAAATAGACGAATCATTTATCTACCAACGTTTTTTACCAAATAATAGTACTATAAACACCTACAACTTCTTAGCACCCAGACCAATTCGATCACAAATATACTGTCCATTTTGGCAAAAAGGAACTAACTTCTCTTTAATAAACGGAAAAACGACATTTTTTTCATTTTCCGGATAAAGCACGTGCACATTGGCACCCGCATCTAAAGTAAAACAAACATGAGTATTAGATTCCTCTCTGATTTTCCGGATAAAGCACGTGCACATTGGCACCCGCATCTAAAGTAAAACAAACATGAGTATTAGATTCCTCTCTAAACTTCCAAATTTCATTAATAATGGAGAGTGTATTTGGCTTCATTAATATAAAATAAGGATTACTAGTCATCATCATTGCATGTAATGTTAGCGCCTCACTTTCAACTATACTTATAAAATCAATTAAATTACCATCTGCCAAAACCTTACCAAGCTTTTCTAAATTTGTATGTGCCTGGTCAAACCTTTGGGTCGCAAATGGGTGTCCATGCATGAGTTCATGACCCACCGTACTACTCACTTGCTTCTCTCCTTTATCAACCAATAAAATGGTATCATGAAAATTATTGAATATTTCATGTACCTCATAAGGATATTTTATTCCATATAGGTTTGAGCTCCCCTTAATTGAAGATGTTTCACCCCATTGCACCAACGGACCATCAATGCTACGGCATGCACTACCCGAACCTAAACGAGATAAAAATGAAACTTTTCTATTAAAATCATCAGTAGTAATATTAGGTAAGAACGTTTTTTCCATCTCCATAAAGCACAATGCCAAAGCAGACATACCGCTTGCAGATGATGCTATACCACTACTATGCGGAAAAGAATTAGATGTATTTATTATAAAATGATAGTCTTTCAAAAATGGCAAATACGCCACTATTCTTTTTAAGAACGTATTTATTTTTGGTTTAAATTCTTCTTTTGCCTCTCCTTCAAACAATAGGTCGAACGAATATTCATCACTATGCTGTTCCTTCTTTTTATATTGTACACTAGTTTTTGTTACACATGCAGCCAACGTAAAACTAATAGATGGATTTGCAGGAATTTGATTTTCTCTTTTCCCCCAATACTTTATTAAAGCAATATTACTTGGAGAAGAATAGGTTACAGAACCTTCTTCTTTCAATGTGGTATATGGAGCTGGAATAAAATCTTTTTCTGACATTGAATATTCAATTTGTGCAAATATAGTTTTTAGGGCTATCAATTGAAATAAATCCTTATTTTAGAGGTAAACACCGACCTATTGAAAAGAAAGCTTACTTACGTTTTTATTGGTATTTTATTATGTACCACCATTGGATTTCTCAGCAGCGTTGTTACGCAAAGCTCTGTAAACGATTGGTATATGACGTTGAACAAGCCAAGCTTTAGTCCCCCAAATTGGATTTTTGCTCCTGTTTGGAGTGTATTATATATTATGATGGGAATTTCTGCAGGTTGGGTTTGGGCGAAAGGCTTTCATCATAAGTATGTAAAAACCGGACTCTATCATTTTGGTTTTCAACTTCTTTTAAATGGTTTATGGAGTATTGTTTTCTTTGGACTAAAGCAGCCCCTTTTAGCGCTTCTGATAATAATTATATTATTAATTATTCTTGGGTTAACCATTAAATGGTTTAACATTGTCAGTAAATTAGCCGCCGCTCTATTGGTCCCTTATTTTCTATGGCTATGTTTTGCTACAGCTTTGAACTATAAAATTTGGGAATTAAATTAACTCAGTTCTATTAATTTGGTCAAGGTTCTATAATTTCTGGTAGTTGCTAAAACCTTCAACTTTCGCTCAATTAGATTGTTATTTAATTTTGCTTTTCCGTAGCCAGCTTTACACTTGAGATAAATACAAGTATCAGCTATTACAAATTCTTCATTATTAAAAGATTCGGATTCAAAACTATTTAATTCATCTTTATTTGGTTTATTCTTGAGCAGAACAAAATAGATTTGCTTTCTTAAGATTTCGTCATCTGTAATGAACGGATTATGGTTTAGTATTCCTTGTAAAACAGAAACGGTTTTTACTATTACCGGTACATTAAACCCAAACTCGTTTAAAATAGTTTTTGAAAGTAATTCTTCTAATTCTACCGTATTATCTAAAGTACTATTAAAGACAATATTTCCACTTTGAATGTATGTTTTAACTTGTTGAAGTTTTAAGTCCTCACATAACTTTTTAAGTTGGGTCATTACAATCTTATGCTTACCACTAACATTTATTCCTCTTAAAAATGCTACATAAGTTGTCATATCAATCAAAATTATTATTCAAATCTTCTACCACTCCCTTAGCGGCAATATACCCCCCTGTCCAAGCATTTTGAAAATTAAATCCCCCTGTTATCGCATCAACATTTATAATTTCGCCTGCAAAATATAGGCTAGGTAAAATTTTACTTTCATAGGTTTTAAAGTTAACTTCCTTTAAATCTACACCTCCGGCAGTTACAAATTCTTCTTTAAATGTACTCTTTCCATTTACTTGAAAAATACCGGCAGTTAACTGCTCGGCTAGTGTTTGCAATTGTTGTTTACTAACTTCTGGCCACGTAGTTGTATCGTCTATACCAGATGCTTTTACCAAGTTAACCCATAACCGTTTTGGTATATCTAGTACTTTAGATCTTAAGATGGTCTTCTTTTCTACCTGCTTAACTTCTAAAAGCAACTCCAACAATCCGTCTTTATGATATTCTGGCACCCAGTTCACTTGAATTTTAAATTGATAATTATATGCCTCTAAAATTCTGGCACCCCATGCAGAAAGTTTTAAAATAGCCGGACCACTCATACCCCAATGGGTAATCAATAATGGACCTTCTGAGGTTAAAGTAGAAATATCTGATTTGTGTAGTTTTACTTTTTTACCAAAGTTCTTTTTAGGAACAACATGCACTTCTGCCTGTGTAGCTACGCCAGGAATAGTCGATATGCGCTCATCCTTAATATTAAAAGTAAATAATGATGGTACTGGCGAAACAATACTATGCCCTAGAGCTTCAATATAGCCCCACATTTTAGGATTGCTTCCTGTTGCCAGAATTAGCTTTTTAGAGGTCAAAGAACTATCACCAACGACAACCTTCCATTTCTTTTTTCCTGCCTCTTCAATTTGCTCAATACCGGTAACGGAACAATGTGTTTTTACTTGAATACCTAATCTATCTGCTTCTGAAACAAAGCAATCGATTATGGTCTGTGAAGAATTACTTACAGGAAACATTCTACCATCGTCTTCAATTTTTAAAGCGACACCACGTTCCTCAAAAAAACCAACGGTATCTCCACTGGCATAAGTATGAAATGGACCTAAAAGCTCCTTTTCTCCTCTTGGATAATTTTTACTTAAATCAGCCGGGTTAAATTCTGCATGGGTAACATTACAACGCCCGCCACCAGAGACTTTTACTTTGGTAAGAACCTCTTTACCTCGCTCCAAAATTGCAATCTTGGTATTAGGTCTATTCTCCGCAACATGTATTGCCGCATAAAAACCTGCCGCACCACCTCCAATTATTAGAACGTCGTACATTATTTTACACGTTCAGGGAAATTTGTAATAATACCGTCTACTCCTATACGTTTCATGGCATCAATATCTGATGGCTCATTTACCGTCCAAGTATATATTTTAAAACCGGCATCACGAATTTCATTTGCTTTCTCTAAGTCTAAATTTTTAAAATATGGATTTATCGCAACAGCATTTAATTTCTTGGCAACTGCAATTGCATCAACAGGATTTTCTTCGGTCAATACTGCAATAGCTACCTTAGGATTACGTTTACGCATTTCCTTTAGCTCATCCCAATTAAAACTTGAGATTATGAAATTGTCTGGAGACCAATTCTTTTTCTCTATATAATAATTCATTATAAAATTAACCTTGTCCGCAGTACCAGCACCTTTCAACTCAATGTTCAATGCAACTTTATTATTAATAAGCTTTAGTACATCTTGCAGCATTGGTATTTTATGACCGCCTTCAACAATTACCTTGTTCAAGTCAGTAATATAATAATCTTCAATATTGCCAGGAGCGTTTGTTAACCGTTCTAAGTTATCATCATGAAAAACTACAATCTCTCCACTTTTTATCTTGAAAACATCAATTTCTATCATATCAACACCCAAATCCATTGCTTTTTGAATAGATGGTAGGGTATTTTCTGTTTCGTGCCCCATGGCTCCTCTATGACCAATAACTAAAGGTTCTTTCATATTACAGGATGCTAACGTGATACATATTAAGACTAGAACTATTCTTTTGAGCATGTTTTAAAATTTTAATTCAAAAATAAAAGATTCTAAAGGATTTAGACTGATTGCAACATGACCTTCACCATTTTCTATTCGCAATGAATTAGAATGACCATAAAGTGCATCTTGTAAAGCATAGGTACCTTCCTTTAATTTCCAGTTCTTCATTAAATCTACAGGTAATTTTAAATCGAACGAAAAATGGTCGTTAGCATCAAAATTGGAAACAATAATTAGTTTTTGATTATCTGACCAACGAACATAAGATAATACCCTATGATTGTAATGTTCTGTAATTTCTTTATTGTAAAAATGAATTTCCCGATAAGCTCCCATTAAAGCTTCACTACTAATAGTGAAATTTAATAATCGCTTGTAAAAATCTCTAAGTTCAGTTTCTTGGGGTGTTGATTGTCCCCCATCGTATTTCTTATTATTAACCCATCTTTGGTGATGGGGAACACCTATATAATCGAAAATAGACGTTCTTGACGGACTCCCAAAACCAGCATTTTCCGCAGCTGGCTCGCCTACCTCTTGACCAAAATAAATCATGGTCGGCGAAGTACTTATTGTTGCCGAAACCAACATTGCCGGTCTACCAATTTCTGCATTACCAACAAATTCTGGACTTGCAATACGTTGCTCATCATGATTTTCTAAAAAATGGAGCATATGATGTTCTATATCTTGTAAACCATTTTGTACCACCGGTAAATGATCAGACCAACCGTAGCCTTTCATTATATGCTTTAACCCGTCATAAAAATCGACCTTATCATATAGGTAATCCATTTTTCCCTTATGAATATAAGTTCTATACAAGTCTGGATTATATACTTCTGCCATAATAAAGGCATCAGGGTTTTTCATTTTTATAGAAGAATTCATAAAGCTCCAAAATTCTACAGGAACCATTTCTGCCATGTCATATCTAAAACCATCTACACCCATTTCTAACCAGTACAGCGCTATATCTCTAAACTTTCGCCAAGAACTAGGAACCACTCTTTTCTTCCAGTAATTAAAATGTTCCATATAATCTTTCTCCCCAAAATCATTAGGTAGCATATCAAAATCTAATCCGCCATCTGGTCTTACACCATAATTTATACGAACGGTCTCATACCAATCGTTCATATCTGGTTGCGGACTTCTAGACCCATTTCCTGTCCATTTCGCCGGAATCTCAACTAGTTTTGTATTTGCAAATTCTGGAATATCCCCACCTAACGGTCTATACCCATCTCGCCACACTGGGTGCTGAAATTCGGTATTTGGAATGTAATAAAAATTATTATCCTTTTGATATTCTACCGATGTATCATCTCCAAATCCAAAATCGGAAACACCCTTTGGATTCGTCTTCCCTTGCATATTTTCTTGCAACATGATTAGGCACAATATCAATGATAACTTTTAAACCTGCCTTATGTGTACGATTTATTAAAGATTTGAACTCAGTTAATCTTTTAGATGGGTCTTTCGCCAAATCTGGGTTAACATTGTAATAATCTTTAACCGCATAGGGCGAACCTGCCCTACCTTTAACTACCGTAGGGTCATCATTTGATATACCATATTCCGTATAATCATTAATGACCGCATGGTGCGGTATACCTGTATACCAAATATGGGTAATGCCTAAGTCTTTAATTTCTGAAAGCGCCTTCTTGGAGAAATCGGCAAACTTACCTACTCCGTTCTCTTCAATAGTGCCCCAAGGTTTGTTGTTGGTATTCGTATTTCCAAAAAGTCTAGTAAATACATGATAAATAACAATTTTACTATTCATGGGGCATTTTCAATTTTTATGATTTAAAACACTGTACAAATTATACCGTAATCAACTCATCTGGATACAATGATACTTTCTTACCATTTACCCGAATAGATACTTCCTCTGTACCCGTTAGCTGAAAAGTTGTATTCTCTGCAGTCACTTTTACTTTAATAATTCTATTTCTAAAATTGACTTTAAAGGAATATGTCTTCCATTGATTTGGAATTTGAGGTTTAAAGGATAGTTTATCATTTATAATACGCATACCTCCAAATCCTTCAACAATACTCATCCAAGTACCTGCCATAGAAGTAATGTGCAAGCCTTCTTCTACTTCTTTATTGTAGTCATCCAAATCTAATCTAGACGTTCTTAAATAGAAATTATACGCCTGCTCCATTCTACCTAATTTAGCAGCTTGTATACTATGCACACATGGTGATAGCGAAGATTCATGAACTGTAAATGGTTCATAAAAATCAAAATGTCTTTCAAGATCTTCAGTTGAAAAATCTTCTTCGAAAAAGTAAAATCCTTGTAAAACATCTGCCTGCTTAATGTACGGTGACCTTAAAATTCTATCCCAACTCCATTTTTGATTTATAGGCCTATCTGATTTTGGCAATTCACTAACCTTTACCAAATCTTTGTCTAAAAAACCATCTTGTTGTAAAAACACGCCATATTCTTTCGAATATGGGAAGTACATTTTACTAGCTACTTTTTTCCATTTACCACACTCTCTATCGGTAAGTTTTGTTTTACCAACAATTCTATGATAATCATCTGGGTAGCCATTTTTAACCTTTTCTAATTGTGTAAGCGTATAATTTATACACCATTTTGCCAAGTAATTTGTATACCAGTTATTATTGACATTGTTTTCATATTCATTTGGTCCAGTAACCCCAAGCATCACGTATTTATTCTTGACCTTTGATAAGTTTACACGCTGATGCCAAAATCTAGAAATACCAATTAAAACTTCTAATCCCATTTCTGGTATATAGCTATAATCACCGGTATATCTAAAATAGTTGTGAATAGCAAAAGCTATAGCCCCGTTTCTATGAATTTCCTCAAAAGTAATTTCCCATTCATTATGGCATTCTTCACCATTCATGGTTACCATTGGGTACAATGCAGCACCATTAGAAAAGCCTAATTTTTTAGCATTCTCAATTGCTTTCTCTAAATGGTTATAACGATACTTCAATAATTTTCTAGCAACCTTATCATCTTTTGTTGCCATATAAAAAGGAATACAATAAGCTTCAGTATCCCAATATGTACTACCTCCATACTTCTCACCTGTAAATCCTTTTGGACCAATATTCAGTCTAGAATCCGTTCCTAGGTAAGTCTGATTTAATTGAAATATATTAAAACGTATACCTTGCTGTGCTTTAATATCACCCTTAATAACAATATCGCTCATTTCCCAAATAGCCGCCCAAGCAGCTATTTGCTTTTTCAATAAACCTTTAAAACCTAATTCACTTACTTCACTCAAGCTATTTTTGGCAACCTTTACCAAGTCATCTTTAGGATGATTTCTTGCAACCGTATACCCGCCATACTTTGTTAAAGTAATTGATTCGTTCGCTTTTACATTTTGCTCAAACTTAAGGGAAACAAAATTATCTGTCTTTTCATCAGCTGGGACACTTGAAACATCTTTATCGCCATATGAAACTGAGGCCTGCATGAAAGTACAGGTCTTAAATTCTGTTTTCATGGTATGTGCTTCAATAAAAGCACGATTATTCTCTGAGCTTACGTTTGTTGTATTCCAAAATTTATCATCCCAGTTACTATCCTCATTCGTAATTCCACTATCTAAATACGGCTCAAAAACTATTGTAGCATCTGTCTTTAAAACTTTAATAGTATATGATATTGCACCAACTTCGTCTACATCTAAGCTTAAAAAACGCTTAACCACTACATCAATTTCAATGTTATTAGAAGTCACCGCTTGAAAGCTACGGGTATAAACACCCTCTTTCATATTTAGTTCTCTTCTAAAACCAGAAACTTTTTTGCTTGTTGCCAAATCAAACTCTACTCCATCAACAAATACTTTAATGCCGATCCAATTAGGAGCATTCAAAACCTTTGCAAAATATTCTGGATATCCATTTTTCCACCAACCAACTCGGGTTTTATCTGGATAATACACCCCGGCAATATAACTTCCTTGAAAAGTTTCACCTGTATAGGTTTCCTCAAAATTGGCACGTTGCCCCATGGCACCATTACCGATGCTAAAAATACTTTCAGATGATTTAACATTTTCACTGTCAAAACCTTCCTCAATAATGCACCACTTATCTGGTTTTATATAATCTTGATTCATTAAATTAAAATTGAGTTTAAATCAAAAATAGAGCAACTATGAATAGGTACTCTTATTTATTTTTATGATTTTTATTAAGTAGTAATTCTAAAAATTCATCGCTTATTTCAGTGAAATCTTTAAAATTATAATTCGCTTCGTTGAGTATGGTATCCTCTCCAATGCCTATACTAGTCATATTCGCGGCATTTGCTGCCTGAATTCCAGCAACTGCATCCTCGAAAACCACACATAAACTTGCCGTAACACCCAAATTACTAGCTGCAATTAAAAAGACCTCCGGATCTGGTTTTGCTTTAGTTACACTATTACCATCGACAATACTATCAAAATAAGGCAACAAATCAACCTTCTCCAATATTGGTCTGGCATTTTTACTAGCTGACCCCAATGCTATTGGCACATTCCTTTTCTTTAAATATTCTAAAACTCTTGGCACATCTGGTAGTATTTCACTAGCATCCATTTTTTCAATGTAAGCAAGGTAATCTACATTCTTCTCTACCATCCAAGTATCAAACTGTTCTTGCGTTGCCGAAATGTTCCCGATATCTAATAGAATTTCTAAACATCGCTTTCTACTGACCCCTTTAAATAATTCATTTTGTTCCTTTGTAAATTCAAAACCTAATTCTTTAGCCAGTTTATGCCAAGCCAAATAATGATATTTGGCCGTATCAACTATAACACCGTCCAAGTCAAAAATAAACCCTACTTTTTCCATTTTCGCAAAATATTAATTGATTGAAGAACCTCTTTTAATCAATGTTGCATTTATTATTTCCGTTTTAAACGGTTCCTCAATTACTTCTACTGACTCCATTCTATTTATCAGGAGCTTAGCCGCTAACTCTCCCATCTCTTGGCCATGTTGCGCAATAGTACTTAGTTTAGGAGATGAGTACCTAGACAATATACCATCTGTAAAGCCTATTATTGAAATATCACTCGGTACATTAAACCCTAAGTGTTGTATAACACTCATAGACTGTATGGCAAAAATCTCATTTACACATAACACGGCATCAATACTATTTTCTTTAAAAAATTTGGTCATAACATCCGTATTATCTATTTCATGAGGTAATGTCAAAATTAAATTCTGATCAATCTCAATATTATTTGACCTTAATGCCACCGCATATCCATCTTTTCTACTTTCACTAACATTAAAGTAATTCTCTGTTGTTATTAAAGCTATCTTCCTACAACCAGACTTAATAAAATGATTAACCGCCTCACTAGCTATTTCAGCATCATTTAATATAACCTTATCACACTCTATCTCTTCAGTGACGCGGTCAAAAAGGACTATAGGTATTCCTTGATCCAACAATTCCTTTAAATGGGTGAAGTCATTTCTTCTTTGTGTTTCAGCACTTAATGAAAGTATAAAACCATCTATACTACCATTTGCGAGCATCTCCATGTTTATTACCTCTTTATCAAAAGACTCATCAGAAATACAAACAATTACATTATAGCCCATTTTATTAGCATACATTTCTATACCTCTAAAAACAGTTGTAAAAAAATGATGTACTATATCTGGTATAACAACACCTATATTTTTTGTTTTCTTGTTTTTAAGACTTAGTGCTATATTATTAGGACGGTAGTTATAGAATTTAGCAAATGCTTTTATTCTATCTTTAGTATCCTTACTAATCTCCTTGCTATTTTTCAATGCTTTTGATACAGTTGAAATGGAAACATCAAGTTCCCTAGCAATATCTTTTAAAGTAATTTTTGGTTTCAAAAAAAAGGATTTTAAAATTTTAAGATAAGAACTTAAATTCTTCTAAAAGTAAAAGTCGATTTTTTACTTCTATTTGGTAAATATATACAAAAAAGGATTTTACCTATCTTTGAAGAAATATCGTATATTCTCACTTTAGTTAGTGTAATTATAGGAATATAATAAATTTAGCTATTCACTATCATTATACTCGTAAAAAATAAAAGTTATCAACACGAAACCGTTTTCGTAACATTTAAACTTTGCTGATACTCTTATCAACAAGCCTTTTTACATATTTTTAACAATTGAAATTAAATTAACTCAACTTAAATTAACAATTTATGAAGATTACATTCCTAAAAAGTCTGTTGGTTCTTGGTGCATTTATGTGCTTCGGACTTGTTCAGGCGCAAGAAGTATCTGGAACTGTTTCAGATGCAAGTGGACCTTTACCAGGAGCTAGTGTTCTTGAAAAAGGAACAACGAATGGTACGCAAAC
>JGI24519J20070_1000157_pt1 | contig 20989 bp, 21 predicted proteins | sample LinPmetageLP43_FD_20070 | JGI IMG/M metagenome (IMG submission 20070) | reverse complement strand
AGCGGCGCCTTCAGTGTCAGTCATGAACCGCCGTATGCGGAACCGCACGTACGGTGGTGTGAGAGGGCGGCGGGAGTAATCCCGCTCCCTACTCGATCATGATCTTGGGGCTGGGATTTTTAGCCTGGAAAAGGCTGATTGATACGGCCTCGTTTGTAAGAGATCGCCTACAAGGCGTGTAGGTGATTGGCACTAGGTGGTGTGGGTATATTGGTTGTTTTGCTATAGGTATATTGGTAAGTGTCTGTTTTTTAAGTTTTTATAATCTTTGAGGTGGCCAGTAGTGCGGTCTGCGGCCAGTTGCGCGCGGCTTTGCGTAGGGTAAGATACATCCATGCGCAACGGACAGCGCCGCTCGGCAGGATGCTTGAGCCAAGGATTTTCAGGATGATGAAGCCAGGACGGCTAGACAGGGAAGGCACATAGGGAATGAAGAGTGGGCGAGTTTACTCGCCCCTTTTTTTGCCTGAAATTTAGCTTCAAGCCTCAAGCCTCAAGCCTCAAGCCTCAAGCTTAAAACCAAAACCAAAACCAAAACCAAAACCAAAAATCAGGCCCATACTGTCAATGCTTGTAGCTTGTAGCTTGTAGCTTGTAGCTTGTAGCTTGTAGCTTGTAGCTTGCGGCTTGCAGCAACAAAAAACCGGCACATGGCCGGTTTTTTGTTGCGTGGCAGCTGGCTGCTCAGCGCTCCAGGTACTGCATCTTGTCTGGTACGCCATCCCATTCTTCAGCATCGGGCAGCGAATCTTTCTTCTCGGTAATGTTTGGCCAAATCTCCGCCAGATCAGCATTCAGTTCAGTGAACTCCTGCATGTCTTCCGGGATCTCGTCTTCGGAGAAGATGGCAGTCGCTGGGCACTCGGGCTCGCACAGCGCGCAATCGATGCACTCGTCCGGGTGAATAACCAGAAAATTCGGGCCTTCATAGAAGCAATCGACTGGGCAGACCTCAACGCAATCGGTGTACTTGCACTTGATACAGTTGTCGGTAACAACAAAAGTCATGGTGGGGTCTCCATCAGAATCAGGCGAACAAAATCTGGCGCGTAGTCTATCAGCTTTTACGCGCCGGTACAGAGCGCTTGCGTTGTTTGCGTAGATTAAGCGATGTTTGCTGCACGTTAATGAAAATAAGTATCATTTACCAATAAGTTACTGCCATTCCTTCTGCATCTGGTATAGCAGGTCCAGTGCCTGGCGCGGACTCAGCTCGTCTGGTTTTAGCGCCTGTAGTTGCTCGACCAGCGGGTGCGGAGCGCTGGCGAACAGGTCGCTTTGCATCGGTTGACCAGATTGCTGATTACGCGCGCCGCTGTGTTGCTCAAGGCTGCTTTGTTCCAGTTTTGCCAGGTGCTCGCGTGCGCGCAGAATCACCGGTCGTGGTACCCCTGCGAGTTGCGCTACCTGCAAGCCATAGCTTTGGCTTGCCGGACCTGGCTGTACTTTGTGCAAAAACACGATGCGTTCGTTATGTTCGGTCGCGTTCAAGTGCACATTGGCCACCCCGGGATCGGTTTCGGCCATGCCGGTGAGTTCAAAGTAATGCGTCGCGAACAGCGTAAAGGCGCGTACTTTGGCCAGATACTCGGCCGCAGACCAGGCCAGTGACAGACCATCAAAGGTACTGGTTCCGCGGCCCACTTCGTCCATCAGTACCAGGCTGTCGGCGGTGGCGTTGTTGAGAATATTGGCGGTTTCGCTCATTTCCACCATAAAGGTGGAGCGGCCGCCGGCCAGGTCGTCGCTCGAGCCGATGCGGGTGAATATGCGGTCTACGCAGGACAGCTCAACCTCAGCGGCGGGCACAAAGCTGCCGATGTGCGCTAAAAGTACAATCAGCGCGGTCTGACGCATGTAAGTTGATTTACCGCCCATGTTGGGGCCGGTAATAATCAGCATGCGCGTATCTTCATCGAGCGTGAGGTCGTTCGCCACGAAGGGCGTTTCCAGCACCTGCTCAACGACTGAATGGCGGCCTTGCTGAATGTCGATGCGGCTGTCTTCAACAAAGCGCGGGCAGCTGTAGCTCAGCGTGCCTGCGCGCTCTGCCAGGGTGCTCAAAACGTCGACTTCGGCCAGGCTGGCGGCGGTGGTCTGCAGGTCGGCCAGGTCTTGATTCAGGCGGTCGAGCACTTCTTCGTACAACTGCTTTTCGCGTGCCAGAGCGCGACTGCGCGCTGACAGAGCTTTATCTTCAAAGGTCTTGAGTTCCGGTGTGATGAAGCGCTCCGCACCCTTGAGCGTTTGTCGGCGAATATAATCCGCTGGCGCCTGCTCGGCCTGGCTGCGTGACAACTCGATAAAATAGCCGTGCACGCGGTTATAGCCCACTTTCAGACTACTTAAACCACTGCGCTCGCGTTCGCGTGTTTCCAGATCAATAAGGTACTGCCCGGCGTTTTCGCTGATGTTCTGCAACTCGTCGAGCTCGGCATCAAAGCCCGCTTTGATCACGCCGCCATCACGCAGTACCGCTGGCGGGTTGTCGATAATCGCGCGGCTGAGTAAATCAGCCAGTTCAGGATAGGTTTGAATATGGCTTGCCAGCGCCTTCAGGTGGTCTGACTCCAGATCCTGCATGCAGCTCTGTAGCTCTGGCAGCGCGACCAGCGCATCGCGCAGACGCGCAAGGTCTCTGGGTCTTGCCGAGCGCAAAGCGATCCTGGCGAGAATACGCTCGATATCGCCGATACCCTTGAGCTGTGGCTGCAGGTCCAGATAGAACTGTTGATCCAGCAAGGTGCTGATACTGGCTTGCCGTGCGTTGAGTATTTGCATGTCGCGCAGTGGCCGGTTCAGCCAGCGCGCGAGCAAGCGGCTACCCATGGCTGTCGCACTGTGATCCAGGACGTCCAGCAGGGTGTTTTCGCGTCCGCCACTCAAATTCTGATCTATTTCGAGATTGCGGCGGCTGGCGCCATCGATGATCACGCTGTCTTCAAACCGCTCCTGCGCGATGCTGCGAATGTGCGGCAGTGCGGTACGCTGGGTCTCCTTGGCATAGCTCAGCAGGGCACCGGCCGCACCAATACCGAGGGTCAGCGAGGCGCAGCCAAAGCCAGCGAGATCTTTAGTGCCGAATTGCTGGGTCAGGGCTTTTTGTGCACTGTCCTGATCAAACTCCCAGGGTGCACGGCGACGCACGGCTCTGCGGCGCTCAATCGGCGTATTACTTTCCCAGTCATCCGGGATCAGCAGTTCGGCGGGTGCCAGGCGTTCCATCTCGCCCAGCAGGGTTTCCCAACCGCTCAGCTCCATGACGACAAAACGCCCGCTATTGATATCCAGTGTCGCCAGACCAAAGCCTTTCTCAGCGCCCACCAGGGCGGCCAGCAGGTTGTCACGGCGCTCATCCAGCAGCGCTTCATCACTCACCGTACCGGGAGTGATAATGCGCGCAACCTGACGCTCGACCGGTCCCTTGCTGGTCGCCGGATCGCCAATTTGTTCGCAAATGACGACCGACTCGCCGAGTTTCACCAGCTTGGCCAGATAGCCTTCGGCTGAGTGGTAAGGCAGGCCTGCCATGGGGATCGGCTGGCCACCGGACTGGCCGCGGGCGGTCAGGGTGATGTCGAGCAGACGTGCCGCTTTTTTTGCATCTTCATAAAACAGCTCGTAGAAATCACCCATACGGTAAAACAGCAGCTGTTCCGGGTGTTGCTGTTTGATGCTGAAGTACTGCTGCATCATGGGGGTGTGTGAAGTTTTGAGATCGTCTGTGTTCACTGGTAGCTCGCCTGTAGAATAGCTTCAAACCGCCTTTTGACAGGGGGTTTTCTGGTAAATTTGTCTGTGTAGCGTCTGAAGGAGTCTGATGAAATCTGCTGTAATCCAGTTCAAGAGTATAGGTTTTGGTATAGCTTTTGGTGTAGGGTTGTGGGCGCCTTAACAAAAAAGGCTGTTGATGATGAAAAGCTATACTTATGGCCAGAGCTTCATCAATGCCATCGATGGCTATCGTTCCAATCAGTTAATGGATCAAAGCATGCAGAATAACAAACACGGCAACAAGCCACTATCGGCGAGAGCCATCGAGACGATGCGGCCTGGCGATAAAGTCAAAGTAGACACTGGAGAGAATGCCGGTCTGCGTGTGACTTGCGGGGCTAGCGGTGGCAGGTCGTTCATCTATCGCTATCGGAGCCCCGAAACGGGCAAGCTAACTCAAGTCAAGATAGGGAATTACCCCTCGATGAGTCTGGCTGAGGCTCGCCTAGAGCTTGCTCGGATGAAGGCTTTACGACGAGATGGCGTATGCATTCGTGCCGAAATTCAGCGGGAGAAAGTACGTCAAAGTGCAAAAATTGAACAGGAAAAGGAAGCGGCAGAGGTGGCCGCGTTTACTGTTCGTGACTTGGTTGATCTGTACTTAACTGAAGTGATTGAGGATCGACTGGTTGTAAATCGTCGAACTGGGGCTCAGAAACGAGTTCCTGGTGCACGGAAACCTAAGGGGCAGGCCGAGACTAGGCGCACCCTGTACGGTGATGCTGTACGCACTCTGGGGGATCGATCTGCTGCAGAAGTTCGGCGTAAACATGTGGTAGAGATGGTGAAGGACATTCTTGACCGGGGAGCAAACGTTCAGGCTGGGAATGTGCTGCGTGAGCTCAGTGCCGCCTACGACTATGCGATTGGCCTTGGCAAGTTTGATGATGATTTTGCGAACCCGGCTTTGTTGGCAAAGTCGAGCCTGAAGCAGGCTAGAGTCCGACTTACGTCTGTTCGGGGCAAACGGGTATTGTCTGATGCGGAGTTGAAGGAAGTGTTAGCGTGGTTGCCAGGCTCTGGTTTCTCGGTAACACAGAAGAACGTCATTCGTCTGACTCTGTGGACCGGCGCTCGCACGGGGGAGGTTTGTAAGGCGCGTTGGTCTGATGTAGATCTCGATCGAGCCGTTTGGCATATGCGAGACTCCAAGAACGGAGCCGAGCGGTATGTGCAGTTGCCGAGCCAAGCTGTGGCTTTTCTCCGTCAGCTTCGTTTAACCACCAATACCTATCTGTTTCCTTCGAGTCGGACGGGATTGCCGATCCAGCAGAAATCGCTTACCGAAACAAAATGGTATTTGAGAAATTCTGCCAAGGCTCGAAGTGGCACCTACTTTAAGCCAGGCCAAGCTTGGCTGGATAGCATTCCTGACTGGTCTCCACATGATCTGCGTCGTACGGTTCGCACGGGGTTGTCTCGTTTAGGCTGTCGCAATGAAGTGGCTGAGGCAGTGATAGGGCATTCAAGAAAGGGTATTGAAGGGACTTATGATCTGCACGATTATGAACCCGAATGTCGCGAGTGGCTGCAAAAGTGGGCTGATCATCTGGAAACCCTTGACGGCGTGTGTTAGTTGGCATAACCCATCTTAATTTCACAAATTGCAGCAACCGGACAGAGAGAAATCTATTTCTATCTGCCTCTCTTAGGCTCGCCAGTCCCTGACCTTGCTGGCCTGCGGCCTCCACCGGACGCCTCGATCAGTCCGCTGCTAAACAAAAGCGAACATTCGAGTCAGAGCTTTCCTCCAGAGCCTCCAGTCATTCAGTAATCCTCTTCAAGCAGGCCAACAAGGTCCTGCCGAATGGATTGAGCGCTTAAATCTTCCGGCCGGATAAGCAGGCGAGGATTACCCTCACGATCAAACACATAGACTGCACCGCTGTGAGTAACGGCATAGTCACCTTCTGCGTCCGGTTCTTCATGCCCGAACGTCGTCCGGTATCGCTGGGTAAGCGTGCGGAGGTCAGAGGCGTTGCCGGTCAGCCCGATGATTTTGTCACCAAAAAAATTGACGTACTCCGCCAGGCGTTCGGGTGTGTCGCGCTGAGGATCGACACTGACGAACAACGTAAGTACTTCCTCCTGATTTTCCGTGCTCAGCCCGCTGACGGCCTGGCTGAGTTTTTGCAGAGCAGTGGGGCAAACATCAGGGCAAGAGGTAAATCCGAAAAACAGCATTCGTACCTGACCACTGTAATCATCGCCTGAAACCCGTGTTCCCTGACTGTCGATCAAATCGAATTCAAGCTTGGGCATCACGCCGCTGATGTCTGTCCCGTGCCAATCCGGCGGATCATCGCCCATGCAGCCAACAAGGAGGATTGCCAGCATCATCAATGCAATGGATGCAAAGCGCTTTGCGTGGTGTTGGAAGCAGGGTTTGATCATCAAGTGGTGTCCTTCAATTACGTGTTGGAAGGATTCTGGTGTCCCAGAACAATCGCCAAGTCTTCCGGCACCGCCATCGGTTCAAATGCGCTGACGTTGGCACGTCCCGTATTGCCGACAGGAACCCGGATTCGTGAAACCAGCAACGCAGCGAAGGCCCGAGCCAGCTGACCGAGAACCTCGCGAGCATCGCGCGCGTGCCAGCCAAGCCGGAGCATGCGCAAATGTGTTGTCGTGTGCGCTAACGCGAACTTCTGGCTCAGAATATGAGCCCGTTCAAGATGTCTGAACGCTGTAGCGACATCGCCCTGATTGTCAGCATCAGCGGCTGCTGCCGGTTCTGTCAGATAGAACGTCTTGAGTTCACTGTTCACTGCTCAGTTCTCCTGCCTTATCGGCCAGCTAAGTTGTGGGCAAAGATTTGCCCGGGATCAACCGAGTCTTCCGAGTACCGGAAATGCGGATAACATCCATGATGCAAACCGGGTCATCTGTCCCGTCAGCACCATTACCCCCATAACAACCAGAACCAGCCCTGCCAGGATTCTCAGTGACTGACTCCAGCGGCTCATCCAGCGCACTCGCGCCCGAAAGTGCTTAATAAATAAAGCCGTTGCCAAAAATGGAATTGCCAACCCCAGCGAATAAACGGCCAGGTACAGCATGCCGGTTTCAGCATTCGCATGGGTGGAACTGAGAGCCAGGATAGCGCCCAATATCGGGCCAATACACGGTGTCCACCCGACGGCAAAGGCCAAGCCGAGAAGGAACGCTGCCGTGGGCCGTCCACCCTCAAGGGTTTGCCCAAAGCGCCAGTCGCGCTGTAACGCGGGCATGCTCCACCAGCCCAGCATAAATAGCCCCATCAGCACAATCAGAATGCCCGCCACCAGATTGGCTTCCTGCCGGTAGGCCATCAGCCACTGACCGAGCAGACTAGCGCTGGCACCAAAAGCGATGAACACTACACTGAACCCAAGGACAAAACAGATACTGAGCCACAGAGATTGCAGTCGACTCGAACGGTCTGTGACAGTGCCGCCCGTAACGACCGATAGATACCCCGGAACCAGCGGCAGAGTGCAGGGTGAGAAAAATGACACCAGGCCGCCAAAAAAAGCAGCCAGCATTCCCCATGTCGCAAGATCTGGCATTTCCGTGAGTCCTCAATTTTCTGAGTTCAGTTGACGGTGGAGGGCATCAAGCCCATCCGTGTTTTGTTCGACACCGGTCGACTATTTCTGTGCGTCTGGGAGCGACTCCTGAACAAGACGAAGTAGCGGTTTGGGACCAAACTCCGTGAGTTGGCGGCCATTCACGAAAAAAGTCGGGGTGCCCCGAACACCGATGGTTTTGACGTCCTGCATGTCCTGATCAAGGATGGCGCTTATCCGTTCGGATTGCATATCCTCACGGGCTTGGGACAGGTCCAGACCGGCTGCCTCGGCCGCTCCCCATGCCTTGGCAACCTTCGGGTCGTCGTGCCAGGCCGGCTGCACCTCCAACACAGCTTCCAGCACCGGTTCATAGACATCTTGCAGGCGAGCTGCTTCCAGAATTCTGGAGACTTCCTCGGAACCCTGATGGAACATTGTGTACCGCAAAACAAGCCGCACCTGGCCTGGATACTCAGCAAGTATCTGTTTCACGATCGGGTAGAACGCCCGGCAGGCTTCGCAGGAGGGGTCGAAAAACTCAACGATGATCACCGGTGCGTCGGCAGGCCCGAATGTGGGCGAATGGAAGCGTACCAATGCTTGTTGGTTCGCGATCGGTTCGCCCGCGGCAACAGACTTTTCGCCGGTGGTGGCCGTTTTTTGAGGCTGCTGGGGCTGTGGCTTGAATAGGACGGCGGCTGAAAAGGCTGCGATCAGCACGAGACACACGACAACAAAGATGGCACGACGATTCATGTATGAACTCTCCGACGGATAAGCAAGAGCAGAATGATGATGGCAACAAAAATGGCCAGCGATAGAAACGGAAGCGGCAGCCCACCAAATATCGTCATTCCGTCACCCGAGCAGGACGGGCCAGTGGCCGTGCAGGGCTGAATGGGTTGTGGAATGAGCCCCACATAAAGCAGTGAGTGGGCTAGAGCGAACAGGGAGCCAATGACAGACAGCGGCATAGCGTAGCGCCAAACGTTAAAATCCGAGTAGTAGCAGGCGACTGCGAGAATCACCGCCAACGGAAACATGAAGGCGCGCTGAAACCAGCACAGAACGCACGGAGCCTGCCCGAGAACTTCCCCGATGTAGATGGCTGAAAGCGAGGACCCCGCCGCCAGTAGCCAGGCTGACAGCAGCAGCCCCCATGGAATCACCCGGTTATTGGTGGTCACCGGGATGGCTCTCTGGATTCATTGGCACAAGTGCTTTGCGAAGAAGAGCAGCAGCTGTTTCCAGCGGTATCGCCTTCATCTTTGCTCGATTTATCGGCGGTTTCAGCCCCACCGGCACGCCATTCCTCCATACCCTCACGGATGACCTGCCAAGCGGAGTGCAGGAATAGCGCAGCAATGGCGAGGCCCACAATGATGTCCGGCCAGAGGGTATTGGTGAGGGCGACCAATCCTGCCGCAATGATTACACTGCTATTGGCGAACAGATCGTTCCTGGAACACATCCAGGTGGAACGCATATTGAGATCGTCCGCACGATGACGGTAGAGCAACACAAAACAAACGCCGTTTGCAAACAGGGCAAGAGCGCCGACAGCGCCCATCCACTCGGCGGCGGGCACTTCCTGTATCACCAGCTTGCGGATGGCATCGGCGACAACAACAAGCCCGAACAACAGCATAAAGCCGCCTTTGAACAAAGCCGCTCCGGCACGCGCGCGACGGCTTCGGTCCAGCACGAACAGTGTCAGTGCATAGACAGACGCGTCGCCAAACATATCCAGCGAATCGCCCAGCAACGCGGTAGAGCTTGCAATCCAGCCGGCGCTGAATTCCACCACAAACATCACTGCGTTGATGGCAAGCGCAATGTAAAGCACCCGGCTTTGGCTCGCTCGCAATTGTGCCAGTTCACCGGCCTTGTTTTCACAGCAGCTGTCCACGACGAACCCTCCTAAAACGTGCAATACATCGATACACTGGTGGTTATAGTAACTATAAGGTCAATAGCGATGAGCGAAAAAAGGAACACGGTCGGTCGGCTAGCTGATGATACGGGCGTTAAGCCCGTGACCATCCGTTATTACGAAAAAATTGGACTGTTGCCGAAAGCGACCCGCTCGGAGTCGGGCTATCGTCTCTACTCCGAAGAGGATCATTCGCGGCTGCTGTTTATTCGACGAAGCCGCGGGCTCGGATTTAGCCTTGACGATATTCGTGAACTGCTTTCACTGGCGGATCGTCAGCAGGAGTCCTGTGCGGGTGTGGACGCCAAAGTTGAACAACAACTGGTTCAAGTGCGCTCTCGACTGAAAGATCTACATGCAATGGAACACGAGTTGGAAAGACTGAGTGCGTGTTGTGACGGCGGAGTTATTATGGACTGCCGAATTATCGAGACACTCTCCGGCTCTGCTTAACCACTTTGTATGTGCCCGCCAACCAGGACTGTCTCAATTCGAGTTGGGACAGTCTATTCAGTCAGGCATCCTCCTGAATAAGAGCAACGAGGTCATGCCGAATTTCTTCTCTACTCAGATCGGGCCGCATTAAGAGGCGGGGGTTACCTTCGCGATCAAATACATAAATCGCGCTGCTGTGTGACACCGCATAATTTCCATCAGCGGCAGGTTCGTCATAACCGAAGGTTGTTCTATATCGTTTTGCCAGTTCACGAAGCTGGGGTTCTTTTCCAGTGAGTCCTACAATATTGTCGCCGAAGAAATCCACGTATTTTGCGAGACGCTCAGGCGTGTCACGTTTCGGATCGACACTCACGAACAAAGTGAGTACTTCATCCTGAAGCGCGGGGTCCAGGCCACTGGTTGCCTGATTGAGTTTTTGCAGGGCGGTCGGGCAAACATCGGGGCACGAGGTGAACCCGAAAAACAGCATTCTCACGCGGCCACTGTAATCATCGCCAGATACAGACTTGCCCTGGCTATTGATCAGGTCGAATTCCAGCTCAGGCATCAAGCCACTGATGTTTTTACCGTTCCAGTCTTCCTCGTCATTGCCAAAGCAACCAGTCAGCAATAGGGATGCTATCAGCGTTAAGGTCGCCGATATGATGTTGGTGCGCTGTCGCCAGAAGCGAGTTCTCATGACGCTGTTTCCTCAAGTTGTTTGGATTGGTTGGTATATTTTCCGTCCTGATGCATGGCTCGCCGGAGCATCAGAAGAATGCCAAGAATGCTCATCATGGCCGGAGGAATATAGGTCAGCATGCCTCCCAGTAGCTGGTCGACTTCCGGGTCCAGCGGCCAGGCCCTGCCACAGACTTCGTAAACGTCATAGACCATGTCACGTGAAAACACGATCCACGCCCCAAGAAACATCTGAAGCACACCTGCGGCGGCCAGAACCAACATGCGTCTGCCATACCCCAGCGATGAGGTGATCGCCGGCGGTCTTGGATCAAAGATCAACCACCAGAACAGCAGGCCATCCAGCAACATGCTCCAGTTCATGACCCAATACAGATCCCGGCTGAGCATGGCGTCAAAATGGATTGATGACCACAGCCAGAAATAGATAAGCCCGACAAACAGGAAAAGGGCGATAAAAGGCTGTTGCAGAACGTTATAGACCCAGCCCAGAGGCCTCAATGTATGCCTCCAGCCCGGGCTGATTTTTGGTTCATCGCGCTTTACCGGGAAATGCTGCTTTTATCTTCAGAAAGAAGTAGTCGTTATCCCGGTAGCCGTAGGCCACCCGCTTGATCACCTTGATCTTGTTGTTCATTCCCTCCAACACACTGGTGTTCAACCGGTAGACCGCGCTGGCGATAATGCCGTCGACGTAGCCCTTGAGGCGCCTGGCAAACTGCTGCACAGGGGCCAGCCCACTACTCATAGCTAGATTTAGCCAGTCTTGCCAGCGTTGTCTGGCATCGGCCTCTGAGGGAGCGTACCAGAGCTCTTTGAGCTGGTCTTTCAGGACGTAGACAGTCATCAGGGGCTGGTTGGCTTGCAGCAGTTCTTCGAGCTTCAGAGCCTGCTCATCCTTGAGGTTGCCTCGGTTTCTGAGCAACAGCCAGCGACTTCGTTTCACTACTTTGCGAGCCGGCTTGTCGTGTCGAAGCTGATTGGCCTGATCGACCCGGACACGGTCAATCACTTCCCGTCCGAACTTTGCTACAACGTGGAACAGGTCATAGACCACCCGTGCTTGTGGGCAGTGGTGCTGAACTTCCAGGTCCATGGCGGTATTCATATCCATCGCCACGGCTTCGATCTGGCCACAGGTTTCCGGCCCCAGCCATTCAAAGAAGGGGCGTACCGCTGCTCGACTGCGGCCTTCTCCAACCCAGAGGACTTGTTGAGTATCCGCATCAATCGCCACGGTGGCGTAGCGGTGTCCCTTGAACAAGGCGAACTCATCCATGATCAGTCGACGAATCCGGCGTTTATCTGGCTCAGTCACTTCTCGTTTGAGGCGCCGATGGTCGATGGCCTTGACCGTATGCCAATGCAACCCTAGCAGCGTTGCCACATGTTGGATCGGCATCAGTCGTACCAGGGATTCAATCCAACTGACCATGCCTGCCGTCAGACGCTGTCGCCCTGGTAACCAGCGAATCTGTTCAAGCTTGGGGCCACAGGTCGTACAACGAACTCGGCGAACTGGCACGTCCAGCCAGACGCGGTATTGGAACAGGTCGCGTTCTCGGACTCGTCGGGTGCTGATGTCATGGATGGCAAGCGTGTGCTGATTACAACCACTGCAGCATGGCAAGTAATCGTCGGCAGGTTGCAGTCGGATGAGCAGAGATTGAGCGTCAATCTGGGCATACGATTCTATCGTGAATCCTTCCCAGAACAGGGCAAGAGGATTAGCATTCATAGGGACGGCGGTGAGTCGGTCAGGTTTGTTGTTTTGGCGAACTCAAAACTAACCGGTTTTACCGCCGTCTCCTACTTTTTCACGCTAACCCGCGATGAACCTGATTTTTGCGAACCAGAACCGCATGACCGGTAAAGGGTTGGACAGGGCGATCAGGATCGGACCGATATGATGAAGAATCAGGTGCTGACCCCGATGGACGAAGAACATGTATTGTGCGTAGTAATCGAAGCGGGTCTGCATCACCGCATAACAGATCAGTACCCCCAGGGTGAACGCAAAGATCCGCAGTGAGCCTGGCCGGTCCTGTTCCGGCATCCGAATTAGCCCGACGCCATAGAATCCCATCACGAGCATGTAGCTGAGTATGGTCAGCGGCGAGAAATCGTAGGGTAAAAGGTAGTCAAGCAGTGACATAGCGTTGCCGGTTGTTTTGTTGTTATTTCAGTGACCCTACCTTGGATGTCACCAGGTCGTACAGTTCCTGAGGCCCCAGGCGGCTCAAGGTGTCTCCGTTAACGTAGAATGTTGGGGTTCCGGAAATTCCAACCGCCTTAACGTCCGCAGCATCCTGTTGAATAATGCCGTCAATCTCGGGTGAGTTCATACCGGCCCGAGCGGCTTCGACATCAAGTCCGGCTGACTCCGCCGCATCCCATGCTGCGGCGACCTTTGGATCATCGTGCCATTTCGGTTGTGCTTCCATAACAGCGTCCAGTACCGGCTCATAGACCCCCTGTTCACGGGCGGTTTCCAGGATTCTGACGGCCTCTTCCGAGCCTTTGTGAAACAATACGTAGCGCAGTACCAGACGCACGTTGTCCGGGTAGGCAGCCTGAATCTGTTTCACATAGGGATGCATGGCGCGACAACCTTCGCAGGATGGGTCGAAGAACTCGACAATGGTTACCGGCGCGTCCTCAGGGCCAATAACGGGAGAGTAATCCCTCACCAGTGGCGTTTTTTCAACAACGGCGGGTTCATTAGTGCCCTGGGAGCGATCGTAAATAACAAAAGCACCAGCAAAGACAACCAGACAAAAAAGAAGGAGACTGATGACCAGGGTTCGGGTTTGCACGGGAGATCTTCCTATTTTAAATGAGTTTACGGGTTTCAGATTATTCAGGTGTCCGGTAGCAGCCGACTAGGCACCCACCGCAGATAAAGCATCATTCCAAACAGTTCCAACAAAGACTGGACGACAATCACCACGACGGCCACAGCCCAGGCCTCTGGCATTGACAGTGCCAAAGGTAAAACCACGAAGGAGTTGCGTGTTCCTAGGCTGAAGATGACGGTGCGACCGGTTTCTACCGGTAATCGAAAGACCCGGCGCAGAGCCTTTCCAACCAGAGCCGCAGCTAGAAGATAGGCCGGAAACAGAATCATCAAGGGCCAGATAAGTGAGCCGGTACTGTCGATCTGGCTGACCTGTGTCATTGAGATGATGAACAGTACGACTGTCAGCAGAGGGACCGGCATCAGACCCATGAAGCGAATGAACCCGATGGCTTTTCTGGAGTTTTCGGCCCATTTTTCAGTCAGAAATGCCAGGATAAGCGGGACAATAATCAGCCCGCCAAAGGCCGGCAGGAGGTGCCGCCCAAGCTCAAGATTCACGTCGAACTGATTACCCATGAAAAGCCAGAGGTAAAGTGGAAGAAGACCCAGTTGAGCAATCAGCAGAACCGGTGTTGCCGCAATGGCTCGGGTGCTGTCCCCCTTGCCTAGGTGAGTGAAGGTGACAAACCAGTCGGTACAGGGCATCAGCAATACCAGAAGCACTCCCAACTTCAGCGCGTCATTGTCCGGCAGCGCCAATATCAGCAAGGCAGTGATCGCCGGCATGACCAGAAAATTTCCGGTGAGCAAGGCACCCATGAACCGACGGTCCCGGAACATATCAGACAGGTGGGTCAACGGTGTTTGAGTAAATGTGGCGTAGAGCAGAACTCCGAGCAACCCCCAGATTAAGTAATCCGGCACACTGTCACCGAGGGACGATGTCCAATCCACAGACAGTCCGAAAACAACAGCGATGAGGTAGGCCCAGACCTGGTGGCGTTCAATTACGTCTCGCATGGCGTGCTCGTAACCGAGTGGAATGTCGGCCATTCGCAGCATATCTGCCACACGGTACCCTTTTCAGCAGCCCTGCTAGCCATGGCCATAAGTATGGGCATCTTTGTGACTGTGATCAGGATGTTCAAACTCCAATGTTGAATGAGTGATGCCGAACTCGTTTTCCAAAGTTCGTTTTATCCCACCCTTGACTTTTTCAAGTTCATTCCAGGCACTTATTTCGACCACCACATGGGCGTCGAGGGAGGCATCATGCTCACCCATCTGCCAGAAATGTACGTGGTGAAGGTCTAAAACGCCTTCTACGTTTGATAAAGCCTCGATGACAGAATCTGTGTCGATATCCAATGGACTACCCAGCATGAGTGTCCGGATGGTTCCGCCGATTTCCGTTAGACCCAGGTAGAGAATATAGCTTGCGATACCAATTGTGATCGCGGGATCAACCCAACGCATGTCGTACAGGAGAATCAGGGCGCCGCCTACAACGACTGCAATTGACGCAAACGCATCAGACAAGTTGTGTAGAAACAGCGCACGGATGTTGACGCTGTCCTTTTGCATGGAGTAAGTAAGCAGCGCGGTCAAACCATCCACTACCAATGCGATAATGCCAAGCCAAACTACCCACCACCCCTTGATTTCCGGGGGATCTATGAATCGCATGCCACCTTCGTAGATCAAATATGCCCCGATCATTATCAAAGTGGTGTAATTTATGAGTGCCGCAACAACCTCAATTCTCCCGTAGCCAAAGGTCATCTTCGAGTCGGCCGGGCGGCGTGCAATCTTCCGCGCCGCAAATGCGATAAATAGTGACGCCATATCCGAAAAGTTGTGTATAGCGTCGGCTATCAGCGCCAAGCTGCCAGCGAAGATCCCTCCAGCGATCTGAGCCAAGGTTAGGATACCGTTCGCCCAGATAGCTACTGCAACTCTCTTATCCTTAGTATCCGGTGACATGTGAGCATGCTCGTGGCCCATTGTTTTCTCCTTGGTCGTTGCTGTTCAATTAAACGTAGTCGCAACACTCGCTAAGCCTGGCTCAGAGGGCTTAGCGAGTGTTGCGACCGCGCGAAAACTAGCCATTCTGGCGATTTTCCATGTTATTCCCGGCACCTTTCTCGGCTGTGAAGCCCGTGACCAAAATCATGGCCACGCTCAGGAGGATGAACACGTCGGCAAGGTTGAACGCCGGCCAATGCCAAGATTGCCAATGGAAATCCAGGTAATCGACAACGTAGCCTCGGAAAACTCGGTCGATGACATTTCCGAATGCACCGCCAAGTACCATCGCATAGGCCAGGGCTTCTGTTCGCTTATGGCTGTCCCGCATCAATTTGACCAGAACAGCCACGGCTATCGCAATAAAAAAATATCGCTGCCAGCCCCCGCCATCGGCGAAGAGACTAAAGGCAGTGCCTTTATTCCATACGTGCACCCAATTAAAGAAAGGAGTGATCTCAACCGATTGCCCGTAAGCCATGGATTGCTGGACGAGCCATTTAATAAGCTGGTCGGCCAGCGCTACCAGTGTGGAAAAGCCGAGAAAGATAAACGTAGAAAAACTAGCACGGTGTTCAGACATCGAATTATCCTTTTAGTGCAAGGATGCGCTTGGCACCAATGAATACAATGCCTCCCACAACGCCGCCAATAACCAGATCCGGATAGTTTGAACCGGTCCAGGCAACAAGAAGCCCCGCAAGGATAACTCCCAGATTGATAACCACATCATTGGCCGAGAATATCCAGCTTGCCTTCATATGCGCGCCGCCTTCGCGGTGCTTGGATATCAACAGCAGGCAACCGGTATTGGCGATCAACGCGACGAAGGCGATCGCCATCATCATCAGCGATTCAGGCTCACTACCGAAAACAAAGCGTCGCACCACCTCGACGAGTACGCCGATAGCCAAAATCAGTTGCAGTACCCCTGCCAGATGCGCGGCACGTACCTGCATTTTCGCACTGCGCCCTACGGCATAGAGAGCCAGGCCATAGACGGCTGCATCGGCAAACATATCCAGGGAATCAGCGATCAGGCCGGTAGACTGGGCGATCAGGCCAGCAGTCATTTCCACCACGAACATGATCGCATTGATACCGAGCAACACGCGCAGAGTGCCTGACTCCTGCGTAGCAGAGACTGCCGAGCTCTCAGCGGCCTTGATCGTCTCTGGGTCGGCAATGACGGTTTCCTGAAGAGAGGCGCCTAGCCCCAAGGTCGCCAGTTTCGCGGTAATGGGCTCAGCCTCGCCGTCATGCACGACCTCCAATCGGCGGTTCGACAAGTCGAAGGACAGCGTTCGAATCTCATCAAAGCCGTTCAGCGCCAAGCGGATCATCCGTTCTTCTGAGGGACAATCCATCTTCGGCACAGCATACACGCTGACCCATTCCCCTGACGCTTCGGAGGAGACCGGCATATCGGTATCCGCTGCAGGCGTTGCATCGCAGCTACATGGGCCACCACAGGCTTTACTCACGATACGGCTCCAGTTAACCAACATAGATTGCTAGTGTTAAAAACTATATAGCTACTATAAGGTCAATGGGACAGATGATCCGTTGAGGAGTAAGCCTGATGCGCATTGGTCAGTTAGCCCAGATAGCGGGTATCGACACGCAGACGATCCGCTTCTATGAGCAGCAGGGCCTGTTGCCGCCGCCAGAACGGCAGGAGAATGGTTACCGTGTCTATACCGAGAAGCATGGCGAGTGGCTTGCCTTTATCCGCCGCTGCCGAATTCTGGACCTGTCACTGACAGAGATTCGCGAGCTACAGAGCTATCAGGACGACCCTCGCCAGCCTTGTACCGCCGTCAACGCCATGCTCGATGACCACATCTCTCATGTGCGGTCGCAGATAACTGCTCTGCAAGCGCTTGAGCAACAACTCGTTTCACTGAGGGCGAGTTGCAACGAGGGTCGAGAGATCAATGCCTGCGGCATCCTGACGGGGATCAGCGAGGAGAGCAAACAACAGCTGTATAGGGCTAGCTCAGGCCGTAAGGACTGAGCAGAGACATGCCGGACCTTGCAGTGACATTGTGAATGCATGGTGTGTTGATCGCGAAGCCTCACTGCGTATCTCGGCATGCGAACCTGGGCGTTGCTGCAAACTTGCAGGGGCCGTGAAGAAGAGTCGTCATCAACCAGGTAATCCGCTGAGCTGATGGTTGGTTCCGTCATCATGATATGAGCCAATCAACCAAAAAATCCGGATACCCCTTTTTTGGTGATTCCTTTGTCTATGTCATTTTCGATGACAACACCGATCTGTACTGGGCCCGCTCCCGGGTACTGGAGTACCTGAGCCAGGTGGCCGGGCAATTGCCCGATGCCGCCAAACCAGAGCTGGGGCCGGATGCAACCGGCGTTGGCTGGGTATACTCCTACGCCCTGGTGGACCGCACCGGTCAGCATGACCTGTCGGAACTGCGGGCTATTCAGGACTGGTTCCTGAAGTTTGAACTGCAAACCGTGCCCGGTGTATCCGAGGTCGCCAGCGTTGGCGGCATGGTGAAACAGTATCAGGTCGTGGTGAACCCGGACAGACTGCGGGCCCACGACATTACCCTGCAGCGCATCCATTCCGCCATCAACAGCGCCAACCAGGAAACCGGCGCCTCGGTGGTGGAGATGGCCGAGGCGGAATACATGGTACGGGTCACCGGCTACCTGCAGAACGAAGACGATCTGCGACAGGTCCCCCTGGGGGTCAACGACAACGGCAAGCCCCTGTTACTGAAAGACGTGGCCGATGTGCAGCTTGGCCCACAGGTCCGTCGCGGTATCGCCGAACTGAATGGGGAAGGGGAAGTGGCCGGAGGCATTGTGGTGATGCGTTTCGGTGAGAACGCCTTGAAAACCATCGAAGGGGTCAACCAACGCTTGGAGGACATCAAAACCAGCCTCCCCGATGGTGTAGAAGTGGTTCCTACCTACGATCGCTCCACACTCATTAATAACGCCGTGGACAACCTGTATGGCAAGTTATTGAAAGAGTTCCTGGTGGTCGTCCTTATTTGCGCAGTATTCCTGTTCCATCTACGGTCGTCGCTGGTGGTCATCGTCAGTCTGCCCGTAGGTATCCTTGCGGCGTTCGTGGTGATGCACGCCCAGGGCATCAACGCCAATATCATGTCCCTCGGGGGTATTGCCATTGCCATCGGCGCCATGGTGGACGGGGCCATCGTGATGGTGGAGAACGTCCATAAACACATGGAGCGAACCCCGCTGACACCGGAAAACCGATGGGCCGTGATGTCGCGGGCCGCGGGTGAGGTGGGGCCCGCGCTGTTTTTCTCACTGATGATCATCACCGTGAGCTTTCTGCCGGTCTTCACCCTGGAGGCTCAGGAGGGCAAGCTCTTCGCCCCCCTGGCGTTCACCAAAACCTACGCCATGGCGGCGGCAGCCGGGCTGGCCATCACTCTCGTTCCAGTGCTGATGGGCTATTTCATCCGTGGCAAGGTATTGCCAGAACATCGCAATCCCATCAACCGACTGCTGATCGCCCTGTACCGACCGATTATCGGCTGGGCTTTGCGACGGCCGGCATTGATGCTTGCCGGAGGCCTGGTGGTGCTGATCATCGGCTTCTGGCCGGCCAACAAGCTGGGCAGTGAATTCATGCCGCCTCTGGACGAGGGGGATCTGATGTACATGCCCACCACCTATCCTGGTATCTCCATTGGCAAGGCCCGACAGATTCTGCAACAGACCGACAAGCTGATTGCCAGTATTCCGGAAGTGGAGACCGTGTTCGGAAAAATTGGCCGCGCCGATACGGCCACCGATCCTGCCCCGCTGACCATGATTGAGACCTTTATCCAGTTCAAACCACGGGACCAGTGGCGACCCGGCATGACGCCGGAATCTCTGCGCCGGGAACTGGACAGGACCGTCAGACTTCCGGGCCTTACTAACGCCTGGGTCATGCCGATCAAAACCCGCATCGACATGCTCTCCACGGGCATCAAGACCCCAGTCGGCATCAAGGTGGCCGGTCCTGACCTGGCGGTGATCCAGGGTATAGGGGAAGAGCTCGAGCGGGTGTTGACTGACATACCCGGCACAGCCTCTGCGTTTTCCGAGCGGGTGGCCGGCGGACGCTACATCAAGGTGGATATACAGCGCGAGGCTGCCGCTCGTTTCGGGCTGAATATCGCAGACATTCAATCGGTCGTACGTACCGCGATTGGCGGCATGAACGTGGCCAACACGGTGGAGGGTCTGGAGCGCTATCCCATCAATCTGCGCTATCCCCAGGGTTACCGGGATTCGGTGGAGCAGATGCGCCTGCTGCCGATGGTGACACCCAATGGCCAGCGTATCGCGTTGGCCGATGTGGCGGATATCCGGATCGACCAGGGGCCGCCCATGATCAAGTCGGAAAACGCCCGTATCAATGGCTGGACTCTGGTGGATATCGAGGGCCGGGATCTGGGCAGTTGGGTAAGGGAGGCGCAGTCCGTGGTGCAAGAACAGGTGGATCTACCTGCTGGCTACTCCCTGACTTGGTCTGGCCAATATGAGTATATGCAGCGGGCCAAGGAACGCCTGACGCTGGTGGTGCCGCTGACCCTGGCCATCATCATCATTCTGCTGTACCTGAACTTCCGCAACCTGACCGAGGTGGGCATTATTCTCGGCACCCTGCCATTCGGCATGATCGGTGGCATCTGGCTGATGTATCTGCTGGGTTACAACCTCTCCGTGGCCGTGGCCGTCGGTTTTATTGCCCTGGCCGGGGTGGCGGTGGAGATCGGAGTCCTGATGCTGGTGTACCTGAACCAGTCTCTGCATAACGCTTTGGAAACCGTGGATCATCAATCAGGCCAGCTGTCGGCAGATGCCCTGCGCAAGGCGATCAGTGACGGTGCTGCGCAACGGGTGCGTCCGATCATGATGACCTTCGCGGCCATTGTAGCTGGCCTGGTGCCCATCATGCTGGGCAGTGGCACCGGCTCAGAAGTCATGCAACGCATCGCCGGCCCGATGATCGGTGGCATGGTCACCACGTTGATCCTGACCCTGCTGCTGATTCCGGTGATTTTCTATCTCTGGCAGCGCGCACGGCTGAAAAAAAATCGCCAAAAAAGGAACATTCCGATGATTAGACCCATTGGCATCCAAACCGTTCTGATCCTGCTGATCACAATGGCCTTGCCGATAAACGCCGAACCTATTGAGGTCGTTGACGATTGGGTTCAAGAGGCTCTGACCAATAACGCGACTCTGGGCGCGCAAAGATCTGTCGCCGAAATGTCAGAAGCCAAAGTGGAGGGCTCAGATACTTGGGCCGACCCGGTCATCAAGTATGGCATTGCGCCTGAAACTCTAGAGGGACCTAATACAGTTGGGCATCGCTTTGAGGTAAGCCAGCAGCTGCCCTGGCCGGATCATCTGTCGGCGTCTCGCAAGGCAGCGGAGGCCGGAATGCTTGCCGCCCAGCAGGAGACTCAGTGGCTAATAAGGCAGCTGACAGCTCGCGTTAAGGAGGCGTATGCATATTGGTGGTATACCAATGAAGCGATCAATCTCCATCATGAGACACGCGCTTTGGTCGAGCAACTGGCCACCGTAACGGAACAGAGGCTTGACTATGGCATCGGCTCGCAAAGTGAAATGCTCAGGGTCAAAACGGAGTTGGATACTCTAACCCGGATTTCTCATAGGTCCCCAGCAAGTCTCGCAGACTGTGCGGGTTACCGCCATTACCGCTCATTGGCGGCCGTGACTGATCAATAATCGATCAATTCC
>JGI24519J20070_1000151_pt1 | contig 21458 bp, 15 predicted proteins | sample LinPmetageLP43_FD_20070 | JGI IMG/M metagenome (IMG submission 20070) | reverse complement strand
AAAAGAATAAAACTTTGGGCGAAAGCCCAAAGTTTTTTATTGTGCAGTAATACCAACAGTATCTTCTAGGATATCTGTTCTAGTATTGTCTGGTTGAATAGTATCTGATATTGGTAGGGAATCTGTCATATCAGGATCAGACTGTAACATTTCTTCTCGCATATCCATATCATCTTCATCTTTATAAAAATGTTGGAATTTATCGATGTACTCGTTAAAAATCAATGTTTCTTTCTCTGCAATATCTTCTGTATCATTTGTGATAACGATATCTATATTACGTCTATAGGCTTCCATATCGGCAATTATATCGTCAATATTGCTGTACTGTTCGTCTAAACTAGTAGACGCATAATACTCTAATCTTTCTTGGTACTTCTTTTTTAGTTTCTCAAATAAAGCACGTGCTTTTTGACTTTCCCCAACTTTATAGTATCCGTCAACAAAAGGTTCTACTAAGGTGTAATAGCCAAATTTGTCAACAGGCATATTGGTAAGAGATATTTCGATTATGTCCTTTGCCTTGTCCATTTTATTTTCTTTGATCAATGCTTCGGTCAAGCGAGCTAAGTTACCTCTAAATGATACACTCTGTATACGGGTTTGTACATCATGATAGATGTCACCGCCTGCATTACCCCAATCCCATCCAGATACAATGTCATACATTAAATCTGTGTCTATGCGGCCTAGTTCAAAAGAGTTAGGTCTTTCTGTGCGAATAGGTACTAATTTATAAGCTAGACCATCTAATTGTAAGTAGTCTTTCATCCACAGATATTCTGCATCGTCAAAACTACCTCCAGAGAAATATAAAGGACGTTTCCAATCATTGTTGGCTAGAATATCAAGCATCATCATGCTTTTCTTGGTAATTGCGCTTGGGAGGTCTATGTCTATATATTCAACAATTAAATCTGCATCTTTCTCTTTTACCAATCCGCTATTTAGAACATTCTGCTTGTTTACAGGAACTCTAATTTTATTGGTAGGGTAGTAGACCATATTCTGAGTTTCTTCGGCATACTGACTTAAATCTGCTCCGTTTTGCTCAAATAAATACTTAAGCTTTGTTCTAGGCTTATCGCTATCGATCCAATTTATAAAATCTTTAATAGGCCATCTGTTCTCAGTAATACCTTGGTGGTAAAGAACATCTCGTGATCCCCATCTATATTTCTCATGTGTAATTTGAGAAGGTATTGGTGCGCTCTCATATGCAGCTACTTTCATTTGATCTACATACCAATCTGTTTCAAAAAGACTAGTACAAACAATACGTACATCTGTTCTATAATTCTCAATTTCTTGAGCATACCATATAGGGAAAGTGTCATTGTCACCTATTGTAAATAATATGGCGCCGGCATCTTCTTGGCAAGAATTTAGGTAGGCTTTTGCAGATGAATTGGCCGTGTATCTATTAGATCTATCATGGTCGTCCCAGTTCTGTACAGCCATAACGGTTGGTACTGCAAGAAGTGATACCACTACTACAACGGGAGCTAATATTATAGGTGTAATCCAATCTTTGAAACTATCATATAATCCGTAAACTCCTAAGCCTATCCACAAGGCAAAAACGTAGAATGAACCTACTAGTGAGTAATCACGTTCGCGAGGTTGAAAAATTCCCGGATTGGTATAAAATTGAATTGCTAAACCTGTAAAAAGAAAGAAAATCAATAATACCCAAAACTGTTTTTTGTCTTTTGAAAGTTGAAAAACGATACCGATGATACCTAAAATAAGAGGTAAGAAGAAATAGGTATTTCTTCCTGGATTATTTTTAATGTCGCTTGGCAGGTTGTCTTGGCTTCCTAAACGCCAGCTATCTATTGCATTTATGCCACTTAACCAATTCCCATTATCATTATATCGACCTTGAACATCATTTTGCTTCCCAACGAAATTCCACATAAAGTAGCGTAAGTACATATAGTTGAATTGAAATTCTACCATATATCTAACGTTGTCCCAAATAGTAGGTGGCTGTACTTCTATATACTCATCAAAACGCTTTAAAAAGCTAATGTATTGATCTGCTCCAATTTCACCATTGGCGAAACCTATTTTAACCTGCTCTGCAGCTTGTCTTAATTCTTGATTTGGTTTTGTAATCTTAAAGTCTAATGCTCCAAAATAGCGCATGTAGTTTTCTGCATTTTGCGAACTCCACATTCTTGGCAGTAAGCCTTGATGTTTTGGATTAGGACCTTGAACGGCGTCTTTGAACTTATTTACAATAATATATTTGCCAAGGGTGTAATCTTTTTCATATTTAGGTTTTCCATCTTGATCTTCACCTGCTGGGGCAAACATATCAGAATAATATGTTCCATATACAGGGCTATCTACGCCAGGGTATTGCTCTCTATTATAATATGCTAAAAGTGCTCTGGCATCTTCTGGATTATTTTCATTAATAACCACTTTAGCGTTTGCTCTAATTGGTAGCATTAACCATGAAGAAAAGCCTAGAAATAAAAACATCATACAAAGAACAATAGTGTTGGCTGTTCTGTAATCATTTTTACGTGTATAGTTTAATCCGAAGTAGAAAGCAGCGATAAATAAAATTCCAATAATTATTGATCCAGAATTAAATGGCAATCCTATACTGTTGATGAAAAATACTTCTCCCCATCCAAAAAGCTGAAGTACATAAGTAAGGGAGAATTTGTATACCAGCATCAATATGGCGATAACAACAATGTTCGCTAATAAAAAGTTTTTTACGGTAGTCTTTTTGTATGTTTTGAAGTAATACAAAAGTCCAATAGAAGGTATGGCTAAAAAGCCCATAAACTGGATACCGAAAGTAAGCCCTACAACAAAAGAGATTAGTACAATCCACCTGTTTCCACGCGGGTCGTCTAAATTATCTGTCCATTTTAAGCCTAACCATAGTAATAAAGCCATAATGAAACTTGCCATAGCATACACTTCCGTTTCTACGGCATTGAACCAAAAGCTATCTGAATAAGTAAATGCAAGCGACCCAACCAAAGCACTACCGAAAACGGCAATGGCTTTGCTGTTTGTAAACGGACCATCTTTGTCTATAAGTTTTCTGGTAATATTGGTAATCGTCCAGAACATAAATAGAATGGTGAATGCACTTGAAACACCAGATACAAGGTTTACCATCATAGCAACCTGGCTAGGTTCTAAAGCAAACATTGCAAAGAATGCTCCTATCATTTGTAATAAAGGCGCCCCTGGTGGGTGACCAACTTGTAGCTTAGCTGCTGTAGCTATATATTCCCCCGCATCCCAAAAACTATTGGTGGGTTCAACGGTTATATAGTATGTAATAAGGGCTATAAAAAATACGGACCATCCTAATATAGTGTCCCACTTGTGGTAGTTCTTTGAAAACATGAAGCTTGGGTTAAACCTAAGTGGCGAATTTACTAATTAATATAGAAAGGAATGAACTATTTTTATAAACCTTTAACATGCTAAAAGCATAAATTTTTATTTTTACTTTAAAAAAGATTTGGTGAAACCAAACTTTGTTTTAAATTTGCAGCCTCTTAAAAAGGTATTGGCCCATGGTGTAATGGTAACACTTCGGTTTTTGGTACCGTCATTCAAGGTTCGAGTCCTTGTGGGCCAACTAAGAGAACAAAGAAAATCCTGATATCATTGATATCGGGATTTTTGTTTTTATGATATAAATCATTTTAATTGTTTCTCTATTACGTGACTTTTGCTAAACCGTTGTTGTTTTGTAGGGCTATTGTCAAAAAAATGATAACCTGTCTGTCAGTATTTTTGTACATTTAATCTGATAACGTTACAAATTCGTCGGAAAAGAAACCATTTCGGTGCCGTTATTATATAATTTAGTACCCTAAATACTTAACCTTATGAAACTCTCTCCGAAAGTTTTAAAGATAATATTGATTGTTGTTCTGCTAGGATTTGGCATAGGATTCTATGTTCAAGATTTAAAACATGAAGAAAGTACCGCTCATGCTTGGAAAGCTAACAGGTATAATTTAGATCGTTTCAATAAAATCATGGAATACAACAAGAAGATGAATTCATCTAATTGGAGGGTGTTAAAAGATAGCATTGATCAACAATTAGATACACTTATGATTCTTCGTTTTCGTAAAGAAGTTGATAGTTTAGATGCTTCTGAGCCACAAGCATATAGTGATCAAGTTGAAGTTCATGCTTCTTTCGGACCTCAGTAAGCGTAAAATGTCTTCCAAGTTCTGCGAATATAGCTTTAGATAGTATCCTCGGTATTCGTTTGTGAATCTTTGTTTATATTTTGTTCGATGGAAACTTCTGTTTCGGTTTTTCGTAATGCATCTTCTGCTAGATTTCTTTCTAAAATTTCCTCGTCAATTTCGTCTAACATAGTTCCCATTTTTCGTTTATCGCTAATCATTGCCCATGTCATTACAAGACTTGTGGCTATAATTACAAATAATAAAATTCCAGATTCAAACCCTTCAATTTGCGCTTCCATAGGTATTGCGTAAAATAGTAAAACAGTTATAAGGCCTCTGGGTGCAATAAATAGTTGAGGTAACATATCTTTTCCTACGAATACTACCAGTATCAAAAATCGTATTGCATAAATGGATGCTATGATTAATAGACTCACTATTGCCACATTTATGCTTAGTAAGGATGATAAGACTATGGTGATGCCGAAAATAACAAAGAAGAATGTGCGTACTACAAAAGCGGTTTCTAGAGTGACTATATGTAATTCATGATAAATTTGCTGCATTCGTTCAGCTTCAAGAAATATTTTAGTCTTTCCGGGAAAGAACAAGTTTACATTTTTTACCAGTAGCCCAAAAACAAGAATTATTATTAATGAGGATAAATGCATTTTTTTACCAATAGCATAAAGTAATAGTAGAACTGCTATAAGTAAAAATAATTTCGCCTGACTTTTGATTTTTTGAAAAATTAGAATGATTGCGTAACTAGCAACTAAAGCGATTACTAGGGTTAAAACTAAATTCAAGGCAAAACCACTGGCTCCTGTATCTTCAGCGGGATTTAATTTTCCAGTTAAAAAGTAGAACATCATTATGCCCATGATATCAGAGAAGGTGCTTTCGTAAATGTGGAATTCTTTTTTTTCTTCGCTTAATCCGCCAACACTAGGGATAATTATTGCACTAGATAAAATAGATAGAGGTGTAGCGTAAAGCCATGCAGACTGCATAGTCATATTGGGTATAAACTGATAAAGTATTAAAGCGGCTATGTATGCAGAACCTATTAAGCCTATTAGTGCAATGGCCATAGATTTGAGTATAGGCCATAATTTTTCTTTTTTTAATTCTAGTTCTAAAGCCGCCTCTAAAACAATCATTATAAGGCCAACAGTTCCTAAAATTTCTAAGGAGCCCTTAAAATCTGGGACTTCTGGTATAAAAAATTCTAATCCTATTTTAATAAGAATACCCAAAACAATAAGCATTAGTACTGCCGGTATGTTTGTCTTTTTTGATATACCATTGAAAAAAAAGGATAATACAACAATTAAGGATGCACCTATAATAAGGTTATATGAGGATAAGATTTCCATTTGGCTATGTTTTGGTTGGTGTTTGGCTAAAAATAAGATAATTTATAGGAAGGATAATTTTCAATGAGCTTATATTTTATTTGGTTGTTTTCAAAGTGATTGAATTAGCTGTAATTAGGCTATTGTAGGAAATTAAATTTATTGTATATTTGCAAAGCTGAAAGGATATAAAGGTATTCATGAGGGGACAATTAGTCCCCTCTTTTATTACTTATTATTTATGCTAAAGGAAAAAGTAAAAGAATTATTGGAACAAGGTCTTCAAGAAGATCCCTCCCTATTTTTAATCGATTTCACTATGGGTGCTGATAATAGCATTCATGTGGTTATAGACGGTGACCATGGGGTTACGGTCAGTGATTGTATAAAAATTAGCAGGGCGATTGAGCACAACTTAGATAGGGATGAACATGATTTTTCTCTTGAAGTAGCTTCTGCAGGTGCAGCTGCTCCGTTGGTTATGCCGCGCCAATATTCAAAGAATATTGGTCGAAAACTTGAAGTTCGTACAAATGATGATAAATTTGAAGGTAATTTAACTGCTGTAAACGATGATTCGATTGTTTTAGAGTGGAAAGCCAGAGAGCCTAAGCCAATAGGGAAAGGAAAAGTAACCGTTCAGAAAAAAGAAGAAGTAAATTTTTCAGATATTATTAAAGCAAAAGTTGTATTAAAATTTTAATTGTAATTACCAATGGAAAATATTGCGTTAATTGAATCTTTCTCAGAGTTTAAGGACGATAAGTTCATAGACAGGGTAACATTGATGGCCATTTTGGAAGATGTTTTTAGAAATGCGCTTAAAAAGAAGTTTGGTTCAGATGATAACTTTGATATTATTATCAACCCAGATAAAGGTGATTTAGAAATTTGGAGAAACCGTATTGTTGTTAACGATGGTGAGGTTGAAGAGCCAAATGAGGAAATTTCATTATCCGCAGCTCGTAAAATTGAGCCAGATTTTGAAGTTGGTGAAGATGTGTCTGAAGAGGTGAAATTAATTGATTTGGGTAGAAGAGCAATTTTGGCTTTGCGTCAAAATCTTATTTCTAAAATTCATGAACATGATAATACAACTATATATAAGCACTTTAAAGATTTAGAGGGCGAAATTTATACAGCTGAAGTTCATCATATTCGTCATAAAGCAATTATTTTACTAGATGATGAGGGTAATGAGATAATCTTACCTAAAGACAGACAAATTCCTTCTGATTTTTTCCGTAAAGGTGATAATGTAAGAGGTGTAATTGAAAGTGTTGAATTGAAAGGTGCAAAACCTACTATTATAATGTCTAGAAGTTCACCTAAATTCTTGGAGCAATTATTTTTTCAAGAAATACCTGAAGTTTTTGACGGTTTAATTACGGTTAAGAAGGCGGTTAGGATACCGGGAGAAAAAGCGAAGGTTGCTGTAGACTCTTATGATGATCGTATTGATCCAGTTGGTGCCTGTGTAGGTATGAAAGGATCAAGAATTCATGGTATTGTTCGTGAATTAGGAAATGAAAATATAGATGTTATAAACTGGACAGCTAACCCACAATTGTTAGTTACCAGAGCATTGAGTCCGGCAAGAGTTTCTTCGGTTAAGTTGAACGAAGAGAAGAAGACGGCGCAAGTTTACTTAAAGCCTGAAGAGGTTTCTAAGGCAATTGGTAGAGGCGGACATAATATTAGACTAGCTGGTCAATTAACTGGTTATGAGATAGATGTGTTCCGTGAAGGAGTAGAGGAAGATGTTGAATTAACAGAATTCTCTGATGAAATCGATGCTTGGATTATTGAAGAATTCAAGAAAATCGGATTCGATACAGCTCGTAGCGTTTTAGAGCAAGACGTTAACGATTTAGTGAAGCGTACAGATTTAGAAGAGGAAACTATTTTAGAAGTTGTGCGTATCCTAAAAGAAGAATTAGAAGATTAGCTATATATTAGCACTTAAATAAAAGAACGGGAATCAGTATTTATGGCAGACAATGCGAAAATAAGGCTTAATAAAGTTCTTCGTGAACTTAATATTTCCTTGGATAGGGCAGTGGACTTTCTTAACGGAAAAGGACATGATGTGGAAGCGAGGCCTACCACTAAAATTTCCGATGATGTTTATCAGGTTTTGCTTGACGAGTTCCAGACGGACAAGAGTAAAAAAGTTGCATCAAAGGAAGTTGGTGAAGAAAAACGAAAAGAGAAGGAGGCTATTCGAGTTCAATTAGAAAAAGAACAAGAAGATCGTCGCTTGGCCCGTGAGCGAAGAAACGCCGAAACAGAAGAGAATACCTTAGTTGGCAAGGTTGAACTTGCTGGTCCTAAAATGGTAGGTAAAATTGACCTGAATCCTAAAAAGAAGGTTGAAGAACCTATTAAGGAGACTCCAAAAGCTGAGGAGAAAATTGCTCCTAAAGTCGAGGAAAAGGTTACGCCTAAAGTTGAAATTTTGGAAACTCGTAAGGTTATATTAGAAAAACCTAAGGTCGTTGCACCTGCGGTTAAAAAGCCAGAGGAAAAGAAAGAGGAGCCAAAAGTTGAAGCGCCAAAAGCTGAAACACCGAAAGTTGAAGCCGCTAAAAAGGCAGAGGTTAAAGAAACTCCAAAAGAACCAGTAGTGGAAGCTGCTCCAGAACCTGAAGCTCCAAAAACTATTGAAACGCAATACCAGAAATTAACTGGACCAAAAATTGCCGGAGAGAAAATCGATCTTAGTAAGTTCGAGAAGCCCAAGAAAAAGAAAGAAGAGAAAAAACCTGCAGATAGAGCAAGTACGGATCGTAAAAAGAGACGTAGAAGAATTGTTACAAAGAATCCTTCTGGTCCTGGTCAAAGTAGAGGTACGGCTAACACTGGAGATAGAAATAAAGGTAGGGGTAGATTTGCGCCTGTAGCAAAAGTGGAGCCTACTGAAGAAGATGTACAAAAACAAGTGCGTGAAACCCTAGAAAAACTTCAAGGTAAATCCAAGAAGGGTAAAGGGGCTAAGTACAGAAGAAGTAAAAGAGATCAGCATAGAGAGCAGACTGAGAAAGATTTAGAACAACAGGAATTAGAGAACAAGGTACTTAAGGTTACTGAGTTCGTTACTGCAACTGAGGTTGCTACTATGATGGGTGTTTCTACGACAGAAATTATTTCTGCATGTATGTCCTTAGGTTTAATGGTAACAATGAATCAGCGTTTAGATGCTGAGACTTTGTCTATTGTAGCTGAAGAATTTGGTTATGAAGTTGATTTCGTAACGGCAGATATAGAAGAAAGTATAGTTGAAGAAGTTGACGCTCCTGAAGACTTAAAGCCAAGAGCTCCTATTGTAACAGTAATGGGTCACGTGGATCACGGTAAAACATCTTTATTGGATTATATCCGTAAAGAAAATGTTATTGCCGGTGAAAGTGGTGGTATTACTCAGCATATTGGTGCTTATGGTGTTACTTTAGAAAATGGAGAGCGTATAGCTTTCTTAGATACCCCTGGTCACGAGGCGTTTACCGCTATGCGTGCTAGAGGTGCTCAAGTTACGGATATTGCAATTATTGTTGTAGCGGCTGATGATGATATCATGCCACAAACGAAAGAGGCTATTAGTCATGCGCAAGCAGCTGGTGTGCCAATCGTTTTTGCTATTAACAAGGTTGATAAATCAACAGCTAATCCTGATAAGATTAAAGAAGGTTTAGCACAAATGAATTTGTTAGTAGAAGATTGGGGTGGTAAAATTCAGTCTCATGATATCTCAGCAAAAACAGGTTTAGGTGTTAAAGAGTTATTAGAGAAAGTATTACTTGAAGCTGAAATTTTAGAGCTAAAAGCAAATCCGGATAAACATGCGACCGGTACAGTTGTAGAAGCTTTTCTAGATAAAGGAAAAGGTTATGTTTCTACTGTATTAGTGCAGTCGGGTACGCTTAAGATAGGTGATTATGTGTTGGCTGGTACCACTAGTGGTAAGATAAAGGCAATGCAAGATGAAAGAGGAAACAGTGTTAAAGAAGTAGGACCTTCTAGACCAATATCTATATTAGGTCTTGATGGTGCTTCTCAAGCTGGTGATAAGTTCTATGTGTTAGAAGATGAACGTGAAGCTAAACAAATAGCTTCTAGAAGATCTCAATTACAACGCGAGCAGTCAGTAAGAACTCAACGTCATATTACACTTGATGAAATTGGGCGTAGAATAGCGTTAGGGGAATTCAAAGAGCTTAATATTATTCTTAAGGGTGATGTTGATGGTTCGGTTGAGGCGTTAACAGATTCTTTCCAGAAATTATCTACAGATGAGATTCAGGTAAATATAATACACAAAGCAGTTGGTCCTATAACGGAATCAGATGTGTTGTTAGCTTCTGCATCGGATGCAGTTATAATTGGTTTTAATGTTAGACCAATGGGTAATGCTAAAGCTATTGCTGAAAAAGAAGAAATTGATATTCGTATGTATTCTATTATATATGCTGCTATCAATGATCTTAAAGATGCGATGGAAGGTATGTTGTCTCCTGAAATGAAAGAAGAGATTTCTGGTACAGCTGAAATTAGAGAGACATTTAAAATCTCTAAAATTGGTACCATTGCAGGTTGTATGGTTACTAGTGGTAAAATCTTTAGAAACTCTAATATTAGATTGATACGTGACGGTGTGGTAATATACACTGGTACTTTAACTTCTTTAAAACGATTTAAAGATGATGTTAGAGAAGTAGCGAAAGGTTATGATTGTGGACTTCAGATTAAGAACTATAATGATATCAACGAAGGTGATATTGTCGAAGCATTCCAAGAAGTTGCTGTTAAGAAGAAGTTGAAATCTAAATAAATAAATTAAAGGATTATTTAATAGCGTCCTTTAAAATTATATCAAAAAAAAAATCGACCTATTTGGTCGATTTTTTTGGTTTTAATAACATTGCGTCTGGATACTTGACACGAACTTCATTAAACTTTCGTTCTGCATCTAATTTAGAAGTGAACCTTCCTACTCTTACACGGTAGGTTGGTGAGTCAAAATCAATTTTTGAAGATAGTTCAGGGAAATCTTCTTCGACATTTGCTTTTATTCTTTGGGCTTTCGCGTAATTTCCGAAACCTACCTGTATTCTGTAATATTCATTATTGCTTAAAGAAGATTTGTATATCTCTAGCAATTGGTCAATCTTTTGGTCTTGCTGAATATTTACTTTAGCGCCTTGCGCGTAGCTAAAGTGCGTAATAAATGCAAAAATTACCAAGGTACTTAGTGTTTTCATAACCTATTTGTAGTTTTATTTTCAATCATTGCAAAAGTAATTTATTCAGGATCAAACAAATAAATGGTTGTTTATTTAGAATATTTCTAAATTGTAAATTATAGATACATTAACATTTTTCAAATAAAGTCTATGTCGTATTTTTGTCTCCGATTTAGGCATTTGGTGGATTGTAATTGGTTTCATCTATGACCAAAATCATGCCAAGATTCCGATAGAAATATTCGATATATGAAAAAGGTTCCAAACCGAAATCAGTTTTCTAAAATTTTAGGTTTATCCCTAATAGCAATTTTATTTTCTGCAAGTCCATTAATAGCGCAGGATGCTGCTGCAGATGCAACAGCTGTAGAGGCTGCCGCTGGTGGTGGAGATGCAAAGAAGGGTAAAGCTTTGTTCAATCAGAACTGTGCTGCTTGTCACGCGTTAAATCGTAAGATGACGGGTCCTGCATTAGAAAATGTGGAAAGTAGATTAAATGAAGATGAAGGTTTAGATAGAGAGTGGCTTTATGCTTGGATTAAAAATAGTCCTGCTGTTATAAAGTCAGGTGATGCTTATGCAAACAAGTTGTATGCTGAATACAACCAAGCTGCAATGACGGCATTTCCAACATTGTCTAACACTGACATTGATGATATTTTAGCATATACTGCTGCTGCACCCGCTGCGGCTCCTGCCGCTGCTGCTGGGGATGTTCAGTCGGCTGCTGGAGGAAGTGGTTCTTCATCCGGGGTTTCAAATGAAATTATATTAGGTGCCTTAGTATTGGTATTTGGGTTGTTGGTGGTCATGTTGCTATTGGTTAATAAGACATTGCAGCGTATAGCTCAAGCAAACGGAATATCGATAGAGAAAGAAGGTGCCGCGAAAAGAACTCCAATTTGGAAAGCTTTTGCTCAAAATCAATTTTTAGTTATTGTTACTGCAATACTATTATTGTTAGGTAGTGCTTATTTTGCTTATGGATGGATGATGCAGGTTGGTGTAGATCAAGGTTATGCTCCTATTCAGCCAATTCATTATTCTCATAAGATACATGCTGGTGATAATAAAATTGAATGTAAATATTGTCACTCATCAGCACGAGTTTCTAAAACATCTGGAATACCATCTCTGAATGTTTGTATGAACTGTCATAAATCTATTTACGAGTACACGGGTAATCCAGAAGGTCCTTCGCAAGAAGATTTAGAAAATGGGTACACTAATGAGTTTTATACAGGTGAGATCAAGAAGTTGTATAAAGCAGTTGGTTGGGATGAGGAAAATCAAAAATATACTGGTGAGAGTCAGCCAGTAGAATGGATTAGAGTTCATAACCTTCCTGATTTTGCTTACTTTAATCACTCGCAGCACGTTTCTGTTGCAGGTGTGGATTGTCAAACTTGTCACGGTCCTGTAGAGGAAATGGAAATAATGTATCAATATTCTCCTTTGACCATGGGGTGGTGTATTGATTGCCATAGAGAGACCAATGTTAAGGTTGAAGGTAACGAGTATTACGAGAAAATACATGCAGAGCTTTCTAAGAAGTACGGTGTAGATAATTTAACAGCTGCTCAGTTGGGTGGTCTGGAATGTGGTAAGTGTCACTATTAATAATAATTTAAAGAAGCTAATTACAGAATACGTATGGCATCAAACAAAAAATATTGGAAGAACGAGGCGGAGTTAAATCCTAACGATTCCATTGTTGAGGCGCTAAAGCAGAATGAATTTGTAGAGCAGATTCCTGTGGATGATTTCTTGGGTGACAAGGAAACTTTGTCTTCTACAAACACAAATCGTAGAGATTTCTTGAAGTATGTTGGGTTTAGTACCGCGGCAGCTTCTTTAGCAGCATGTGAAGGACCGGTTGTAAAATCGATTCCTTATGTTGTTTTGCCTGAAAATATAGTGCCGGGAGTTGCTAATTATTATGCGACTACTGTAGCTAATGGATTTGACTTTGCAAGTATATTGATCAAAACTCGTGAAGGTCGTCCTATCAAGGTTGAGAATAATACCTTGGCGAAAATAGGCGGTTCTGCAAATGCTAGAATTCAAGGTTCAGTTCTTTCTTTGTACGATAGTACAAGATTGCAAGGGCCGATGGCGAACGGTGAGCCTGTTGAATGGGATGTGCTGAAAGCAACGGTTAAAGCTAAAATGGGTGGACTTAAAGGTTCGGCTAAGAAAATAGCGATACTTACGCAAACATATGCCAGTCCATCAACGGATCGATTAATGGCAGATTTAGTTGCTGCTAATGAGAATGTTGTTCATGTAACTTATGATGCAATATCAGAGGATGCTGCTTTAAATGCTTTTGAAAATAAATACGGTGAGCGTGCTTTAGCGGATTACGATTTTGAAAAAGCTGAGCTTATAGTTTCTTTTGGTGCGGATTTTATTGCTGATTGGCAAGGTGGTGGATATGATGCTGGTTATTCTAGAGGTCGTGTGCCTAAGAACGGTAAAATGTCAAGACATGTACAGTTAGAGGCGAATATGTCATTAACTGGTGCTAACGCAGATAAGCGTGTGGCTATGAAGCCAAGTGCTCAGAAAGTTGTTTTGGCTAAATTATACGGTAAATTAAATGGTACATCTGTCGGTGGTAACACTTCAGAATATGATGTATTAGTTGATTCTATTGCTGCAGAAATTAAGAAGGCTGGATCTAATGCGGTTGTTGTTACTGGGTTGGATGATGTAAATGCTCAGGCGGTTGTTTTGGCAATTAATGAGATGTTATCAAGTAAGGCTTTTGATACTGCTGCTCCTAAGTATATTAGAAAGGGTAGTGTTAAGGCTGTAAATGCTTTAATTGCCGATATGAAAGCTGGTAGGGTCGGTGCTTTATTAATGGACGGGGTTAATCCTGTGTATTCTTTGCCTAATGCAGCAGATTTCAAAGAAGGTTTGGCTAAAATAGACCTTACGGTTGCATTTTCAACCAATTGGAATGAGACTACTGAAGCTGTTCAGTATGTAGGTGCAACAAACCATTACTTAGAGTCTTGGGGAGATGTTCAGATAAAAAAGGGGCATTATAGTTTAATGCAACCAACAATTAAAGAATTATTTGATACGAAGCAGTTCCAAACTGTAGTTTTAGAGCTATTAGGAAGTGAGCAATCGTATTATGATTATATAAAAGATACTTGGTCAAGTAGTGTTCTTAACGGAGCTAATTGGAATCAAGCATTGCAAGATGGTGTTTTTAGTGCCGATACAATGGTAGTGAATGAAGAAGGTGCTGCTCAAAATGTAGTTGCATCGGAAACACCAACTGAGGTAGTGGCGAATACTTCTATGGCTTCGGCGATACGTAGTCTAGCAAATACAGTAACCCTTGGCTTCAAGAGTTTCCTGATCCAATTACAAGAGTATCTTGGGATAATTATGTTACTATATCTAAGGCGGATGCTGTTGAATTAGGTGTAGAGAATGTAAATGTCGCAAATGGCGGTATGGATGGTAACTATGTTAAGCTAACCGTTAACGGTGTTAGTTTAGAAAAAGTTCCTGTAGTTGTGCAGCCTGGTCAAGCAAAAGGTACTGTAGGTCTTTCTTTTGGTTATGGTAAAAAAGTAGGCTTGAAAGAGGATATGCAAACAGGTGTTAATGCATTTGCTTTGTATGACGGTTTCAATGCTAACCAATCTGTAAGTGTAGAGAAAGTAGCAGGAAATCATGAGTTTGCTTGTATTCAATTGCATAAAACCCTAATGGGTAGAGGTGATATCATAAAGGAAACAACTTTAGAGATATTCAATACAAAAAATCATTCTGAGTGGAATGAAGTTCCTATGGTTTCTTTAGATCATCAAGAGGTTCCCGCAACTTCGGTTGATTTATGGGACAGCTTTGATCGAACTATTGGCCATCATTTTAACATGTCTATCGATTTAAATGCATGTACCGGTTGTGGTTCTTGTGTTATCGCTTGTCATGCTGAAAATAATGTACCTGTTGTAGGTAAGGCTGAAGTAAGAAAGTCCAGGGATATGCACTGGTTGCGTATCGATAGATATTATTCTTCAGAAGAAACTTTTGAAGGGGATAATCAGAAGAAAGATGGTTTTGATGGTTTATCGGGTGATAATGGTTCATTAGGAGGTTTCGGAGAATTGGAAGATCCTTCTGCTAATCCTCAAGTGGCATTTCAGCCGGTTATGTGTCAGCATTGTAATCATGCGCCTTGTGAAACTGTTTGTCCTGTTGCGGCAACATCACATGGTAGACAAGGTCAGAATCAAATGGCTTATAACAGATGTGTAGGTACAAGATATTGTGCAAATAACTGTCCTTATAAAGTACGTAGATTTAACTGGTTCTTGTATAATAACAATGATGAGTTTGATTTCCATATGAATAATGATTTGGGTAAAATGGTATTGAACCCAGATGTAAATGTTCGTTCTCGTGGAGTAATAGAGAAATGTTCTATGTGTATTCAAAAAACACAGAAGACTATTTTAGATGCCAAGAGAGATGGGCGTGTTATTGAAGACGGAGAGTTTCAAACGGCTTGTTCTTCTGCTTGTAGTAATGGAGCCATAGTATTTGGTGATGTTAATGATGAGAAGAGTAAAGTTGCAGAATTAAAAGCGAGTGATCGTATGTACCATTTATTGGAGCATGTAGGTACTCAACCAAATGTTTTCTACCATGTTAAGGTTAGAAACACCAACGAAGCATAAACAATAGTAGAAAGTAATTATAACAAAAGTCTATGGCGTCGCATTACGAAGCACCTATACGTAAACCCCTAGTAATTGGGAACAAAGGCTACCACGATGTAACTGTGGATATTGCCGCCCCAGTAGAAGGAAGAGCAAATAAGCATTGGTGGATAGTTTTTTCCATTGCCTTAGTGGCATTTCTTTGGGGAGTAGGTTGTATTATTTACACAGTCTCTACCGGTATCGGTACTTGGGGTCTTAATAAAACAGTTAACTGGGCTTGGGATATTACCAACTTTGTTTGGTGGGTAGGAATCGGACATGCCGGTACTTTGATCTCAGCGGTATTATTATTGTTTCGTCAAAAATGGAGAATGGCAATTAACCGTTCTGCAGAAGCAATGACCATATTTTCGGTTGTACAAGCAGGTTTGTTTCCAATTATTCACATGGGTAGGCCATGGTTGGCTTACTGGGTACTTCCAATTCCAAACCAATTTGGGTCATTGTGGGTGAACTTTAACTCTCCACTTCTTTGGGATGTATTTGCGATATCAACATATCTTTCTGTTTCATTAGTATTCTGGTGGACAGGTTTACTACCAGATTTTGCTATGATTCGTGATAGGGCTGTATTGCCTTTCCAAAAGAAAATCTATAGCTTGTTAAGTTTTGGATGGACAGGTCGTGCTAAAGATTGGCAGCGATTTGAAGAAGTATCTTTGGTGCTTGCCGGTTTAGCAACGCCTTTGGTATTATCTGTACACACTATTGTATCATTTGACTTTGCTACTTCGGTAATCCCGGGATGGCATACAACAATCTTTCCGCCTTATTTCGTTGCTGGGGCTATCTTTTCTGGTTTCGCAATGGTGAACACATTATTAATAATAATGAGAAAGGTATGTCACTTAGAAAATTATATTACTATTCAGCATATTGAGTTGATGAATATCGTAATAATGCTTACAGGGTCTATTGTAGGTTGTGCATATATTACGGAGTTATTCATGGCATGGTATTCTGGTGTTGAATACGAACAGTATGCTTTCTTAAATAGAGCTACTGGACCTTACTGGTGGGCTTACTGGTCAATGATGACTTGTAACGTATTCTCTCCACAGTTTATGTGGTTTAAGAAACTTAGAACAGTATTATGTTCTCTTTCTTTATATCAATTATAGTAAACATAGGTATGTGGTTCGAGAGATTCGTAATTATCGTAACTTCTTTACATAGAGATTACCTTCCGTCATCATGGACAATGTTCTCTCCGACATTTGTAGATATCGGTATATTCATTGGTACTATTGGTTTCTTTTTCGTTCTATTTCTTTTATATGCTAGAACGTTCCCTGTTATTGCCCAGGCAGAAGTTAAATCTATTTTAAAAGCTTCTGGTGAAAAGTATAAAACACTAAGGGATGCAGGTAAGCCATTGTATACAATTACTCCATTAAAAAGTGAAGTAAGAGAACCAATTACTGATGATGTTATTATGGGTGAGGTAAAAGCACCTGTTGATGATAAGATTGGTGTATCAGACTTGTTAAGTGCAGTTGGTACATTCGATGCTACAACTCAACAACCTGATAATTTGAAAAAAGTAAAAGGTATTGGTCCTCAAATGGAGGCTACTTTAAACGAAATTGGAATTTATACATTCGCTCAAGTTGCTAGAATGACCGAGAGCGAGTACAATTTGTTAGATTCTATTACAGGTTCTTTCCCAGGTAGAGCTCAACGTGATGACTGGGCAGGACAAGCAGCAATTTTATTAAATAACAAAAGATAAATATGGCATCTAAAGTTATACACGCTTTTTACGATGATGATGATATTCTTATGCTTGCCGTTAAAAAGGTAAAAGCAGCGAAACATCATATTGACGAAGTATACTGTCCTTTTCCTGTACACGGGTTGGATAAAGCTATGGGGTTAGCTCCAACAAGATTAGCAATTACAGCGTTTCTATATGGTTGTGTTGGTCTTACTGTTGCAGTGTTAATGATGAATTACATCATGATAGAAGATTGGCCACAAGATATTGGTGGTAAACCAAGTTTTAGCTACTTGGAAAACATGCCGGCATTTGTGCCAATTATGTTTGAATTAACAGTTTTCTTTGCTGCCCACTTAATGGTTATAACATTCTATTTAAGAAGTAGATTATGGCCTTTTAAAGAAGCTGAGAATCCAGATGTTAGAACTACGGATGATCATTTTTTGATGGAGATAGAAATCCATGACAACGAGCAAGAACTAAGAGACTTATTAATGGATACTGGTGCAGTTGAAATTAACATCTCAGAAAAAAACAGTCATTAAATATGAACAGTTTTAAGAAATTAGCAATAGTATTCGGTTTGGCTATCGTGGCAACTTCTTGCCAGAATGAGCGTGAGCGAAATTATCAGTACATGCCTAATATGTATGAATCTGTAGGTTATGAAGCTTATGGTGAGGCAGATTTTTTGCCAAATAAATCAGAAGCAATGTTGCCTCCAGCAAATACAATAAATAGGGGGTGGTTGCCATATGAAATTGAAAATTCTCCAGAAGGTAAAGAATTATCAAGATTGCAGTTTAGTCCTTTGGATTCAATGAATGCGGAGGCCAACTTAGCAAAAGGTGGTCAATTATATACAATTTATTGTGCTATTTGTCATGGTGACAAAGGTGACGGACAAGGTACACTTGTTAAAAGGGAAAAGATATTAGGTGTTCCTAGTTATGCTGACCCAGTAAGAAACTTGACAGTAGGATCTACATATTATACAATTCATTATGGATTGAATTCAATGGGTTCTTATGCATCTCAAATGAATACAGAAGAGATGTGGCAAGTATCTGAATATGTAATGAAACTGAAACAAGATTTAACCAAATAATAGGTAAACAATACTATGTATACGTTTTCAAATAGACTCAAAATAGCGTCCATCGTTCTAATGATAGTAGGTGCATTAGGAATCATTGGAGGATTTGTTATGGCTCCTGGAACCATAGCAGAGGCGAAAGAAATGGTGGCAAGTCATGGTGATGCTCATGGAGCTGAAGCTGAACATTCAACACAAGAGAATGATCATGCTGTTGCCGATACTCACGGAGAGGAACATGATTCTTCTCATGATCAACATTTATTAGATCAACTTAAAAATAGACCTTGGGCAGCTTTATATGTTGCGGCTTTCTTTTTTATGATGATATCACTTGGTGTTTTAGCATTTTATGCTATACAACGTGCTGCGCAGGCAGGTTGGTCACCTTTGTTATTCAGAGTTATGGAAGGTATAACGTCTTACTTGGTTCCTGGCGGTATTATAGTATTTGTTATTTTACTTCTTTCTGTATTGCACATGAATCATTTGTTTATTTGGATGGATGAAACGGTAGTAGCTCACGATGCTTTACTACAAGGTAAATCTGGTTATTTAAACCCTACTTTCTTTTTGATAAGAGCAGCTATATTTTTAGCGGGTTGGATTGGTTATAGAGAGTATTCTAGGAAATTATCTTTAGCTCAAGATGAGTCTGATGATAATTCTAATTTCAAATTAAACTTTAGAATATCTGCTGGTTTCTTGGTATTCTATTTAATCTCTGAGTCTATCATGTCTTGGGATTGGATTATGAGTGTTGAGCCACACTGGTTTAGTACTTTATTCGGGTGGTATATATTTGCTAGTATGTTCGTATCTGGTATCACTGTGATTGCAATGGTTACAATTTACTTGAAGTCTAAAGGACTTTTACAAGATGTGAACGATAGTCATATTCATGATTTAGCTAAATTTATGTTCGGTATCAGTATCTTCTGGACATACCTATGGTTCTCTCAGTTCATGCTTATATGGTATTCTAATATTCCTGAAGAAGTTACATATTACATCACCAGAATTGCTGATTATAGATTGCCTTTCTTTGGTATGGTAGCTATGAATTTCTTATTTCCTGTGCTATTATTAATGAATAGTGATTATAAAAGAGTTAACTGGTTTGTTATTTTAACTGGTATTGTAATCTTAGCGGGTCACTATATGGATATTTTTAACGCCATTATGCCTTCTACAGTAGGTAAGAACTGGTATATTGGTATTCCTGAAATTGGATCTGTATTGTTTTTCGCAGGTTTATTTATATTTTGGGTATTTAGAGCACTTGCAACGGCACCTCTACAACCAAAAAGAAATCCGTTTATTGAAGAAAGTAGACACTTTCATTATTAATAGATAAGTAAAGTATAACATTTATATATACGATGACGACATTATTGACTTTAGCTGTTCTTGTTCTTGTAGCGATTGCCATATGGCAGTTGACTAAAATCTTTGAATTATCTCAGCTTAAAACCGAGAATCACCAAATAGCAACGGATAGTGATAACAAGAATAACGGATACATGTTATTTGCATTCTTGGTATTTATTTATGGAATAACCATTTTCAGTTTTTGGAAATACAGTAAATTCTTATTACCTGAAGCAGGTTCTGCGCATGGTGAGGAGTATGATAGCCTAATGTTGGTTTCAATGGTTATTATCTTCATAGTTCAGACTTTAACCCAAGCATTATTACATTACTTCGGTTATAAGTATAGTGGTAAGAAAGGTCAAAAAGCCCTGTTCTACGCAGACAATGATCGTTTAGAGTTTATCTGGACAATTATTCCTGTAATTGTGTTGGCTGGTCTTATTCTATGGGGATTATACACATGGACAACGATAATGGATGTTAATGATGAAGATGATCCACTAATTGTAGAATTGTATGCTCAGCAATTTAACTGGACAGCAAGATATGGTGGTGGAGATAATGTTCTTGGTGGTTCTAATGTTAGAATGATTGACATTGATAAGGCTAATGTATTAGGTCTAGATGAATCAGATACTTATGCACATGATGATGTTATTGTAAAAGAATTGCATTTGCCAGTTGGAAGAAAGGTGAATTTTAAAATGCGTTCTCAAGATGTTTTACATTCTGCTTATATGCCCCACTTTAGAGCACAAATGAATTGTGTTCCAGGTATGATAACTGAGTTCTCTTTTACTCCAATTTATACAACAGAGGAAATGAGATCTAATCCAGATGTTTTGGACAAGGTAAAAAGAACGAATAAAATACGTGCAGAAAAGGCTGCAAGTACTGGTGAAGCATTAGATCCTTGGGAATTCGATTATATATTGCTTTGTAATAAGATTTGTGGAAAATCACATTACAACATGCAGATGAAGATAATTGTAGAAACAGAGGAAGAGTATAATGCGTGGATGAAAGATCAATCAACATTTGCCGAAACGGTAATGAAAGATGATACGGCTCCAGCATTTAATACAGTGAGTTCAGTTTCAGTAGGAGAATAATTCTATATTCTCTAGTTAACAAAGCTATAATAAGAAAATTAATAAAAATAAGATTTCGATTATGTCAGCAACAGCACATGCACATGTAGATGATCACGCACATGACGATCATGGACATCATCATAAAGAAACTTTTGTAACAAAGTATATCTTTAGTCAAGACCATAAAATGATTGCCAAACAATACCTTATAACAGGTGTATTGGTAATGGGTTTTATTGGTATTGCGATGTCATTATTATTTAGAATGCAATTGGCTTGGCCAGGGGAATCTTTTCCGATTTTTGAAACTCTTTTAGGTAAGTGGGCTCCAGGTGGGGTAATGGATGCTGATATTTATTTGGCGTTAGTTACCATGCACGGTACCATAATGGTCTTTTTTGTTTTAACAGCTGGTCTAAGTGGTACATTTAGTAATCTTTTGATTCCGTTGCAGATAGGTGCCCGTGATATGGCGTCTGGCTTCTTAAACATGGTTTCGTTTTGGCTGTTTTTTGTTTCTGCTGTTATAATGGTTATTTCATTATTTGTTGAAGCAGGGCCTGCAGCTGCTGGTTGGACGATTTATCCGCCATTAAGTGCATTACCTATGGCTCAGCCTGGATCTGGTTTGG
>JGI24519J20070_1000150_pt1 | contig 21521 bp, 16 predicted proteins | sample LinPmetageLP43_FD_20070 | JGI IMG/M metagenome (IMG submission 20070) | reverse complement strand
ATTATGAGCTATGGGATGGCGCATTAGGCGGATTCAACAATCCAATTTTAGCGGGAATAATTGAAGCTTATAAGCTTGGAATTGACCTAAAAACAATTCAAGTCATTTCATTAGGAACAAGTAACTCATTGATGTCATCTGATGCCAAAGAAAACTTTTGGAACTGGAAACAAATCGCCTTAAAATTTAGAAGAAAGAAATTGAGTTTTTCTAAATGGAAACCCCAATTAAACTTCTTTAAAGAAACCGTTTTACACCAAGCTAAAACTATTCTTTATCAACCGCCAGACACTGCAAATTATATTGCTATGATGTTCTTAAAAGTAGCTACTAGCAAAAAACTTAACGACCAAATTATACGGTTATCGCCACTTATTCACTATGATGAGAACACTTCAAAAGCTATTGTGCCCTTAGTTCAACAATTATATCAATTAGATATGGATTTAACAACTGATGAAGAAATAGATACTCTTATTGCATGTTTTAATGGGTGGAAAGATGGTAAACTATATAATCAACCTATAGAGTTTAAAGTAGAGCGCAATAACGACCTTTTGTTTTTGCAGGGAGATAGGTGGTATGTAGATGGCATGAAACGTTGGCAAAATTGGGATACAAATTAAAATGCAAAATTTTTTTATTTGAATGTTTTGCAGCCATATATTTTAAGTGTTAAATTTAACATAAATCGTATATTATCGTCAAAAAACAACTTTAACAATTATAATTATTAACTAAACATTATTTTTTTTATGAGAAACACTTTAAACAAAACAGGTAAATTTTTAGCGATAGGATGTGCTATGGGAGGAATGCTTTTTACTTCCTGTACGGAAGATAAAATAGAATCTGATTTAGAATTAAATCAAGATGCAAAAACCCTGGAAGTTGCCTTAAAAGCCCCCACCAATAATCTAATAACCATTGATGATTTAGGAGTTACAGATTTGCAGACAGCAAAATCTGGCAATGCTGAAAAGGGACGTTATAATATTACATTGAAATATATAATACCACCAACAGAAAGGCAAGCTGAAGTGTTTGAAGCAGCAGCTGCAAGATGGGAACGGATTATTATTAAAGACGTACCAGATGTATCTGGACCAATTCCTTCGGCTTTTACCGGTTTCCCTGATATAGATAGCATTGATGATTTAGTAATTGAAGTGGCATTAGCACCAATAGATGGACCCGGAAAAATTCTTGGTCAGGCAGGCCCCCAATTTGTAAGAACAGAAGACTTTTTATCATTGACAGGAGTAATGTATTTTGATGTTGCAGATTTAGATTTTCTTGAAGAAATAGATTTGTTCGAAGAAGTAATTGTTCATGAAATGGGTCATGTATTAGGAATAGGTACATTATGGAATACTGCTCCTTTCGGTTTTGATAGAACTCTTAGAGCAGGACCAGATAGCAATCCATATTTTACTGGAAAAAAAGCAAATGTATTTTGGAATGCTGAAGGAGGTACTGATGAACTACCAATTGAAAATATGGGTGGTCCTGGTACTGCATTAGGACATTGGAGAGAATCTACTCTTAACAATGAACTTATGACCGGATTCTTAAATTTAGGTGAAAACCCGTTAAGTAGAATTACTGCTGGTTCTATGAGAGATCTTGGTTATGGATCTGCATCAGTAGGTGAATCTTATGACTTACCTCGAGACACGGAAGGTGTTGACATCAATGAACTTGGGGATGAAGGTACTGCTGAAAACCCAGGACTAAATATTGCTAAAATGGAAGTCCTACTTGGAATTAGAGGTTTTGTAAACGTTAAGAAATAATTTTAACACCATTAACTGGATTGCTAATCCAAATTATAGCTTGCATCAAACTTATTTGATGCAAGCTTTTTTAGTTTATATGACCTACCTAGATTCTTCTTTTATTGTTCAAATTAACATTAATCATAACCTTTGGCCCATAATACCCTAGACTAGTAAAACTGTCGTTATCTTTGCTGAAAATTATTTTATGTCAAGCCAATTTTCGGATTTAGGAATCAACAGTGAATTTCAAAAAAGTTTAAAGGAATTACAAATTTCTGTACCCACAGATATTCAGAAAAAATGTATTCCTGTTGTTCTGAATAAAAAAGAGGATCTTGTTGCTTTAGCTAAAACCGGAACTGGTAAAACAGCTGCTTTTGGATTGCCATTATTACAATTAATTAACGCCGAAAGCACCACAGTACAAGTGGTTATTTTAGCACCTACTAGAGAATTAGCACAACAGATTCACGCTAATTTATCTTCATACGCTTCTCATGCTCCGGCAATTTCTATTGCTGCATTATGTGGAGGTATTCCTATAAAACCACAAATAGAACGACTTAAAACACCTACACATATTGTAGTAGCAACGCCAGGTCGTTTGGTTGATTTAGTAAAACGTGAGGCTATAGATATTAAAAAATTAAAATACCTGGTTTTAGACGAAGCCGATGAAATGGTTACTGCTCTAAAAGAAGATTTGGATGTTATAATTTCAGGCATTCCAAAATCTCGTCGCACACTTTTGTTTACGGCTACCATGTCTGGCGCAATTAAACAGCTTGTTCAGAATTACATGTCTAAGCATGTAATACATGTAGAGGCAGATATGTCTACATTAGGCCACCAAGGTATTGATCATGAATATGTAGTGGTAGAGCCAATAGAAAAGTTAGATGTGCTTATGCATTTCTTAAATACGAAAGAGGGGCAAAGGGGTATTATATTCTGTAAGACAAAAGCGGCGGTAAATAAATTGGCTAAAAACTTAGCTATAAATAAATTCTCATCTGGTGCTTTGCACGGTAGTTTATCCCAGGGTATTCGTGACCGTATAATGGGACAGTTTAGAGATGGTCATATAGATATTCTAGTAGCTACAGATTTAGCTGCCCGTGGTATTGATGTTAAGGATCTTGCATACGTTGTTAATTATCATTTACCAGATACATACGATGCCTATGTACATAGAAGTGGACGTACGGCAAGAGCAGGAGCAAAAGGACTTTCTTTAACCATACTTCAAAAAGAAGAGGTTGCAGAGGTTGCAGATTTTGAAAAAGAGTTAGGTTTAACGTTCTCTAAATTCAAAAAAGCAGATGCACAGAGCATAGAGGAAAACAATACATTACTTTGGGCTAAAAAAATTTTTAAGACTAAACCTAACCGCGAAATATCGGAAGAGTTCAAAACAAAGGTTAAAACAGTGTTTCATCATTTAACTAAAGAGGAATTGGTTGAAAAAATATTAGCGAATTATATTTCGCAAACTACCGCTTCACAGTTAAAAGTAGAAGAACCTAAAAGAAAGAAATAAAAGGATATATTTAATTAAATGACAAACAAAAAGCCGACTAAAATAGTCGGCTTTTTGTTTCAATATATGTAGCTATTAAAGACCTATAAATATGCCTTCAACATTTCGTTATTAGATTTTCTTCTTAGAATTTTTACAGCTTTTTCTCTTATTTGTCTTACACGTTCTCTAGTAAGATCGAAAAGTTCGCCTATTTCACTTAGACTTTTAGGACTTCTATCTCCAATACCATAATAAAGCTTTATAATCTCACTCTCTCTACTTGGTAACGTGTTTAACGCTTGATCAATATCGAATTTCAAAGAATCCATCATCATTTTTGAATCTGGACTATTATTATCCTTTGAAGATACCACATCGTACAGATTTGAAGACTCACCTTCTTGAAAAGGTGCATCCATAGATAAGTGCTTGCCTGAGTTTTTCATGGCAAGTTTAACCTGTGCGCCGCTCATATCTAATTCTCTTGCAATCTCAACTGTACTTGGAGGTCTTTGGTAAGACTGCTCTAATGTTGAGTATACTTTTTTAATTTTACTTATTTCTCCAATCTTATTCAGAGGAATTCGCACCATACGAGATTGCTCAGAAATTGCGGATAGTATAGATTGTCTAATCCACCATACTGCATAAGAGATAAATTTAAAACCTCTTGTCTCATCAAAACGTTTTGCCGCTTTGACCAATCCAATATTTCCTTCGTTAATTAAATCTGAAAGTCTAATTCCACTTCCTTGATATTGTTTTGCTGTAGAAACTACAAAACGTAAATTAGCATTTACTAGTGTGTTAAGGGCAATTTGATCTCCTTCACGAATTCTTCTGGTCAGTTCCACTTCCTCATCTGCGGTAATCAAATCTATTTTTGATATTTCTTGAAAGTACTTTTCTAATGATTTGGTGTCTCTGTTGGTAATTTGTTTAGTGATCTTAAGTTGCCTCATATATTTTTCTGTTTTTATCGTTGTAAGAATATAACTTATATTTTACCAATATCCTAATGAATCTAAATGTTTATTAAAATTCTTTTAATGATTTTAAATTATTTTTTAATAAATCCTAATTTTTACACTTACATTCAATGTGATTTTATCAAATTCATAATTTATAGGCAATTCTCATTAGATATTCGTTAGAAATTTTAATTAAAGTAATTCCAGAAGATTACCTAAATACCTTTATATAGGCGCATATTCTCTTTTTTAATATGTGATAATTCGTTCTTATTTAAAAAAACTCGAAATTCGGAACACCAAATAAGCCGAAATGAAAATTACCACAACCATCCTTCTTTTTCTTATCTCTACGTTCTTTGCATTTAGTCAGACTCCAGTTCAATCGTATTTTGAGTGGACAGATTTACCTTTTACCAAAGAGGAATTAAGCAAACGACGGGATAATTTAGCAAACACGTTAAAAAAGGAAGGTGAAACAGGATTAGTTGTAATACCTGCAAATGACGGATTTTCATTTGGTGAAACATTTCGCCAAGCAGATGATTTTTATTATTTCACAGGTCTTGAATTACCCAACGCTATATTGGTTATGGACTTAAACCATAACACTACAGTAATTTACACTCCAGAACGTGATTTAAGATTTGAAAATGGTTCTAGGGTGAATGATTTTCCCGGAAGACCTTTATTAAATGACACCAGTATTTCTGATAAAACAGGTGTACCGTTGGCTTCCATGCAAGACTTTACAGAATTAATGAACAATGCCAGCAAAGAGAAAAATACAGTTTTAATAAATAATAATAGGGAAGGTGATATTAGATATGTGTCTAATGAATATGTAGCAACATATTCTCCCGTTCAAGTTCTTTTACAGGCATTTAATAACAGGCACTCTGGCTTAAAACATAAAAATATGTACGAAGCCGTTGCAAATGTTCGAATGATAAAATCGAATTCTGAAATCGAAATTTTAAGAAAGGCTACATCCATTACTGTTGAAGGTATTAAACAATCTGCAAAAACGATTAAAGTAGGTGTAGACGAACGTTTTTTAGAAGGAATATTAGAAGGCGATTTTAAAGTAAATGGCTCGCAAAGACTCGCATTCGGTTCTATCATTAAATCAGGCCCAAATTCCCACTGGCCTTGGAGAATTTTGGCTACTCATTATAACCGTAGAAATAGGGTAATGGAAAATGGCGATTTGGTCATTTTCGATGTAGGTTGTGAATACAATCAATATGTTAGTGATATTGGAAGAACCTTTCCTGTTTCGGGAACGTTTACAGAAAGACAGAAAGAAATTCTTGTAATGGAAACCAAAGTTGCCGACGAAATCATTAAATTTCTAAAGCCAGGTATTACATTTAAAGATGTACAAACTCTAACAAATAGTGTCATTCCTAATAATGCAAAACCATATATGCAAGTAGGTTTATTCTTTGGTCATCACTTAGGGCTTTCTACCGGAGACCCAAGTCTTTCTAATGCTATATTAAAGCCAGGTATGGTTTTTACCGTTGAACCTTGGTACTACAACCACGATGAAAACATATCGGTTTTTACTGAAGATATGATTGTAATTACAGAAGATGGCTGTGAAGTATTAAGTAAAGATTTACCAAGAACTCCAGAAGCATTAGAAGCTTTAATGAGGGATTAATTATAGTATCATACATATTAGAAACAAACCATCACCATATTTCTATAACATACTACATTGTAATTAAAGAATTACAAAATTCCAACATGTTACAACTCCAATTACAATAAAGTACAAAATACCTATTTGAATTACCGATAAAAATAACCCACCCGCTGATTAAAACCCCTTCTTCACTGAAAGGCTATTATTTCATTTAAACCATTATCTACATTTAAAATCTAATTGGGCATAAGCGGCTAGCCAAAATTATAGTTGCTTAAAAACATCAATAACCCCTAAAAGATTAAATGATGAGAAAAATGAGATTAAAGTATGGTACAGGCTCTTTGTTACTACTTCTTCTTGCTCTTACTTCGTGTAGTGATGATTCAGACAATATAACATTAAGCACTAATGACACTGACGAAATCATAGAAGTTAGCAGCACAGTAGACAGTAATTCCTATATATTGGCAGTGGAACCTGATACTGGAGTGTTTTTAATTGACCATGATGGCAATACATTATTCGATTGGGACTTTGATGGCGACCAATTAGGTAATGATGCCGAACTACATGACGATGGTAGTCTAGTAGCCTCAATTAAAGTAAACAATCCACAAATAACTTTTGGAGGTTACGGCGGTGGCTTTAGAAAAATTAATGCCGACCAAACGATTGCATGGGAAATTAATTATTCAGGTGATTCTTACATTGCCCATCATGATATAAACTATTTATCTAACGGAAATATAATTTTTCCGATTTGGGAAAAGGTTAGCGCTGAAGAAGCTGCAGAATTAGGATTTTCTGGAAATTTCGACATTTACCCAGATGCTATTATAGAAATGAATCCACTTACCCAAGAAGTAGTTTGGGAATGGCATGCTATAGACCATATTGTACAGGATTATGATGAAAGTAAAGCAAATTTTGGCGTAGTTGGTGACCTTCCAAATTTAATTGATATTAACTACAACAATGACCAAACAGATGGGGATATAACGCATGTAAATGGTATAACATTAGATGAAGAAAACGACTTGCTATATATGACCGTAAATTTTTATAGTGAGGTTTGGGTTGTTGACCATAGTACTACAACAGCAGAAGCTACTACAGGTACAGGCGGTAATTATAACCTTGGTGGCGATTTAGTTTATCGTTTTGGAAACCCTCTTGCTTATGACAATGTAGGAGACGTAACAATGAACCGTGTACATTACCCTAATCTTTTTGATGACAATAAAATGTTGGTTTTTGTAAATAATAAATACGATAACCAATCTGCCGTAGCAGAGTATCAGTTGAGTCCGCCTTACGAGTTAATTGCTGGTCAGGATAACGAACCTTCACTTATATGGGAATTTACAGATACCGATCTATATAGTAATGGACTTGGTAGTGGAGTTCGTATGAGTAATGGAAATACATTGATTTCAGAAGGCACGGGTACCATTTGGGAAGTTAATAACGATGGGGATGTACTTTGGAAGTTTACCGATTACAATAGACCTTGGCGTGCTTATGCCTTTACCAAAGAAGACGAAGCAATAACCTCATTGGGTTTATAGTAGAATTGAAAATTGAGTTTGGTTTAATTGATGTTGATGATGAGCTCTGGTAGTAATACCGGAGCTTTTTTTTGTTTGATCGGACATGTAATGAACCTCCTTTAAATATTTTAATGATGTAAATACCGCCATTCACTAAAAACTTACAGGCATCTACTTAATACAACGCAACAGTAATGAATATTAGATTAGGTTTGATGTGTTCACACAAAATAAATCAACTAAATGAAAGCATTTTTTTATCTTATTATGTTACTTAATATTGTTTGTAGCCACGCGCAAAATTCTCAAGACAATATTGTTTATGAGAGTATCATAGATGATAAAAATGTAGTTGTAAAACTAAGCACTGTTGACCAAGCAACAATGCTATCTATGTTGCACGGGGGGTTCTATGTGTACTTTGATGTGAAAGGGAAAAAGAAAAAAAATGTTTCCATTCAGTATCCAATTAATGCTACATTGCCACAAAGACCGGACAAAAACGATAGAGAACGTAATAGAGAAGATAAGGATGAAGAAGCTCAAAAAGGACCTGACATAGCAGTTTTAATAGAAAAACTGCCTAAAACAGCCTCCTTTGTAAATTTCGACTCTGAACAAGAGTTTCATTTAGACTTAAACAATTTAGGTGTTACAATCACTTACAGCTTCGATGAAGAGGCTGAAGAATTATTATATATTCTTCAAATACCTAAGCACAATTTATTGTCGGGCAAGGGTAGTGATTTATCAAAATTATCAATAGGGGTTGTTTCTCCTAAAATTAAAACAGAATCAAAAAACGATGGTTCAGGGATTAGTTTTGGAGGTGAGAACCAAAGCGGCGGACCTGGTGGAAGTGGAAGTGGAGGTGGACCTGGAGGTCCAGGCGGTGGCGGTCGTGGCGGATCACAAAACGGACTACCTAATCAAGATCAAAGACAAGAAAAGGTTTCTCTTAATTTCTGGTTTAAAGCTTTTGAAAATAATTAGAATTTTGTCGCTCTTGAATCTTAATAGCAAAATTGAAATTCATATTAGTTACCTTCAGGATCAAAAACTACTCCACCGTGGGTGTCTACAGTAATACCTTCTTCTAAAGTAACTCTGTAAAAGAATGATGTTTTAGATTCAGGCATTTCATCTGCAACCATTTGCAAGTAAAACCTCCCATCTTCGGTTTCGTAATTTTGCCAGATTTCGCTTCCTAATATTTCACCAGTTTCTACATTAACCAATTCAACATCAACTATGGGGCTAGTGGCTATATAATATCTAAAAAAATTAGTAGTATATGACAAACTAAAAGCACCATTTGTAGCATTAGACATAAGTATATTTTTTTCTACAACACGAACTTTTCTGGTTTTTGAAACTCCAGTTTCCGATGTTACCGTATAAACAACATCTTCGGAAAAATCTTGTGGAAGTGAGGAATCGGGAGTAATGCTAGCATAATCACTTATTTTAAAGTAATCGGGTGTTATATTAGTTAAATCTTGATTTTTTAAGGTGTAAAACAGGATATCATCTTCTTCCAAGCCTACTATATACTCTGGAAAAGCATCTCTTGCAAAGTTCGAACTAATAAACTCTCTTCTTATTGGCAAATTAATTCCTTTTATAAAATTATCAGAACTCTGAATAGATAATTCATAAATTTTGTCTAAACCTGGTATAGCTAATTGATGGTCTTTTATACTCAAATCTATGAAGTGATTATTTGCAGGTTCTGTTTCTAAATCATTTGTTGTTTCTATAGCCAAAAATGGAAATAACTCCCATGATTCCCACCTTTCTACAGCATCACCAGAGTAATCTATTTGTATTTTGTTGTTCAGTTCATTTATCTTACCTAAGTACCTATCAACTGCAATTTGTTTACCATCTTTCGACCCTAGCTTTAGTACAATTTCTTGTAACCCCTCTAACAAAATTAACTCTGTCGTATATAATTTAAAGCTTCCGTCTTCTGCATAAACCCTGAATAAAATAGGATTGGTAAAGTCTACTTTTACATTTATTACTGGAGAGATACTTGCCTTTTCAGAAATATTAATTGTTGGCTTCCAATAATAGAAATCTAAGGATGCCGGCGCATAAATTTTAATTATATCCCCATCAATTTCGGTCGTTACTCCTTCAATTTCAAAAGTTGTTATTTCTTTAGCTTCAGATTTTATAACCTCTGGTTTTTCATCTTCTTTAGAACAACCAGATAATGTTAGCAAAAGAAGGAGAACTAAAATATTAGATTTCATAGAATAGGGGTTGATTATTTAGTAAAACGTAATCTAAAAATCGATATTGTTGTAATTCGACAATGGCAATTCAGAAATTCAATAAAAATGTTTCATCTATGAATTTGGATTATAGGTAGGCTAAATTTTGACTTTGGTATATACTTCTTTATCTTGAGCTAGGTTAGTGTATTTTTGCAAAATAATTTAAAACACATAACCATGAAAAAAGTAGTAGCCTCATTTATTCTTATCGCAGCTTTAGCTAGTTGTAACAGTGTAAAAAACATGGATACCTCTAAGGTATCTGACGCAGCATCAATGTTAGCATCATTGAGCCCTAATTCTACAGTACAACAAGTAGCAAGTCTTTTTAAACTTCTTGATGCCAATAATGACAACTCTGTTAGTTCAACTGAAGCTGTAGGTGCTGTAGCTGAAAATTTTGATACTTTAGATACAAATAACAACGCTGGTTTAGACCTTAGTGAACTACAAGGTATTCTTGCTTTATTAAAGTAAATAGTTCATATTTCTATAGCAAAGCGTATTCAGAAGAATACGCTTTTTTTGTTCTACAACTACCTGTTAATAATTGACAATTCTGTATATAGCATAGGTTTTACTGTAATATTGTAGCTTATTATACTATTTTAGTGAACTTAAGTCCGGCGGATATTATTGTAACAATTTAAAATGCTATGAAAAAACAAGATAATTTAAATAGGCAATCAGAATATCTTGAAAATCTTACAACAAAAGATGTAGAGCAGTTAGAAAAAGATAAAATTATTGAAAGACAATTACGCTTTCAAGAATTATTAATCAGTATTTCTACAAAGCATATTAATGCAGATTTATCGGATATTAATAAATTAATTAGAGAATCTTTACAGCAAATATGTCAGTTTGTTGAATCTGATAGGAGTTATATTTTCTCTTATGATTTTGTAAATAATACAACTTCTAACACCTATGAATGGTGTGCTGAAGGAATTGAGCCTGAAATTGATAATTTACAAAATGTACCCATAGACTTTATTCCACAATGGATAGAAGCACATAAAAAAGGGGAACCCTTTTTTGTTGAGGATGTTAGTGAACTACCCGAAGATGGTGAGTTGGGTTTACGTGCCGTTTTAGAACCACAAGGCATTAAAAGTCTAATAACCATACCTAAAATTAAAAATAAGGAGTTGATTGGATTTATTGGCTTTGATTCTGTACACAAAATCAATAAATACAACGATCATGAAAAGGAAATTCTTTTTGTTTTTGCCAATATGCTCGTAAACGTATTACAGAGAAAAGAGCAAGAAGAGCGTATAAAGGAACAGGAAGAGAAAAAAGAGGAATTATTACAATTCTTATCTCGCCAAAATGAAGAGTTGAATGAATATGCTCATGTTGTTTCTCATGATTTAAAAGCACCACTTATCAACATAAGCACGCTGACTAGTTGGTTTATGGATGACAATAAGGATGTATTAGATGAAAATGCTATGGCTCCATTACATCAAGTGATGTTTAATGTAGAAAAAATGAATTTCTTAATTAAAGGGATTTTGGACTATTCTACCATTGATAAATTAGAAACCGAAGACAAGCATATTGATTTTAACCAAATGATCGAAGAGGTGTTACAAACACTTCACATTCCAGACCATATTAAAATAACCGTCCAAGATAACTTACCTAGTTTGTACGGTAATGCATGGCGATTTAAGCAAGTGTTCCAAAACTTGATTCAAAATGCAATCAACTATAATGATAAAGAGAATGGTGTTGTTGAAGTAGGATATTCTGAGCAGGAAGATTGCCACCAGTTTTTTGTAAAAGATAATGGTGTGGGTATTAAATCAGATTATTTTGAGCGAATTTTTAAAGTTTTTACAAAACTAGAAAGTACAGGTTCTTCGTCTGGCATCGGTCTTTCTATTGTCAAAAAAATCATCACTTTGTATAAAGGAACCATCTGGGTTGAAAGTCAAGAGGGGGTAGGCAGTACTTTCTATTTTACATTACTAAAAAACAGATAATATTGAATTGCAAAATATTTATTAACCTTCCTGTTTTAAGAAAACCATTATTGTAGTAACCCGGCAGATTTAATAATTTTTAGTTGTCTTTTGTGACAAATTTGAAAATCTGCATACAAATGAAACAAAACTATATATATGGCAATCAACAAAAACAAGGAAGAGAAATTATTAGTAGTTCTTACTAAGTTTTATAAATGTGAAATCAAGATTTTTAAACGCATACTTGGAATAAAGTAAGATTAGACATTAATTACATAGATTACAGATTTACAATTGAAAAGCCCCTATTAAACTATATATTTAATAGGGGCTTTTTGTAACTTAAAAAAATTGACTCTTAAAATTCTACTACTCTTTATTTAAGCGTTCAAACTTATAGGTAATACCTATGTTTAGTCCAAAAGAAGAATAAGGTACTTTTTGAGAAAGCTCCTTAGATGTATCCGTATTTGAATTAGATAAATTATCTACATAGGTAGTTGTTCTGTTTATGCCTTCAGGTAAATTATCTAAAGTATATAAACCACTTACAGCAACCGTTCCATCAGGTAGTTTAACATCTGTATTGAATGCTGAAATTTCAGAATCTTTACGCTTTAAACTTATTCCATAATACTCAGCTTCTGCGAATATGCTAAAATGTGAATCTAAGTCATACTTGTACCCTAAAGCTCCTACGAAGCCTAAAGGAAAATGTCCGTGAAAATCCTCTTTATAATTTGTTTCGGAATATGAACCTACCGGTACACCAAAAGCTTCTGCTTCTGCTTCAGAAAAAACCGATTTCTGATAAATAACACCTTCTGTTTTACCTCCTAATTTTAGCAGGGCTCCAAAGCGTCCATATATATTATTGGTAAACTTATATACCACAGAAGCAGAGGCTCCAAAGGCACGTGCTCTAGCAAATGCATTTACCTCTGTACTTGGTAAGTCAACAATAGATACATCTTGATCCGTACCTTGTAAATAACCTACACTTAAATCAACCCCAAATGAATCATCAAAGAAATACGTTCCTCTTAATTGAACATTTGTGCCTTCACCATAACTACCATAAGAATTTTCGGTTTCAGAGGTATTTATACGTTCTCCTAGTTTCATAGTTGCGCTCCCTAAGGCATAACCAGAACTCGCAGAAACTTGCCATTGACCATATGATATGGTACTTATCAATACAGCTGTACATAATGTTATTAAATGCTTCATAATAAATGATTTTTAGATTTAATGATGATTGAATTCTGGATTTCATAAATTCCATATTCACATACATTCGCTATGAAATCCTAGCTTTTCTAATTCAGTAAAATTGTTTACTCAAAGTTACCTTTTTACAGAAATTTCTTGCAGGTCTCCTTTAGAATTAACAGCATTTTAAACTTTTAACATTAATATTATATTGGCTGGCATTAAAGGGGACTTTTGGTTAATTTACAGTAACCACAACGACATTTTATTAAGAATTATGAAAGCCCTTTTTAGAGTTATTTTCTATTAATACTCATTTATCGTAATCGTAAAGGTTTAAAATTGATAAATACTATGGTGTAGATGAATAATAGCGATAAATACCAGGTATTAGATACCAAATCTAAGTAATCTATTCTTCCTTTAGAAAAGCTCAAAATCATTAAAACTTGTGCTCCATAAGGTAATAATCCTTGAAAAATACAAGCGAAAATATCCAAGATTGAAGCGGTCTTTTTGTTATCCAGCTCATACTCATCATTAATTGTTTTGGCAATAGGGCCAGCGATAATTATAGATACGGTATTATTGGCAATCGCCATGTTAATGGTGCTCACCAATGTGGCAATACCTAACTGTGCCGTTTTTTTGTTTTTTATAAGCTTTTTTATGTTTACCAATATAAACTCTATCCCTCCATTTCGTTCTACCAAAGCTGCCAAGCCACCGGTAAGTAACGACAATAAGAAAATCTCTGTCATGTTGGTAAATCCGGTATAGGCGATTTTAGTTGATTCCAAGAGGGTGAAATCGCCATATACAATTCCTAAGAGTCCTGCAAAAAGAGAGCCTAAAAGCAAAGTGACAAAAACATTTACTCCTACAATAGAAAGGATAATCACTAATAGATAAGGCATAATTTTAATGACCGAATAGCTATAAACTACTGCCTCTGTTTCACCAGAACGTAATCCTAAACCTTGAAAAACCAAAATAGCGATGGTAAATAGGGCAGCGGGTACGGCAATTTTGATATTCTGTTTAAACTTATCGCTCATTTTACAACCTAATGATTGTGTTGCCGCAATTGTAGTGTCTGAAATAACAGATAAATTATCCCCAAACATACTACCACCTAATAGCGCCCCACATAAAATAGCTAAATCAGCACCGCTCTTATCTGCAAATCCTACTACAATAGGAGCTAAAGCTACAATTGCACCTACAGAAGTCCCTGTAGAAACCGATAAAAATCCAGCAATGATAAAGATGCCAACATAAATATATTGAATAGCTATATAATCTAAACCTAAATTTACTATTGCGTCTACACTACCGGTTTCATTAGTAATTGCCGCAAAGGCACCTGCAAGCAAATAGATTAAACACATGGTTAGTATTTTATCATCGCCACAGCCTTTTAAAAGCGTTTTAATTTTAGAAATAATAGATTGTCTAAACAGTAAAAATGCAGCAATTATGCCCACTATTACCGCAATGGGAGCTGGTAAAGCATAAAAGTCATTTTGGTATATACCAACACCTAAAAATGTAAATACGAATACAAATAAGGGTATTAAGGCTGTAAATTTGGGAGTTCTGTCTTTTGCGTTTGCCATTTCTTACTTTATTCTAAAAAGGAAATAGCTGCAAATAAGTAGACGCATGAGTTAACATTTGTTCCAATTAATTGGCTTATCTATTTAGCACCTTGCTTGTTATTGCAGGTTGCTATCTCCTTTTTGAGATTCTTGATAATTATTTAAGGCGGCAAATGTAGTGTATAATTCTTTCTTGTAAATCTTAAAATAAGTTAATTTACTTAGGTGGATCCAATGTCTAAACAAAAGCTATCCTATCCATTAAAATCGATAAAATCCCAAGGAATAAACATCCATATTAAGTATAAGGAATATTGATTTGGATACAACGGTAGGGTAGAGGGCTACCAACTTTTAATCGTTACTTATCGTCAGATATTCTCAATTAAAAGTATCATTACTATAAAATTGTAGTGTCCTATAACAATTTTATTGATGCATTAAGCTTCTATTCTAGCTTAGATTATGATTTAATTTATTGAAGTAATTTACTTGTAACTGTAAAGGCCATATAAATTATGCACTAACTTTTCTCCCATGTATTCTATTATAGACCAAATCTATAGAATTATGGAGTTCACTCTTTGTAAAGGGCTTACTTATAAAATCTACACAGCCAAGTTCTCTGGCTATCACTTCAAATTCCTGTTTGGTAGAACTTGATATAAATGGCATACGGTTACCGAACATTTCAAGAAATGAAAATCCGTTCATACCTGGCATTTCTATATCGGCCATGACTACCTGTGGTTTCGCTAATTGTATATGTACCCAAGCATCATAAGAATCTTCAAAGGTAAGTACACTACGGACTAATGGATGTGATTTAGCAAGCTTTTCTGCTAATGACAGCCATAAAGCGGAGTCATCAACAATAATTAATTCAAGTTTCATAACTATTAAGTTTGAGTTTTCAGATTTGAGGTTTGAGAGACGAAAATTACCGCTATGCCTCATTTTGGAAAATAAATTCGGATGAAAGGTTAATAACTTGCTTGAAAAGTTAAAAGATCCTATTTACCCCTTTAAAACCTGAAAAAATTAAAAATAGGATGTCAGACAAACCAGCCGATTTTATCGATTATAGCATACCAAAAAGTGTATCGCCCAATACTATTTTAACTATCCTATCCACATTTACCAATATCTATTTAACCATTTAGTCAAATGTTAAACTCGAATAGCCATTGAATAAAAAAGATTCTCTGTACCCAACATTAGATACAAAGAATCTTCACATTATAGGTAGTATAACTTACAAAGACTACCTCAACAAACTAACCACTAATCAAAATACGATTGTAATTCCTTTTTTAAATTACCCCATTGCTTTTTATCACCACTAATTACCTGTCCGACTTCCTTTAATTTAGAAGTTCCAAAACCAATAGCTTCTTTTATTCCAATATGAGGAGGTAAGGACAATGCTCCGCTACTAACTACGGCATCTATAATAAAAGGCTTTTTACTATTCTTTGCCTGTAGTACAGCAGCATCAATATCTTTGGCATGTTCTACCCGTACACCATCTCCACCACATAATTTAGCATACTCGGCAAAATTGACATTGGTTTCATGCAATGCATCTAGACTAGCCGCTAAACCAACTTGTTCCATTTCTAGTTTTACAAAACTCAATTCAGAATTATTAAAGATGAGCACTTTTATAGGCAACTCATATTTAACGGCTGTTATAAAGTCTTGCATCGCCATATTAAAAGCTCCGTCTCCACTCAAACACCAAATTTCTTTTTTAGGATTAGCCATTTGTGCTCCAATTGCAGAAGGTAGGCCCACTGCCATAGAACCATGATTAAAAGAGCCTATTAAGCGTCTTTGACTATGAAACGATATATGATGTGCTGCCCATATTGCAGATGTTCCTGTTTCAACCGTAAAAATGGCATCATTAGAAGCATGTTCGTTTACCAAATCTGCAAATATCTGCGGGTGTAAAGGTTCATTCTCACGGGTAGGGGAAGCCTGTTCCTTCATGTTCCCTTTCCAATCCTCAAAATTCTTTATTAGTTTATCTATAAAAGTAGTATCCTCTTTTTGTTCAACTTTAGGGTTAAGGATTTCTAGGAAAGAAGAGATATCACTCCATACGCCTAAAGACACAGCGGTTCTATTGCCTATATTTTCTTGGCGAATATCTACTTGAATCGTTTTTGTTTCATGCGGAAGAAAATCGATATATGGAAAATCTGTTCCCAGCATCAATAGCAAATCACACTTCATAACGGCATTATATCCAGATGGGTTCCCTATCAATCCCGTTAACCCAACTACATTATCCGTATCGTGGTCAAAAATATCACTGGCTCGAAGACTATGAGTTATAGGTGCATTCAGTTTTTTTGACAATTCAATTACCGCAGCTCTACTTTCTCTACATCCATCACCAGCTAATATACCTACCGTTTTAGCACTATTCAATAGATTGGCAGCTTCAATAACTACAGATTCCTCTGGCACTAAGCTGGAAACGTATTTCTTGATAGGATGAACAAATTGCTCATTCTCGGCTTTCATTTCCGCTACATTTGCCGGTAGCTCAATTCTGCACACCGCATTATTGGCCATTGCAATTTTAATGGCACGTTGTATAACCATTGGGGCTTGTTCCGGAGTTTCAATAATTGCCTGATAATCGCAAACATCGTCAAATACCTTTTTTAAATCCACCTCTTGAAAGAAACTTGTTCCTTGTTGTTTCTGATTGATTTGTCCCGTAATGGCAATCACCGGAGTACGTTCTTTCTTAGCATTATAAAGTCCGTTTATTAAATGTAGTGCTCCAGGACCAACCGTACCCGCACAAACAGCTAAATTTTCTGTGGTTTGGCTATGTCCGAAGGCAGCAAAAGAGGCATTTCCTTCGTGTTTCATACCTATCCAATCTACTCCATCACGTTCCTCTATAGCTTTGACAAAAAAGTTAAGGGCGTCACCCGTAACTCCATATACTTTTTCTACGCCTACACCTTGCAAAATATCCAGTAGTTGTTCTGATACATTTTTACTCATAATAGTATTCTTTATGTTTTTAAATTGGATGACTTATGCATCCGTATTCTATCTATATTCAGGATTCTCAAAATTCCAACGTGTACCGTCATCCCATTCTTTTCTAGAATTCCCGTAAGAAGGATACCCTCCATTATCTTTCAACATTTTTGCTAGATGCATTAAGTTATAGCTCATAAAAGTGGTGTTCCTGTTTGTAAATTCTGAATCAAAACCTACTGGCGGGTCAATACTTTCCCCGTTCCATTGCGTATCACCATAGCTAGGTCCTGGTCCAACTTTACCAATCCAACCGGCATCTGCTTGCGGCGGAATGCTATATCCTAAATGTTGTAACGCATATAATATTCCCATAGAGCAATGTTTTACACCATCTTCATTACCGGTTACAATACAACCACCAGCCCTGCCATAGTACACATATTGCCCTTTGTCATTTTGGTACCCACTCATAGCGTACAATCGTTCTATAAGTTTTGTTGCTATAGAAGACCGCTCTCCCAACCATATAGGCGTTCCTATAACAAGAATATCTGCGGCTTTTATCTTATCATATATTTCGGGCCACTCATCTTTGTCATAACCCTCTTTAGTCATATCTGGTTGTACACCGACCGGAATATCATAATCCGCAAGGCGTAAAACCTCAACATCAACACCCTCAGATTCCATAATTTTAATAGATACATCCATTAGGTTACGTGTGTGACTTTTAGATGGTGATTTTTTTAAGGTGCAGTTTACAAATACTGCCTTTAGTGAACTGAAGTCTATATTTTTCATAATTCTTTATATTCTTATTTTCCTATTGTTTTCACTGTAACTACACCAAATACAAGGTGCCCAATTAGCATGGCAACTAACCTCATCGGCATTGATCCGTTCATTGGTGGCATTTCTAACATCATACCCATTACCTGCATTCCTATTTGTGCTAGAATTAATGCTACTATACCAAAAGCGATACCTTTTAACCATATATTGGTAATAATTACATTGGGTGCAAAAAGATATCCATAACCTAGGGCAAAGATTATCCCAATTACAAAGTGCATGATCCAACCTACAACTATTGGAACGCCCATAGCCCCTGCTAATAATTTCCACGGTGCCATTTCGGGCATACCTAAATTTGGAGCCATTACCATAATAAGGGTCATGACTATTGTTCCTAAAATACCTGCTAATACGTATCTTGATAATTGCTTATCCATTTTTGTTTGGTTTAAAATTTTTAATCTATTGTCTAATAGAAGATGGTAGAAATATATTTTGATATTCAACTGAATATCAATATGCAAGGTATATAGAGTTGATTGGTAGTATTAGTTCATACGATTCTATTATTGCCGTATAAACACACAGAGGTTAGTGCATTAAAAAACTAATTGATTATTGTAAGTGGTAATTGAAGTAACTGAACTTGTGCAGAAATCCAGCACCAAATGAAATAACGGCTGTGTCTAATTTATTTTGAAATTATTAAAAAGAAAATTAAAGAAATTGGTGTAATACGCCTTAACAGGTAGTAGCTATTAGCATATGTTATTCAAAGAAGCGATATATAGTAATCCTTCCCCCCATGTAGTATAGGGGAGTGGTATAATAGATTATTAGACAGTTATCACATAACTACAAACTCATAGCTGGTATTCTGATAAAAAATTAAAATTGAATGTTGATTAAATTATAGCTGCTAAACGGCTTGCTTGATTTATAGCTCGTTTTGCATCCAGTTCAGAAGCTACATCTGCACCGCCAACAACATGAACTTTTAAACCAAGGGCTTCTAAAGGGGGTAATAGTTCTTTAAATGGCAACTGACCTGCGCAAATGATTACATTATCTACCGCTAAAACCTTTTGTTCTTCATTTTGAACATAATGTAAGCCTTCATCATCTATTTTGGTGTATTGCACACTATTGATAAATTGTACATTTTTCTTTTTAAGGGTAGAACGGTGAATCCAGCCGGTTGTCTTTCCTAAATTGGCTCCAAATTTCCCTTTACTACGTTTAAACATAAATAGTTCTCGTGGAGACGGCTCAACAACTGCTTGCATTCCTTCAATACCACTACGTGCGGTAATGGTTTTATCTATTCCCCATTCCTTTAACCAAGCGTCTATATGCAATGATGTACTCTCTCCTTCGTGAGCTAAAAATTCAGACACATCGAAACCAATTCCTCCTGCGCCAATTACGGCAACTCTTTTGCCTACTGGTTTTTTATGCTTTAATACATCTAAGTAGTTTAAAACTTTAGGATGTTCAATGCCTTCAATTTTTGGTGATCTTGGTTGAATACCTGTAGCTAATATAACCTCATCAAAATTGCCATTCTTTATATCATCGGCTTGTACACGTGTATTTAATTTCACGGTTACTTTATGTAGTGCTATTTGAGTGTTGAAGTAACGTATGGTTTCGTAAAACTCCTCTTTACCGGGAATTTGCTTCGCCATATTAAACTGTCCGCCTATTTCCTTATCGGCATCAAAAAGAACCACCTCATGTCCACGTTGAGCAGCTATTGTTGAAGCAGCTAATCCCGCAGGACCTGCACCGATAACGGCAATCTTTTTCCTATGCTCCGTAGGTAGATAATTAAGTTCCGTTTCATGACAAGCTCTCGGGTTTACCAAACAACTGGCTACTTTCTGTTGAAACACATGATCTAAACAAGCTTGATTACAGCCTATACAGGTATTTATTTGGTCCGACTTATTTTCCGATGCTTTATTTACCCATTCTGGATCGGCTAGAAATGGTCTAGCCATAGAAACTAAATCCGCATGACCTTCTGCCAATACCTGCTCTGCCGTTTCTGGCATATTAATTCTATTAGAGGTTACTAGCGGAATAGAGAGTTCTTCTTTCATCTTCTTAGTTACCCAAGTAAATGCCGCCCGTGGTACCGATGTTGCTATTGTGGGTATACGAGCTTCATGCCACCCAATTCCGGTATTTATAATGGTAGCGCCTGCCTTTTCAATTTCTTTACCCAAGGCAACTACTTCTTGCCATGAGCTTCCTTTTTCTACGAGGTCCAGCATAGACAACCGGTAGATGATGATAAACTCCTCACCAACTGCTTCTCTAGTTTGTTTTACTAATGCTATAGGTAAACGCATACGGTTCTCATAACTGCCGCCATAATTATCTGTACGTTTATTTGTTCTTTCTGCAATGAATTGGTTAATAAGGTACCCTTCGGAACCCATGATTTCTACACCATCATAGCCTGCTAATTTTGCAAGCTTTGCAGAATTTACAAAGTCTTTAATGGTTCTCTTAATACCCGATTGTTTTAGCTTAAAAGGCTTAAAAGGAGTTATGGGAGATTTTATAGCTGAAGGGGCTACCGCTAATGGGTGATATCCATAACGCCCAGAGTGTAAAATTTGCATACATATTTTACCTCCTTCTTTATGTACGGCATCAGTAATGACCTTATGATGTTTCGCATGTTTCTTTGTGCTCATACGTGCAGAAAAAGGAGCTGTCCACCCTTGTACGTTTGGTGCAATACCTCCTGAGACAATTAACCCCACACCACCTCTTGCGCGTTCTGCATAATAGGTGGCTATCCTTTCAAGACCATTTTTTTTCTCTTCTAAACCTGTATGCATAGACCCCATAATTATACGGTTCTTAAGGATTGTAAAACCTAAATCTAAGGGTTCAAAAATATGGGTGTACTTGGTCATTTATAGTCGGATTAAATTATATTTATTATGCATGCATAATATTTGAAAAGGTACGTAAATTTATTAAAAACTATAATGCTTCGAATTTTGATAATATCATATAACACACTTACCATTGATGATTCTTTGAATAATACACCAGATTCTAAATAAGAATCAATCTATTGATATTGAAATATTTACTGTTTTCACTTCAATAATTTTTATATTAAATTTATTACAGATA
>JGI24519J20070_1000148_pt1 | contig 21665 bp, 18 predicted proteins | sample LinPmetageLP43_FD_20070 | JGI IMG/M metagenome (IMG submission 20070) | reverse complement strand
AGAATTTGTGTCTATACTTTTTGGAATTACAGGGTTAGGTTATTGGATTATTCTGAAAGTGAACCGAAAACTAATAAATGTGCTCACCTTAACACATATAATAATTACAATTGGCGGCTCTGCTATTTTACTATTGGCTCCTTATTTTTTTTCAGATGATAGTACAGAAACAACCTTTTTTAAATTTGATAATTTAATTGAACAGAACATGATGAATTTATTTGCACTTTTACTAATCGTAATAGGCCTAATAATTTTTATTATTAATATTCTTCAAAGCCTTTTTCGAAGAAAAGAGACCATGGTAAAAAATAAATAGATTTTACTTTCTGGAATTTTAAAATTTATTAAAGGTGTAATTCTCACTAATGTAATTTCCTGTTCTAATTTTAGATGTCTTATCTATAAAGAATTGCTGCTGCTCATAACCCTGCGTGTATAATATTACAGTGTTTAAATTAAGATCTTCCAATTCCATATTTGGGAATCTTTCGATTAGTTCATTTGGTAGCTCATAAATTTGTTGAGTCTTACTACCAGTTGAAAACACCTCCCAATCAGTAGTCAAGTATGCTCCTTCTTCGTTAGTTTTTTCAGAATTATGACGTGTGGTCTTAGTTACTGGATTTAACTCCGTAACAAATTCTAAATTATATATATCTTGGCTAACCATTGTAAATGAAGGCTTCTCTGGGATTGTAATATCCAAAACCTTATCACCAATTTTATAATAGCCATAACTATAATCGATAAAAGAAATACCTAATCCGAATTTATAGCGATCATACCCATTTAAAAAACTGTTTTCAGGCATACCTTCTCCATTTCCAAAAAATTCGCTAAAAGATTGCCCGTCTCCCCAATACGTATTTGATTCATTAGACGAAAAGCCGCCAGATTGTAATATGTAAAATTGGTTAGATGGTAAATTAATAGGGACATATTCATCGAATTCCAAAAAGTCATTAAAATCATGAATATAAGATTCACCATTCGCAGGACTTAATTTTAAAAATTTAGTTCGCCCATTTTCACCTCTTACATTTATCCAATATTCCATATTTTCATATAGAGGAATATTTGTAAATTGTAAAGTAATTTTATTATCATTAGATTCTGAACTAAATTCACCAGGTCTTAAAATATTATAAGGAGTTGAAATTTGAAAAGCTTCGTATTCTGTTATGTTTCTGACTTGAAAGTTGAAAGTACCTATTAAATTACCTGTAATATTATAATTATTATCATTCCAAACACTATTATCATCGATATCTGTAAAGGTTAATAATCTATGACCTTCAGAGATACCGTCATTAAATTTATTATAAGATAATTTAGTAATGTTAATCTTTTCAGGAATTGAATCTTTATGAGCTGTAAACGTCATTGGACCTTCTAATAGGTCTTGTTTATAGTCTAATAAATTACCATCGCTATCATACACAATTATCCAGCGTTCTGAATCATTCAACGCTGTCGCATTATATGTGAAATAAACAAAGGGTTCAGGCTCTTCTACAGTTTCTACCTCTTCATTTTGTTCTTCATCAATAACCTTTTCTGTTTTAACTTCATCTTCCTTTGTACATCCAAATGTTAAGACCAATGAAAAAACAAGAATAAAATTTTTAAAGAACTTCATATTTAATTGTTTGATGTTATCAGATTTTAACGTCAAAAACTATTTATTAGTACATTTTAAAATCTTCTTATGAACAAATAAATAAAAAACTAAACCTTATTTTATTTAGAAAAAAATAATTTTATAGCAAGCGTAATTACAACATAACATTAACATAATAAAATTAAAAAATTAACACAATGAATTAACTTTGTTCTGCAAAAATTAGGAATAAAACCAACCAATGAATCTTACTATTGAAAATATACTTCTTGTAGGTTCCATATTACTGTTCATCAGTATTATAGTTGGTAAAACATCTTATAAATTTGGAGTACCAACTTTAATCCTCTTCTTAGCAATAGGTATGCTAGCAGGGTCTGACGGTATTGGTGGTATTAAGTTCGATGATCCAAAGCTTGCACAATTCATAGGTATCGTTTCATTGAATTTCATTCTATTTTCTGGAGGATTAGATACCAACTGGAAAGCTGTAAAGCCAATTTTAAAAGAAGGTCTTGTTTTATCCACTTTAGGTGTTCTGCTTACAGCGGTTACCTTAGGTACTTTTGTCTACTACATTACAGATTTTACCATTTATGAAAGTATGCTATTGGGCTCTATTGTCTCTTCAACAGATGCAGCTGCAGTATTTTCCATTTTACGTTCAAAAAACCTAGCGTTAAAGAGCAACCTTAGACCTACATTAGAATTAGAAAGTGGTAGTAATGACCCTATGGCCTATGTACTAACATTGGCTTTTTTAACCTTGGTCATTAATCAAGATTTAAGCATTCTATCCATTATACCCTTGTTTTTAAAACAAATGATTTTAGGTGGTATTGGCGGATTTGCATTTGGAAAGTTAAGCGAGATTATAATTAATAAAATAAAACTTGGTTTTGAGGGGCTTTACCCTGTGCTAGTTATTGCCTTAATGTTCATCACTTTTTCTGCTACAGATTTCTTTGGTGGCAACGGTTTTCTTGCTATTTATATTTGTGCCGTTTATCTGGGTAATCAAGATTTAATACATAAATCGACCATATTAAAAATGTTCGACGGTATGGCCTGGTTAATGCAAATTGTGTTGTTCCTAACTTTAGGTCTTCTTGTATTTCCTTCACAAATTATGCCTTATATAGGTATAGGTTTACTTATTTCTGTATTTCTAATTTTGGTTGCCAGACCGGTGAGTGTTTTTATTAGCTTAATGTTCTTTAAAATGAAATTGGGAAGAAGATTCTATATTTCATGGGTAGGTTTACGTGGAGCGGTTCCTATTGTATTTGCTACTTACCCCCTATTGGCTGGTATTGACAAAGCGAATATCATTTTCAGTATCGTATTTTTTATATCGGTATCATCAGTTTTAATTCAAGGAACTACACTATCCATTTTTGCTAAATGGTTAAATGTAGCATTACCAGATGAAGTAAAACCTATAGCCGAAAATGATAGATATATTCTCAATTTACCTAAATCTGCAATGGAAGAGGTCTCGATTTCGCCTAACAGTTTTGCCGTAGAAAAAAGAATAATAGACCTGCATTTTCCAAGGTCCGCATTCATTGTAATGATCAAAAGAGATGGTAAATTTGTACGTCCGGGAGGATCTACAGTAATTGAATCAAATGATACTTTAGTATTGCTGTTAGATAATGAAGAAAGTTTGAAAGAAGTAAACGAAATTCTCGACCAAAGTGTTTTAGTTTAGAATGATAAAGCAGAATAATATACTTAGAGTTCTCTTACTCGTAACAGTTTACTGTTTCGGTATATATAGTTCTGCCAATACGTTACCATTTTCTAATGAGATTGTATTAGGGAAGACTGGTGATCAGAAAACATATTTTTCTGAATCATCAAAGATTTTATCTCCGCATGCACAGCAATCAGAAATTTCTATTTCAGATGTTGCGGAAGTTTCAACGCCAAATTACAAGCTTCCTTTTACAAGTTTTAGTGCTAACTTAAATACAATAGAAGAACGTTTTACTTCTAGATATAAACAGTACACACTTTACGCCAATACCTTATTGATAAGACATAGAAAGTCTGATCTTATCTTTCCTTTCCATAATTTCTGGTAATATATTTTTTTAAGGCTATCATTCTGATAGCTAAGTATAACAAATTGATATGAAGTTAATGAACACTTCATACAGAAATTAATATCACTTATTTAAAAAAATATAAAATGGAATTAGGAATAGCCGCTATTGGTATAGCATCTGTTGCAATTTTTGCAATGCCTTTTGTTGTTACAAGCAGAAGTAGAAAATTAAAAGAAAAGAAAATGATGGCATCTTTAAATGATGTCGCAAACAAACATAACTGTACAATTAGGGAACATGAAATTTTTGGTCATTATGCCATTGGTGTAGACCAAGAGAAAAAATTTGTTTTCTTTATTTCAAAATCCGGTGAGGATTTAAATCAGCAATATGTCGATTTATCTACCATTAAAACATGTGAAATTGCCAATATTGGCAAGTCATATGCTAGAAAAGAAAAGATTACAGAACGCTTACTTCTAAATCTTTTTCCTAAAAACAACAATGAACCTGACACTGTTTTTGAATTTTATGATGTGGAAGTAAATTTCCAATTAAGTGGGGAGTTTCAATCTATACAGAAATGGAATAGTGTAATTAAAAACTTGCTGAAAAGCTAAGTTTAATTTATCTAACATTTTGTTAGTTATAAAAGCGAATGGACAACTTATCATACTCGGTAGGTTATCTGTTCGCTTTTACTTTTAAAACAGTATTTATTTTGTTAGATTGTAATTGGACATTACCAGAAATCTATAAAATGAAGTTATTTGATATTAAAGTTGACCACAATAAAAACCTACTTCCAAAAGGTGGCACTGTTAATTACTATGGAAAGATTTTTATGGATAACGAAGCTGAAGATTATTTAGATAAACTACTCAATAATATTGAATGGAAAAATGATGAAGCTATCATATTTGGAAAAAAAATAATTACTAAACGTAAAGTAGCTTGGTATGGCGAAAAGCCTTTTCAATACACCTATTCAAAAACTACTAAACAAGCCCTACCCTGGACAACTGAATTATTGACTTTAAAGAACAAAGTTGAACATGAAACTGGTGAAACTTATAATTCATGCTTACTTAATCTTTATCATGATGGTAGTGAAGGCATGGCTTGGCATAGCGACGGAGAAAAAGATCTAAAAAAGAATGGAGCAATTGCCTCTTTAAGTTTCGGTTCTGAAAGAAAGTTCGCTTTTAAGCATAAAGAAACCAAAGAGAAAGTTGAGCTAATTTTAGAACATGGTAGTTTACTTATTATGAAAGATGAAACCCAAACCAATTGGCTACACCGTTTACCCCCTACAACCAAAAGTCAACATCCAAGAGTAAATTTGACCTTTAGAACAATTATTGAGAAATAATAAAACTTTTAAATTACCCTTCAGCATTTTTAACTCCCTATAGGTAACATCATGTATTTTACTTTAATTTTGCAGCATGGTCAGAAATGTACAATTGCGATTAACTTTAAAGGAAGAAGCTACCCCTAACGGATTAGAGATACGCACAGCGAAATATCTAGGACTTGAAGATGGCACATTTACCATTAAAGTTCTTAGAAAATCAATTGATGCTCGTAAACCTAAAATTTACTTCAATTACAAACTGGCCATATATATTAATGAGCCTGCCCCTAGCGATACTTTAAACTTTAAATACAAAGATGTTTCTAAAGCCAAACCTATTCATATTATAGGATTTGGACCTGCAGGAATGTGGGCAGCATTACGTTGTTTAGAAATGGGATATAAACCCATTATTCTAGAACGTGGTAATAATGTAAAAGAACGTAGACGAGATTTAAAGGCTATTAATCAAGACCATCAAGTTAACCCTGAAAGTAATTACTGTTTTGGTGAAGGTGGTGCAGGCACATATTCAGATGGAAAATTATATACGCGAAGCCTAAAGCGTGGAGACGTGCGCCGTATTTTTGAAAGTTTGGTATTTCATGGTGCTACAGAACAAATACTGGTAGATGCACATCCGCATATTGGTACTAATAAACTCCCGAAAATCGTTCAAAATATTAGAGAGGTTATTCAACATCATGGTGGTGAAATTCACTTTAACACCAAGGTAACCGACTTCGTTATTAAAGATAAAACGCTAAAAGCTATTGTTTTGAATGATAACGATGAAATGGCTGTTGAAAGGGTGATACTCGCAACAGGACATTCCGCTCGTGATATTTTCGATTTATTACACAAAAAAGATATTGCTTTAGAAGCTAAATCTTTTGCTATGGGCGTACGTGTAGAGCATCCGCAGCATATTATAGATAGTATTCAATACCATTGTTCTGGTGAGCGTAGCGAGTTATTGCCTGCTGCATCCTATAGTTTGGTAGAACAAGTAAAAGATAGAGGTGTATATTCTTTCTGTATGTGCCCTGGCGGATTTATTGTACCAGCGGCTACTGCACCTGGAGAAGTTGTTGTGAACGGAATGTCCCCGTCTAAACGAAATAACCTGTATGCCAATTCCGGTATCGTAGTGGAAATTAATGTTGACAAGGATATACCGAAGTATGAAAAATTTGGTGCTCTTAAAGGATTGGAATATCAAAAGAACTTAGAACGATTGGCTTTTACTTCCGGTGGGCGCTCGCAAACGGCACCTGCCCAAAGATTAACTGATTTTGTAGAAGGTAACCTATCTGTAGATTTAAACCCGACCTCATATCAACCAGGTTTAAATTCTGCCCCATTACACTCTCTACTACCTAAATTAATTGGTGGTAGACTTAGACAAGGTTTTAAAGCTTTTGGTGATAAAATGCATGGTTACTACACTGCTGAAGCAAATATTGTTGGTGTTGAATCTAGAACATCATCGCCAGTAAGCATTCCAAGAAATGAAAAACTAGAACATCCGGTAATTAAAGGGCTTTTTCCTTGTGGTGAAGGTGGTGGTTATGCCGGTGGTATCATTTCTGCTGCTATGGACGGCGAAAGATGTGCCGAAGCTGCAATGAGAGGACTTTAAAGTTTAAGTTGGTTGTTGGAAAATATAATTTTAGCTTCTCTATTATATATATTGATAGAAATTAAAATCAATCTATAATTACATCACCTTATTTCTCCTTTATATTTTTAACCTTATACTGAATATTAAAATTAAGCCATTTTAGCCTTGTTAGCTTTTGTGATGAAGTTTAAATCTCTTTTAATTCTAGAATTTTTAAACTTGTATAAACGAGCAACTTCAGTTTCAGTCTCAAGGTTTAATTCGTAAGTAGTTTCAGTAACGATAGTCATTTCAATAGTTTCAACTTTTACATTGTCAGTATTGTTTTGTGCTTGAGCTGTGAAGCTTAAAAAGATGATGAAGATGATTGTGATTATTGTTTTCATGACTTGCATTTGTTACACTAATAGAACGCCGCAGGCCTTGTTTAACTAGGTTGTGAATCGCTGAAAAACCTATAATTCTCGTTGGTTTACACGTGTTCGGGTAAAGTGTAAAATCGAACCGATTAACGACACACCACCCAAAATCACCTTACCGATATTTGATGTCGTTAACCGATATTTCAGAAATTTCAAATTGAACATTGAGAGGAATAGTCAACTTTATAATTGGGAATATAATACTTAGGGTAAAGGTTGATTCAGAAAATAGCAGAACCGTCAATCTCAAATTTATCTAACCTCCCTATTTTTAATCAGCCATTTATATTACTAGATATATAACATGATATGCTTGCGTCATTACCCCTAAACTCTCTACATATTACTTATACCTTAATTCTTCCACATTAAAGCGTACCTTTGCCGCTTATTAAAATTTTATGACATTTAAAGAACTCGGCTTAGCCGAACCAATCCTAAAGGCCTTAGAAGCCGAAGGTTATACTCACCCTACTCCAATTCAAGAACAATCAATTCCAATATTACTTAAAGGCAAAGACTTACTAGGTGTTGCACAAACCGGCACCGGTAAAACGGCCGCTTTTGGTATTCCTATTCTTCATCAACTATATGAGGGTATTAGTCTAAGCCAATCGAAACGAAAGGTAAAAGCATTGGTAGTGACACCAACTCGTGAGCTTGCAATACAAATTGGAGAAAGCTTTACCGCTTATGGTAAATATACTGGCCTACGCAACACTGTTATTTTTGGAGGTGTTAAACAAGGCAAACAAGTAAGTGCCTTAAGAGGAGGCGTTGATATATTAATTGCTACTCCTGGTCGTCTGTTAGATTTAATGAACCAAGGGTTTATCTCATTTAGAGATTTAGAACATGTAGTTTTAGATGAAGCTGACCAAATGTTGGACATGGGCTTTATACATGATATCAAAAAAATAATTGCCAAACTCCCTGCAAAAAGACAATCGCTATTCTTTTCGGCAACAATGCCAAAAGACATTGTAGAGCTTTCTAGAAAAATGCTTGGTGATTTCGAGCGTGTTACTATTAAACCAGAACAAGCAACGGCAGAGAAAGTTGAACAAGGTGTGTATTTTATAAGCAAGGCCAATAAGCCTAAGCTACTAGTTCACCTTATTAACGAGAATCCAGATAACACCCTTATCGTTTTTTCAAGAACAAAGCACGGTGCAAATAAAATTGTAAAGAAACTTGATCAAGCCGGTATTAGGTCTGCCGCCATTCACGGTAACAAATCACAAGCTGCAAGACAAAAAGCTTTAGGCGGTTTTAAAGATGGAAAACTTAAGGTCTTAATAGCAACTGATATTGCTGCAAGAGGTATAGATGTTGAAGATTTATCATTAGTAGTCAACTATGATTTACCTAATGTTTCTGAAACTTATGTACACCGTATCGGTAGAACCGGAAGAGCAAATGCTAGCGGTATGGCAATTTCTTTTTGTGATAAAGAAGAAAGAGCTTACTTACGCGATATTGAAAAGCTAATTAAGCAGCAGATACCTCGTATGCCAGAGCATCAATTTACAGATGAGGATTCTACTGAGGATAAAGACGAAAGACCAGCACAACGTCCTAGAAACAGCGGAAATTCTGGAAACAAAAATAAGAACAGACCAGGTGGTAATAACTTTCGTGGAAAGAATAACAGAAATACAAGTAAAAAAAAGCCGAATAGAAATTCGACAAGTAGTCGAGATTAACGGATAGATTTTACCTTAACATATAAAATTGCCAAACCTCCATGATGGAAATATCATGGAGGTTTTTAATTATATAGCTATCATTATAGCATTTTTCAAGAATTGGTTAGCCATAACATTAAAATCAAAATTTTAAATGGTTTTAATTCTACTCAACAATAATGCTTTATGTGACTTACCAATTGGTATCACTTTTCTTCCTATCTCTAAATGACCATCTGCCAACACATCTAGTTTTGAAATATTGATGATATAAGAACGGTGTACCCGCACAAAATTGAGGCTTGGCAATTTTTCTTCCATAACCTTGAGAGTACATGTAAGTACATGTTTTATATGGTGCGTAACCAAAGAACAATAGTTACGATCAGCTTCGACATATAGAATATCTTCTAGTAAAAGTTTTTCCATTCTACCGTTATGTCGTACAAAAATACGATCATCAAGTACTTCTATATTTTCTTCAATTGATGCCGTCTCGCTTACATCTTTTAATTGTTCAACAACTAATGAAATGGTGCGCTCTAAACTTAATTTATTAAACGGCTTGGCTATAAAAGCTTTAGGTTGTGTTTCTTTTGCCAATTCAAATGTAGCATCATCACTGTTCGCCGTTAGGTAAATAATAGCAATATTCTTTTCTTTAAGTATTGCCTTGGCCGTAGCAATTCCATTCAAATTTCCTTTTAGATTAATATCCATTAAAATAATATGAGGAGCATGTTCCCTAACATGTATAATAGCCTCTTCTCCCCTTGGCAAAATACCTGTAACCTCATAACCCAAGCTGGTTAATTGAATAGAAAGATTGGCAGCAATGATCATATCATCCTCAACTATCAATACTTTAATTGGGCTATTCTTCATCAGGCAGCTTTTATATTTTGAAATTGAATGTGAACGGTGGTTCCTAAGTTGGTCAAAAGCTCCATCTTTCCATCTAATTGTTTTACCAACAAATTAACCAAATGTGCGCCAAAACCTGTTCCACTTTTTAGGCTATTATGGTACATACCAATACCATCATCACCAACTTCTAGAAGCAGCAAATCTTGTTTTTTAGTTAGCGACAAAATAATATTACCCTTTCTATCATCTGGAAAAGCATATTTTAAAGAATTAGTAATCAACTCATTAACAATCAGACCTATAGGAATAGCTAAGTCTACGTCTAATTCAAGTTCTTTCATCTCAATATTTACAGTTATCTGTTCATACTTACCAAATGAATGTATGATATAGTCACTTAAATTTTTAAAATAATCTTTCATTTCAATAGTAGCCAATTTTTCGCCCAAATATAATTTTTGATGAATCATACCCATACTATGTACTCGATGTTGACTTTGCTCCATTGCATCCAATATTTTAGGATCTGTAATTAATGAAGCCTGTAATGATAATAGACTAGAAACAATTTCTAAATTGTTCTTTACCCGATGATGTATTTCCTTCAAAAGAAATTCTTTTTCTGCATTTTTACTTTGCAAAAGTTTGTTCTTCTTGACATTATTAGAGATTGCCTTATAAGCCAAAACCAATAGGAGCAATAATAAAAATGTAATAATTATAATGAGGTGCTGCCGTGTTTGTTGCTTTTTAATTTGAATTTCTTGTAGTGCAATTGTATTCTCTTTTTTTGCCACATCAAACTCCGTTCTTAATTGTGATATTCGTTGATCTGCCTCTGCCGTAAACACTTCGCTTTTTAAGGAATCATATTTAGCAAATGCCTTATAGGCTTTTTTATATTCATTCTCCCCGGCATAAGCGTTACCTAATTCTTTATAGGCATCACCCAAATAGTACGCATCACCAAAGTCTTCTGTTGCTATTCTAATTGATTTGTTGAGTCCGTCAATAGCTTCTAAATAATTTCCTTGTTTATTCTGCATTTTTGCCATGGCTAGCCAAGAACGCATTATCATAAAATTGTTCTCAAGAAGCTCTGCATACTTAACAGCATTTTTTCCAGCTTTGTTGGCATTTTCAAATTCGCCTAAGTAAGTATATAGGTCTACTAATGAAATATAGACATCACTTAAATTATTGTAAAACCCGTATCGCTCTCCAATTATAATTGATTGTTCATAATACTTGCGAGCCTGTTCGTAATTACTTAATGCCAAATAATTATTACCTGTTACATATAAGGTAAAATCATAATCCAAATCAGTAAAACCCCAAACTTCAAAAAGTTCTAAAGAACGAAGTCCATATTCCAGACCTGATTCATATTTACCTTGTTTCCAAAACAGATTACTTAAATCGCTATACCCCATAGCTATTGCCTTAGTATCATTATGTTCTTGACCTAATTCAATTGATTTCAAAGCAAAATCCGCTGCTTTATCAAGTTGACTTTTACGTTCATATACATAACCTAATTGCGTATTTAGAAATGCTAAATCTGTCTGGTCAACTTTTGTTTTTGCCAACTCTAGTACGGTTTGCGCGCTATCTAATTTTTCCATTCGCAAAAGAATAGCTCCCTGTGTAATTTGAAACCTTCCATGCCACAACGAATCGGATTCTACAGTACAGTCAAGCCCAATTTTTGTAAATATCAATGCTTTATTTAGGTTCCTAGTATGCCAATAATAGGCAAGGTCATTAAGCATAGAAAACTTGACCGTATCAACCTTGACCTTATTGTAATTTTGCTCTAAAGTATCTAGGTAAGAAGCACCGAAATTATCTGTTTCAACAAATACTTTTTTATAAGGATGTTCACTTGCTAAATCTACTATTTGCCCATAGCCAAAAAGCTGTCCTAAAAAACATAAGAGAATTAAGTAGTATATTTTTTGATAGTTGACTCTCATTTTACAAGTTAGTTCTCACCGAGGGAAAATGAGTATTCATTAAATGTACAACAATCTTCGCAGTGTTTTCCTGGATCAATAAATATCATTATTCGGACAATAGACCAACGAATTCATCCTTTTAAAACTTAATAATTAAGAATTTATAGCTTAGTTAAAGTAGTGTGGAACCTCCAAAATCCTCTACTATGAAACCTCTCAGCATAACTTTGTTCGCTATTGTATTAGTTGTACTGATAGCATGTAGAAATAAAGAAACTACTAAGAACAAGAATACGTCAAACACAATTAACAATGCCAACAACGCCCTAAAGAAAAATACAAAGGAATATATGAATGCATGGAGCGAGTATGATACGTTGTTGTTGGAATCTATCACTATACAGAAATTTGTACGCAATCTTAATGGTGATAATATATCTTTCTCCCAGCACCAATTATTTAATTCAATGCATTTTTGGCACAGGGTTATGCCAGACCTTAAAATTGTGGATAAAGAAATAATTGTAGTAGAAAATAGAACGTATGTTAATTGGGTGGGTACCGGAACCAACACGGGTATGTATGGAGATATACCGCCAACCGGAAAAGTGGGGCAAATTCATGGTTTCAGTATTCTTACATTTAATGATGACAATAAAATAGTCCATGAAATTGCCTTTTTTGACAAGCTTAATCTTATGGAAGCCTGGGGCTATTCTTTGGCACCACCAGTAATGAACTAAACCATCAAACATATTATTTTAATAAAAAATAATTGCGCTATACTTTCGAATTAGTGGCAGAATCAATTATTTTGCCTTCATGAAAAAACAGCTCTTTAGTTTATGGTAGTGGAAGGCATTCTGTACCCTTTTTAAAATATATGGCAGAAGCTACAGGTAAAAAAAAACCGAATCTTTGCTTTATACCTACTGCTAGCGGCGAGGATCAAGAATATATAGATTCGTTTTATCAGGTTTGTTCCCAAATTAATGTAACTCCCCATGTTTTAAGTGTATGGATAAACTCATACGACCAAAAAGAATCTTTTGAAGAGATAATTTCATCTATGGATGCCATTGTAGTAGGTGGCGGAAATACATTAAATATGCTAGCTATTTGGAAGGCTCAGGGTATTGACATCGCTCTTAAAAAAGCTTATGATAACGGTGTTGTCATGGGCGGTGGTAGTGCTGGATCCTTATGTTGGTTCAATGGTGGCACAACTGATTCTAGACCCAAAAAATTAAGCATTGTAGAAGGCATGTCATTTATAGATAAAAGCCATTGTCCTCATTATAATTCAGAGAAGTCTAGAAGACCATTATATCATAATAATATTATTTCTGGAGAACTTACAGATGGTTATGCCTGTGATGATCGCTCTGCTATTCACTTTATAGATGATAAAGTACACACTTCGGTTTCTTTAGACCTTGATAATAATTCGTATTATGTATATCTAAAAGAGGATGGTTTCATAGAAGAAGAACTTATACCTAATTCCATAATATCCTAAAAATACAACTATTGCATTAACCCTGATTTTAGAAATGACTACACTTAAATACCTTGTTGTTTAGGGTGTTTAGTCACGCTAAAATATTCTCCTAATTCAATTTACCAATCTTCATTTCTTTAATTGCAGCTATTGGTAATTAACTGAATACACCTTCTTTATACCTTATTTATTCCTAACACATAAAATTATATTTATTTAATTCTATCCCGTAAGTAATTCTCGGTAAATAAAAGTGGCATTCGGACAGTTTAAAATCCCATCCGTCCAAGACAGTTCGTATTTCATGCCAAATAGTGATTTCTTTAAAGTAGTTCCTCCTCTTTAGAATCTCATAAAGTACTATTAATCTTTAAATCGAGAAATTATGAAAAGAGTAAAAATTACATTGCTAATTGTAGCCATGGCATTTGGAGCAACTTTTAGCAATGCACAGGAACCTAGTGTAACTTTAGATTTTGACAATGGTAAAACTGCCATGGAAACGCTAAAGAAATACGTAACCGCAATACAAAATGCCGATGTTGAGAATATCTCTAATCTAATGACCAAAGATGCAATGGTCTACGGTCTAGGAAGTGGGTTAGATTCTTTAAACGTAACACAACACAAAGATTATTGGATCAACAGCTTAGCCAACTACAATCATAATATTTCTAAAGACCTCTACCTTCCTGTAAAGGTTGAAAATAGTTGGAACGAAGGCGAATGGCTGCTTACCTGGGGAGTGAATACACTTGAAAATAATAAAACCGGAGTAGTAACTCCCGTACCATACCATATAGCAGCAGTAGTCAAGGACGACAAAATAGCTGCCATGTACTATTACCTAGACTATATCAGTTTACTCACAAAACAAGGATATACAGTCATACCTCCAGACACAGCTAAAAAATAGTACAACTAAGTAATTTGTAACCACCAAAAATTTATAACTAGCTTCTAAAAATTTCTTTGTATTGAAGTACTTAAAATATAATGGTTCAAGTTTCAAACGAACCTAAATAGTATTACCAATACAACAATAAAGGGCAGACAAAATTCGGGAGAATTTATTTTGACAATTTACAATATGAAAACATAACTGTTTTTGAATTTAGCCAATATTCTGATGTCAAAAATGTCTGTCTTTTTTTAAAACGAAAAATCAAACCACTATTTAAAGTAAAAATTATGAAAAAAATTTTATTAGTATTCGCATTGATGACAACATTCATCACAATTGCTCAAAAGAAAAATGGAACAGTTTATATAGAGCATCCAGCTATTGATGTAGTAAATAGTTTTACCCAAGCATTTGTTAAAGGAGACACCGTTAAATTAGCCAGTCTTTTAACAGATGACTTTAAAAATTATAATGGTGTTTCTACAAACCCCAGTGATAAAGGCACTGACAAAGCTAAATATGTAAAAAATTCATATCGTTGGTTCGATGAGCTAGATTATTTTTCAATTTCTGATTTTCCGGGTGCATACCCTGATGCCGTTGAGTATAAAGAAGATAATAAAGATGGAGAAATTTGGGTACAAACTTGGGATTTACTTAAAGGTGTACATAAAGTAACAGGTGTAAAATTCACATCTCCAATCCATCGTCTTATAGTTGTTACAAAAGACAATAAGATAAAAACAATCATTAATTATAATAATGAAGGCATCTTTAATGAATTGCGACAAAGTTTTTCTGACCGTACAAATGGTACTATTTACAACCACCATGAAAATATAAATACAGTTCGAAAAGCAGTGTATGCCTTTGAGAATGCAGATTTAGAGAAAGCACTTAGTTTTTATAGCGATGATGCCTATTTTTTAAATATAAATGATGATTTAGATAAGTCGGAAACTAAAGATGATGTAAAAAAAATTCGACAAGCATTTTTAGATGCTTTTGAAATTACAAGTATTGATATGATTGGCTATCCCGATTATTTAGAATACGAAATGGCTAACGGTAGAGTAGTAATGTCTTGGTGGGATTTTCACTTGGTTAGAAAATCAGATAAAAAGAAAATTACGCTTCCTATGCATATAAGTGATGACTTTGATGAGGACGGAAAAATAATTTCTGAAATCTTATACTTCAATAGAGCAGCATTAGAAAAGTAAAAAAAATGCCATAAAGTCTTGATTTGACTTTATGGCATTTTCTACATTTTGTTTAAAATTATTAACATCAATATATATTTTAAGGATGGACAATTTGAAAATTATAGACAATTTATATAAAGCTTTCGCAACAGGAGATATACCAGTTGTATTAGACTTATTAGATAAAAATGTGGAGTGGAACGAGGCCGAAGGAAATGCACTTGCAGAAGGTAACCCATATATAGGTCCTGATGCTGTTCTAAACGGAGTATTTATACGACTCTCCGAAGAACATGAATATTTTAATCTGAAGGATATTGAACTTCATGATATGGTTGATGATAAAGTTCTGGCAACCCTACGCTACGATGCCAAAAAAAAAATAATGGTGCAGTGTATAACGCTCAAGTTGCACATTTCTGGAAATTGAAAAATAGAAAAATCGTGGCATTTCAACAGTATGCCGACACCAAAAAAATAGTAGACGCAACCCGTACTAAATAAGCACTATATCAACTTAAATAAAATGAAAAAAACATACCTTAAAAATATAAGTGTCATTTTACTCGTAGCTTCTTTGTGTTTTGGATGTAACCAAAATAATACTGAAAAGACACCCGTTGAACTACCGCCAATAGAAGTAAAAGTAGAAGTGCCAGAATACTTTCAACTACGACCAGAAGTTGAAAAATTGTTTGGTTATTCGCATGCAGTAAAAATTGGAAATGATATTAAAATCTCTGGTGCCGTAAGTATGGATGCCGACGGTACCCCAACTGCCGCTGGTAATTTTGAACAGCAAATGATCAATTGCTATGCCGATCTACAGAAAATTTTAAATCATTATGGTTGCACGTTCGATGATGTCGTTGTCGAGAATATTTTCACTACCAACATGCCCAAATTTTTAGAAGCTGCAGCGTATAGAAATGAAATTTATACAAAACAGTTTCCCGCGGGTTCTTGGTTAGGGGTAAAAGAATTGGCCATGCCAGAGTTTATGATCGAAATAGAATTAGAGGTATTTAAAAAAGAATAAAATACATCCGTTTATACAGAAAATATAGAATTCCGTTGAAAGCTTCATTAATCTTAAAAGGAAATTATGTATTTTAAAGGCATAAAATTCCCCATTTTTTAATTGATTTCCAATTTGTTGTTTTTTCCTTTTGCGAAAAATAACAGAATGTATATGCTGTTTTTAGTAATGGATTATACTTTTTTATGGACCGATATTAATTTTTACTTTTTTCAAAACTAACCACTAATTAGTGCATGAAGCCAACCAAAAAGAGGGAAAAAGAGGTTATTGAAGTTTACGATAAATGGATGTACAGCTACCTAAATGGTGATGTTGAAACTTACGACTCCTATTTAGATACTAACTTTCATTTTATAGGCTCTACAGACAATGAAGAATTCTTAAACCGTAAGGATACCACTAAATTCTTTGAAGCAACTGCTGAACAACTTTCTGGAAAATCTCAAATACGTAATGAAACCAAAATTGTAGAACAATTTGGTGAGCTCATATTTATTACCCACTTATTTGATGCTTGGTTTCTAAATGTAGAAGAATGGAATTATTATGGTCGCTTTCGTTTTAGCAATATTCTTGAGCAGAACGAAAAAAGCTGGCATTTTGTGTATCAACATTACTCAACCCCAGATGTAAAGGCACAAGAAGGAGAAACTATAGGCTTTGAACAGATTAGTAAGGAAAATCTAGAATTAAGAGAAGCCATTAAGCGGCGTACCATAGAACTTGAAATAAAGAATAGAGAATTAGAAATTGAAGGAGCTTTAGAACGGATTCGCACTAAGGCATTGGCGATGAATACAACTGACGATTTGTTAGATGTGGTGGTTACGCTACGCACTGAATTTGTCAAATTAGGATATGAAGCACAGTACTTCTGGCACATGATGTGGTTGCCAGAAACCTATGAAAAAGCCATGACCTCTGGTGATGGTAGCAAAATAGGATTTGTAATGTCCTTACCAAGACATCTTCATGGTGACATTCCTTTGTTAGCCGATTGGGAACAGAGCAATAATGCTACGGTCGTATATCCTATGAATGCAAAAGCTGCAATCAGTTATGTGGATAAAATGATGAACCTGGGCGATTTTAAAAAAATTGATCCTCAAGCACCAACACCTGATGATATAACCAATATTGGCGGATTAACCTTTATTATGGCCCGTACTTCACATGGTGAAATTGGATATAGCTTACCCGGTATAGTTGAACATCCACCTAAAGAAAACCTGCAAATTTTAGTGAAGTTTGCAAAGGCTTTCGACCTGGCTCATCATCGTTTTCTTGAACTTCAAAAATCTGCAAGACAAGCTCGTGAAGTTCAGATAGAGTTAGCATTGGAAAAAGTACGTTCACGAACTATGGCAATGCAACATAGTGATGAATTACAAGAAGCTTCTTTCCTATTAGATGAACAAGTAAGGGCGTTGAATATTAAAACCTGGGGATGCGCATTCAATATTTATGGAGAAAATGATTCTACTGAATGGTTTGGAAATGAGGCTGGTATTTTACAAACCTATAAAGTTCCAAGAGCAGGTATATTTAATGAGTACTATAAAAAAGGTCAGAGAGGTGAATCTCTAGTTATAAAAGAATTTACAGGTGATGAATGTGTGGCTCATTATGAATATATGAGTTCTCTTCCAATTATAGGTAATGTATTAAAGAAGCTGAAGGAAACCAATAATGGCTTCCCAACCTATCAAATAGACCATGTTGTTTATTTTAAATATGGTTATCTGCTCTTTATCACAAGAGAACATGTACCAGACGCGCATGATATTTTTAAACGTTTTGCGAAAGTTTTCGAGCAAACTTATACACGTTTTCTAGACCTTCAAAAAGCAGAAGCCCAAATTCGTGAAGCACAGATTGAAAATGCTTTAGAACGGGTACGAAGTCGTACAATGGCCATGCAGCGTAGTGATGAGCTTCCTGAGGCTGCCAACGACCTATTTTTACAGGTTCAGGCACTAGGCATACCAGCATGGAGCGCGGGATATTGCATATGGTCAGAAAATAAAGAAAAAGCCACTGCATTTATGAGCAGTGAGGGCGTAATTCAAAAACCTTTTATACTACCAAATATTGGTGTTGGTTATAATTTTTTAAAACCGTCACATAATGGTGAAACCTTTCATGTTGAGGAACTTGGTGGCGAACTTATTAAAGAACATTATGAGTTTATGCGCACGCTTCCTGTTTTTGGCGAAGTTTTGGATGGTGTTCTTAAAGCAGGGCATTCACTTCCTACTTTTCAAATCTTTCATATATGTTATTTTAAACATGGGTATGTTATGTTTATCACCTATGAAAGAGTACCAAAATTCCATGATATTTTTAAGCGCTTTGCAACGGTATTTGAACAAACCTATACTCGATTTCTAGATTTACAGATCAAGGAAAATCAAGCTACTGCCCTACTCTCAGAAAAAAAGAGATTAGAAATTACATTGTCTAATCTGCAAACTACCCAATCGCAATTAATACAAGCCGAGAAGATGGCCAGCCTTGGGGAACTTACTGCCGGTATTGCTCATGAGATTCAAAACCCGTTAAATTTTGTCAATAATTTTTCTGAAGTAAGTAACGAGCTTATTGATGAAATGAACGAAGAGCTAGATAAAGGAGATCTTGAAGAAGCAAAGGCTATTTCATTGGATATCAAACAAAACCTTGAGAAAATTAATCACCACGGTAAACGCGCAGACAATATTGTCAAAGGAATGCTACAACACAGTCGTAGTAGCAGTGGCACAAAAGAACTAACTGATATAAATGCATTGGCAGATGAATATTTACGCTTGGCATATCACGGATTACGGGCAAAGGATAAATCATTTAATGCCGAACTGGTAACCAATTTCGATAACAGCATTGGTTCTATCAGTATTATGCCACAAGATATAGGACGTGTTATATTGAATTTGATTACGAATGCTTTTTATGCCGTAAACGAGAAAAAACAAAGAGACACTAAATTTAAACCTATAGTTGCTGTAAGCTCTAAAAAGTCTGATAAACATATCACTATAAGTGTTTCGGATAATGGTGATGGTATTCCTGAAAAAGTTAAAGAAAAAATTTTTCAACCGTTTTTTACCACCAAACCGACAGGTCAAGGTACCGGTCTAGGCTTAAGCATGAGTTATGATATTGTAACCAAAGGACACGGTGGAGAATTACAAGTAGAATCAAATGAAGGTGAGGGCACAACTTTCATAATTAACTTAAAAATCAATGATTAGACAATCCCTACTATTCATCACGCTATTTTTCTGTATGCTATTTACGGCAAGTGGGCAAGAAAACCCGGTAGATAAAAATGGATTGGCACTCGATACCATTATACATTTTACGAAAGCAGATGTAGATCCACTATTTGGTTTAACGTTGAAAAATAAAGAAGGTTGGATTTTTAAATCGGGCAATGAAAAAGATTTATCTCCTGTAGAGATTGATTTAGCTGGCTGGGAACGATTAAGTCCTTCTGAGATAACTAATGATATGGTAGATAGTTCTGGAAAATTTGAAGGATGGTTCAGATTGCAGTTTACTATTGATAGTGCTATAGCAAAGCTTCCTCTCTATTTAGATAAAGAAGATCATGCTGTAGAGGATATTTATTTAAATGGAAAGTTGTTCCGCCAATTTGGAGAAAAAGGGAACGATAGAGCCTCATTTAAAGAACACATTCAAGATTTTGAAATAAGAACCCCAATATTTTTAGAACCTGATACAGTACATACATTAACGATACATTATGTTGACTATAGCACTTATGGAAACATAACCAAAGCTCTAGTGGGTTCAACCAGAATTGTATCCAACGCATATTTTGACTATATGAGTTTATTGAGTTTTAAAGCTTTATTTGACTTGATCAGCTCTTTTATATTCTCAATTCTTTTCTGGCTTCTCTATATTCTAATTAGAGATGAAAAGGAGTTATTAATTATAGCTCTTTTTTGCACTGTAATGTTACTAGAAACCATTGCATCGGCATTCTTTGGTGGAGATAGTTTATTTTTCACCCTACCTTCTAACATCATGATTACATTAGATTATGTAAGTAATATTTTATTTTTCTTCTTCCCTATATTATGTCTTTTATTGGGCTATAGGATGTTATATGGAAACCTTCATAAATTGTTGATTCTATTCTGTATAATAGCATCTTTAGCAATGTATTTCAGTTTTTATTCCTACCTAATTATGGTAATAGGAATTGCCATATTCTTACTCATTTTCGCATTAAAATCCAGAAAGAAAGTAATGTCTGTCAGGGTAGTCATGTTCAGTTTATTTTTATCTTTTACTTCTTCTTTTCTTGGTCTTATGATAAGATGGTTCTCTTCTGGCGATCATCTTAGTTTAAGATTAGTTTCTGTAAATAGTGACATTATAGGTAAGGCAATTTTATACCTAGGAATGTTAGCATATGTAGCCTATCGCATGAGAGAGAAAAATGAAGATATGAGGCAAAATGCAATGGAACTTGTAAAGGTCGAAGCTGAAAAGAGTGCGCTAATTACTTCACAAAATGAAAAGTTAGAATTAAAAGTAAAAGAAAGAACATCAGAATTAAATCAATCCTTAGATGAATTAAAAGCCACCCAATCTCAACTCATCCAATCCGAGAAAATGGCTTCACTTGGAGAGTTAACTGCTGGCATTGCCCATGAAATTCAAAATCCGTTAAACTTCGTCAATAATTTCTCTGAAGTAAGCAATGAGCTTGTTGATGAAATGAACGAGGAATTGGATAAAGGAGATCTTGAAGAAGTGAAGGCTATTTCATTGGATATCAAACAAAACCTTGAAAAAATAAACCATCACGGCAAACGTGCGGACAATATTGTAAAAGGTATGTTACAACATTCTAGAAGCAACAGCGGCGCAAAAGAACCAACTGATATCAATGCCCTTGCAGATGAGTATTTACGCTTGGCCTATCATGGTCTGCGGGCAAAGGATAAAACTTTTAATGCCGAACTCATAACCGATTTTGACGAGAACATTGGAAAAGTAAATATTGTACCACAAGACATGGGGCGGGTAATTCTCAATTTGATCACCAATGCTTTTTATGCGGTAAACGAGAAAAAACAAAGGGATATTAATTTTAAGCCGATAGTTACTGTCAGCACTAAAAAGTCTGATGAACATATCACCATTAGTGTTTCTGATAATGGTAACGGTATTCCTGAAAAAGTCAAAGAGAAAATATTCCAACCCTTTTTCACCACCAAACCTACTGGGCAAGGTACCGGCTTGGGCTTAAGCATGAGTTATGATATTATTACTAAGGGGCATGGTGGTGAATTGCTGGTGACAACACAACAAGGTGAAGGAACCACTTTTAAAATCATTTTTCCCATAATTTAAATGATAATGAAACACATATTATATATTT